>ENA-OSJC01000115-OSJC01000115.1-marine-metagenome-genome-assembly--contig:-NODE-115-length-79855-cov-35.667778_pt1 | contig 79855 bp, 68 predicted proteins | sample MGYA00237885_ERZ534234 | MGnify/ENA primary metagenome ERZ534234 (study PRJEB26413, sample SAMN06343907) | marine metagenome | isolation source: coastal waters | place: Atlantic Ocean: West Antarctic... | reverse complement strand
ATTAAAAATCATTAAAATAAATAAAAAATATTGTTAATATAATTACTTGACATATGCGTCAGGGAAATTTTAAGATTATTATCTTTAAGGTCTAATAAAATATTAAAATGAATAAAATAATTAATTACTTCCTTCAAGGACTATTATATATTGTTCCAATAAGCGTCACTTTTTATGTTGTTATATGGTCATTTAATAAAGTAGACAGCATACTCCCTTTTGACTTTCCAGGATTAGGCTTAATTGTAATATTTGTCGCAATTACGATTATTGGGATGATAGGCTCAATACTTATTAAAACTCCTATAAATTCATTTTTTGTTAAAGCTCTGAAAAAGGCGCCACTTTTAAAAACAATATTTTCTTCAGTTAAAGATTTGATGAATACTTTTGTTGGCGGAAAAAAAGGTTTTGATCATGCTGTTTTAGTTAAAATCTATGAGAACTCTACTATAGAAAGAATAGGATTTGTAACAAATGAAGATTTACAAACATTAAATATCAATAACGATCGTGTTTTAGTATACCTACCTCACTCATATGCATTTTCAGGACAACTATTTATAGTAGATAAAAAAAACATCACAACAATAGACTCCTCATCAAGCGATGTGATGAAACTAATTGTTTCAGGAGGGGTTTCTGAAATTGAAAATTAAGCTTAATTTTACATAACTAAATAAATGACTTCTTTATGATTAGAACAATACCTTTTCTTCTGTTTTTTTGCAGCTATTTTATTTCTAATGCTCAAAACTCTGGAGACACAATAACTGTACAAGCCTTCGACTATTCAAGCACTACTAGAGACACTATGATTACTTTTCCTACTAATAATCTCTCGTATGAAAAAATAATAATGTCCTACAATATGAGATGTAAAGATGATGTCGTAAATACAAGCGGAAGCATTAACCATATCGGTTGTGGGGCTTGGGATTACAGCTGTCACACAAATATTCACGACTCAACACGAATTGATTCTATCCGCGCAAACACACCAAGCCACCTGATCTCAGGTTTTTCAGGAAATATCTATAACTATAGTATTGCGCCAGTTTATAATTATTATCAATTCTATCAGCAAATTACAAGCTTAGATAGTATAATAAACGAAGATACTATTTCTATAGGAAGTTATAATACAGATTTAAACTTTGTAATTCCAACAGAAAAACCTTTTAGTAAATCGCAATTTATTTACAGAGCTAATGAACTTCAAGCCTTAGGTTTAATAAATGATTCTATTAATGCTTTATCTGTATTTTTTGCCGACTCAAACTTTGGAGCAAATGGACTCTCTGCCTTAACAGCAAATTTTTTAAAGATTAAAATTAAATTAACCCCTGACTCTGTTTTAAATATTGAAAACCCACACCTTAGTGGTTTTACAGAAGTTTTTCACTCAAACATCTCATTTTTTTCAGGTGAACTTCGCTGTCAATTTCACACTCCCTTCCTATGGGACTCTACATCAAATATAATTATTGAATTCTCACACACTAACTCTCAAAACTCTTCCACTTTAAATTCTTATGTATTAGGAGATTCATTATTATTTAATTGCGGATTAACATCAAGTGATTCTAAAAGCATAAATGTCAATCAAAATGCCTCAATCTCTCTACCAACTAACAACCTTGGGTCTATTTCTAATGAAATTACAATTGCTTTTTGGGCTTATGGCAATGAAAATTCACTCCCCAACAATAGTACAATTCTTGAAGGTCTTGACACCAATGGTAGCAGAACCGTTAATATACATTTCCCCTGGAGCAACAGCAGAGTATATTGGGATTGCGGAAATAATGGAGGATCTTATGACAGAATTGATAAATTAGCAAATCAAAATGATTTTTCTTCTAAATGGAATCATTGGACATTTACTAAAAACTGCACTAGCGGTGAAATGAAAATGTTTAAAAACGGAGTGCTTTGGCATAGCGGAAACAATAAAACTGCTCCAATTAATATTAATTCCTTAAAACTTGCTTCTAACGCTAATGGAACAACCAATTTATGGGATGGGAAAATTAAAGAATTACAAATATTTGACAAAGAAATACCCCAAACTACAATTAATTCATGGTTCAATAAGAGACTTCAAACATATACCAATTCTCACCCCTACTGGAGTAACTGTGTAGCATATTACCCATTAAATAACCCAGGAAATATTATTTGTAACATTAGCTCGTTAGCTGCAACTGTTAGTGGAAATGTTATTTGGGAGGATGATCGAGGGGAAAATATAAATACTTTTTTTACTGCTTCCAATTCGAGGCCATCAATTAAATTTTTTAGTGGAAACTATGTAACCACTAATACAACATCAATAGTTCTTGACTCTTTATTGGCAATACCAAATAACGTTAAAGAACAAAGTATATTTTCAAATACCAATACTTTAAACCATGATAGCATAGCAATAGTTTCTTCAAATAATTTCTGGAATGCCGTAAGTTATACTTTTGACACCAGTGGAGTTATTTTAATTTATGATACTGTAAATATTGATGGCACGATAAATATTAGTGAACTAAATTATTATCAAAGATTCCCTATGGCTTTCCAAATCATGTCATTTGTCACTCCTTATGGCGCTTATCTTGATTTAGGTACTAATGGAAAAACTTGGTATTTTGATGTAACAGATTTTAAACCCATTCTACTAGGAAATAAAAGGATTAATATGACAAGTGGAGGGCAATGGCAGGAAGATATGGATATAAAATTTCATTTTATAGTTGGGACTCCTGAGAGAGATATTATAGACATGCAACAAATTTGGCGACCTCAATCTAAAGGTTTTACTTCAATAATGAATAACAACTCTTTTGAGCCGAGAGATATACTAATGAATGCAAATGCAGATGCATTTAAAATTAGAACTGTTATTACTGGCCATGGCCAAGAAGGAGAATTTATATCTCAGAATCACTTCCTAAATATTAATGGAGGTACAGCAGAATACACATGGCCTGTTTGGACAGAATGTGGTGCTAACCCAATTTACCCTCAAGGAGGGACTTGGATATATGATAGAGCAGGATGGTGTCCTGGCCAAGCCTCTGATATTAGAGAAGATGATATCTCAACACTTGTTAATGCTGGTCAAACACACACTATAGATTATGGCGTTGTAAATGCAAGTGGATCCTCAAATTACTGGGTTAGTAGTCAATTAGTAAGTTATGGACCCCCAAATCATCAGCTAGACGCATCAGTTGTAGATATCATTACCCCATCTAATAAGGTTAAATACTCACGAATTAATCCAACCTGTGGGAAACCTAAAATTATTATAAGAAATACCGGAAGCCAAACTCTCACTAGCCTTAAAATAGAATACTTCTGTAATAATAGTTCTAATATAGAAACTCAAATTTGGAATGGCTCTCTAGAATTTTTAGAAGAAGAAGTTGTTGAGCTTAACGATCCTTCTAGCTTATGGGAAACACTTGAGCTGACTAACAACGTATTTAATGTTGAAATATCTGAGCCTAATTTGGGGCAAGATGAGTATATTCACAATAATTATATGACCTCTATTTTTGAGCCTGTACCTACATACGACAATACATTTGCACTTTGGCTAGAAACAAATAGCGGATCAATAGGACTAAATCAGTCCGAAACATCGTGGGAAATAGTTGATAACAATAACAACTTAACATATCAATCAGCTGGTGGAGGAAGTTTAATGACTAATACTCAATATAGAGACACATTGACATTCAATGATGGTTGTTATACATTTAAAATTAATGATACCGATAATGATGGATTTGATTTTTGGGCGAATAATGATGGTACTGGAATGGCTAGATTTCGTAAGATTGGAGCAAGCTGGATTAAAGTCTTTGAGGGAGATTTTGGTTCTTTTATTCATCATGAGTTTAGAATAGACAACAACATAACATTCCAAGAGGAGAAAATAAATGAATGGACCTTCTATCCAAACCCAACAAAAAATCAAATAACTATTAATGGTTATTCTCAAGAACCAACAAGCTTTATATTATCAGACAGTTTAGGTAAACAAATTAAAAAATTCACAATAGATTCGGATGGAATATTTTCTAAGAGAATTGACTTAAGTTATTTAAAAGAAGGGGTATACCTTTTAAAAATAGTTAATTCTAAAGAAGAGGTTGTCAAAAAACTGATAAAATTATAATGCAGTATTGTAACAGCTTAACATCATATTCAAGATTCAAAACTAGAGAAGTAATGGTTGGCAGTATTGGCTTTGGGGGGAATAACCCAATTAGAGTTCAGTCTATGACTACAACTAACACCATGGACACCATGGCAACCGTTGAAGAGTCAATAAGAATGATAGATGCGGGCTGTGAACTTGTAAGAATAACAGCTCCAAGCAGAAGAGATGCAGAAAACTTATTAAATATTAAAGAAGAACTTAAAAAAAGAGGATACCTAACTCCTATAGTAGCTGACATTCACTTTACTCCAAACGCTGCAGAAATTGCAGCTAAAATTGTGGAAAAAGTAAGAGTTAATCCTGGTAATTATGCGGATAAAAAGAAATTTGAAGAGATTGAATATACCGACAAAACGTATAATGATGAGCTAATAAGAATTAGAGAAAAATTTACTCCATTAGTCAAAATCTGCAAAGAATATGGGACAGCAATGAGAATTGGCACTAACCATGGGTCCTTATCTGATAGGATACTAAGTAGATATGGCGATACTCCTCAAGGAATGGTAGAGTCTGCTATGGAGTTCCTTAGAATCTGTAGAGATGAAAATTATCATGAAATTATTCTATCAATGAAAGCCTCAAACACCAGAGTAATGGTTCAGGCCTATCGTCTTTTAGTTAGTGAAATGATAAAAGAAAATATGAATTACCCTCTTCATCTAGGAGTAACAGAAGCAGGAGAAGCCGAGGATGGTAGAATTAAATCTGCTGTGGGAATAGGCGCATTACTAGAAGATGGAATTGGAGACACCATACGAGTTTCATTAACTGAAGCTCCTGAATTTGAAATGCCTGTAGCATATAATTTATTACAAAACTTTAAAAAAAGAGATAATATAGATAAGATTAAAGCAATTGTCAAAAACCCATTAAATCCATTTAATTACAACAAAAGAAAAACAAAAGCTGTAAAAAATATTGGTGGTTTAAATGTCCCTGTAGTAATATCAAATCTTGAAAACAAAAAATCTATAAAAACCTCATCTTTTTTTTCTCTTGGATATAATTATTCAGTCCCTTTAGATAAATGGCATATCTCAGATAGTGCAACTGATTATATTTTTTTAGGGGACAATACTATAGATTTTGAAATCCCCGGAACCTTAAGCATTATCTATAATTACAACTCATGGAAAGATCATAAAACTGGATATCCAGTTTTTACTTTTCAAGAATACTTAAAAGCTGATGAAAAATCTAATAAACTAAATTTCATAAATATTACGATTTTAGATCTTAGTAATGACTTCTATAATTTAATGAAGACTGATAAGACTATAGCTTTAATCTTGAATACATGTAATCTCAATGGAGTTGCCGAGCAAAGAAGAGTTTTTATTTACTTAATAAATAAAAACATTGAAACTCCAGTAATAGTTAGTAGAACTTATGCTAACATTAAACCAGAGGAACTCCAACTTAACTCTTCATCAGACATAGGAGCATTATTATTAGATGGGCTTGGAGATGGAATATCAATCAACTCAGCTAGCGAAGGAAATAGTATGCATGTCAATTCAACAGCATTCGGAATTTTGCAGGCAAGTAGAACAAGAATTTCAAAAACAGAATATATCTCTTGCCCTTCATGTGGAAGAACATTATTTGACCTTCAAGAAACAACAGCTAAAATTAGAAAAGTGACTAATCATTTAAAAGGACTTAAAATTGGCATAATGGGATGTATTGTAAACGGCCCTGGAGAAATGGCAGATGCAGATTATGGGTATGTAGGTACAAAACCCGGGAAAATCACTCTTTACAAAGAACGTAATGTAGTAAGAAAAAACATCAATGAAGGAGATGCTGTAGATGAGCTTATTGAGTTAATCAAAGAGCATGGGGACTGGGTAGAGAAGAAAGAATAATATACAACTGCCAATTTTAAAGCTTAAATTACGCTTTATAGCGTATTGTGATGTCTAGCTTTACAACTATCTTTGCAAATAATCAAAATATCAGTATTAAAATATGATTGAAATAAACGATCTTAATAAATCTTACTCAATAGGGAAAAACTCCCTACATGTTTTAAAAGGGATTAACCTACAGATTCAAGAGGGTGAATTAGTTGCAATTATGGGCTCTTCAGGTTCAGGAAAATCAACACTACTTAATATTATTGGTATGTTAGACAATTATGACTCTGGATCCTATCAATTAGATAGTGTCCCTATAAAAGATCTTGACGAAACTAAAGCAGCTAAATACAGAAATAAATTTTTAGGCTTTGTATTTCAATCTTTTAATCTCATTAATTACAAAACAGCTATTGAAAACATTGCGCTTCCACTCTACTACCAGGGTATCGCAAGTAAAGAACGTCAAAAAATAGCTATGGACTATTTAGATAAAGTTGGTCTTAAAGATTGGGCAAGCCATCTTCCTAGTGAATTATCTGGTGGACAAAAACAAAGAATAGCTATTGCACGTGCTTTGGCCTCTAAACCAAAAGTACTTTTAGCAGATGAACCAACGGGAGCCTTAGATTCCAAAACCTCTGATGAAGTGATGGAACTCATTATACAAATTAACCAAGAGGGAAAAACAATATTAGTAGTCACTCACGAACAGGAAGTAGCTAATATGTGTAATCGAATTATAACATTAAAAGATGGTGTGATTATGACTGATATTAAAACAAAATAAATGATTTTCAGTAAAGATAGCTGGAAAGAAATATTTGATACAATAAGAAAAAATAAGCTAAGGACTTTCCTTTCTGGATTTACTGTAGCCATTGGAATATTTATTTTCATTGTTCTTTTTGGTTTTGGCAATGGTCTGCAAAATAGTTTTTCCGAATTTTTTGTTGATGACAAAGTTAATACCATTAGAATATATCCTAGTTCCACTACACTACCATATCGCGGTTATGAATCAGGTAGACGAATTGAATTTACAAACCAGGATTTAATTGAAATAAAAGAAAAATTTAATTCTGAAGTAGAAGACATAGTAGTTCGCAATACTTTCTACAATCAAATTAAATATAAAGATAAGTCTAATCAATACCAAGTGAGAGCAGTTTCGCCAGGTCACAAAGAGGCAGAAAACACTATTCTAATGAGCGGAAGATATCTTCATGAAGGAGATATAGAAAACCAAAAAAAATATGCAGTTATTGGTAGACTAGTAGCGCAGGATTTGTTTGAAGGAAAGGATCCAATTGGAGAGCATATATTTGGAAGTAATCACAGCTGGAGAGTAATAGGTGTTTTTCAAGATGAAGGAGGAGATAGAGAAGAAAGAATGCTTTATGTTCCATATACAGCAATGCAGGAAATCCAAAAAAATAGTGATAAAATCAATCAAATGATTGTCATTTATAATTCAGCGATGACATATGATGAATCTTTAGTGCTAGAAAAAAAATTAGAACTATATATAAAAAATAAAAAATTTATTTCTCCAGATGATAATAGAGGCGTATATATTAGTAATACTGGAGAAGAACTAGAAAATAGTAAAAATTTTGCAGCTGTTTTACAGATTGTTGTAACATTTATAGGAATAGGAACACTTATTGCTGGAATAATTGGAATTAGCAACATAATGGTTTTTGTTGTTAAGGAAAGAACAAAAGAATTGGGAATTAGAAAAGCAATTGGAGCTACTCCAAATAGTATCATTCTAATGATTCTTCAAGAATCAATTTTCATCACAACAATATCAGGATATGCAGGTCTAATAACCGCAATGATAACACTTAAAATAATCGGCAACAATTTACAAGAGAAATATTTTATCTCAAACCCCTATATTGACAGTGGAGATGCTTTATTTGCTACATTAATATTAATATTTTTTGGTGCACTTGCTGGATATCTACCTGCGAGAAAGGCAGCCAAGATTAAACCTATTATTGCTTTAAGAGATAAATAAATGAACTCAATATTTGACAGAGATACTTGGCAAGAAATATTTGGCTCAATTGGTCAAAATAAAGTACGTACTATTATTACGGTAATTGGTGTCATGTGGGGCATCTTTCTATACATAGTTCTATCCGGAATTGCTAAGGGAGTAGATAATGGTTTCGAAAATCAATTTGAAAGAATCTCATCCAACAGCATGTTTGTTTGGGCCCAATACACTAGCATTCCATATGCGGGATTTAAAACAGATCGTGGAATAGACTTACAATTGAGTGATGTAGAGTCTCTAAGAAAAAGTATTCCTGAAATTCAATATATAGCTCCGAGAATTCAAAAAGGAAACTTTGGTTCTGCGGCAGCAAGCGTAGTTAATGGAAAACGCTCAGGGTCCTTTGCAATTTATGGAGACTTCCCAATTCTTTTAAAAATAAGATCAAAAGATATTTATGACGGAGGAAGATTTATAAATGAATTAGATATAAAAGAAAGCAGAAAAGTCTGCGTAATTGGGGAGAGAACAAGAAAAGAGCTTTTTGAAGATAATATTAACCCTATTGGAGAATATATTAAAATTGAAAATATATTTTTTAGAATTATCGGAATTCATAAATATGTAGATGAAGGCGGAGGAAGCTTTGATGATGATGGAGATATTCACGTTCCTTTCACATCATTTAAAAGAATTTTTAATTCTGGAGAAAGAGTTGGGTTTTTATTAATTGCAGGCTTTGATGATGTCGATATATTAAAAGTGGAAGAAAAGGTTAAGACACAGCTAAAGATAATACACAAAATCCACCCGGATGATGATCAAGCATTGGGCTCTTTTAACTTAGGGGCAATATTTAGTCGAATTCTTAGATTTGCAAAAGGAATGTCATTTCTTTCTTTAGTTATAGGTATTACTACAATTTTAGCTGGAGTAATTGGTATTGGAAATATTTTATTAATATCTGTTAAAGAAAGGACCAAAGAAATTGGAATTAGAAGAGCCATTGGGGCAAGCCCTAATCATATTAGAAAACAGATAATTTTAGAATCTGTCTTTCTAACAATTATAGCAGGAATAATTGGTATTATAATTGGAGCATTTGTTTTGTATATAATAAATATTGCAACTGAAAACTTAGACAATGTTCCTTTGAAAAATGCGACTGTACCAATCAAGTTTATATTAGGGGCCTTATTTTTAATGATCGGACTCGGCACAATAATAGGGTTTATTCCAGCAGAAAAAGCAATAAGCATTAAACCAATAGAAGCATTAAGAGAAGAATAAATTAAAAAAACCAAAATGAAAAATTTAAAAAAAATAGGAATTATATTACTTATTATTGGAGCGATACTAGCTACAATTTTCTTTATAACATCAAATAATAAAGCTTTAGTTCCTTTTGAAACTACTCAAATGATAACAGCAACAATAGAAAATAAAATTGTAGCCACTGGAAAAGTAATCCCAGAAGATGAAGTTGAAATAAAGCCGCAAATTGCTGGTATAATTGATGACATTTTAGTAAAAGAAGGAGATAAAGTAAAAGCTGGTGACTTGCTCGTAAAGATCAAAGTTGTTCCAAATGAACAAACTTTGAATAGTGCTGAGGGAAGAGTGAAAAATTCTAAAATAGTATTAAATAACTCTGAAAAAGAATTTCAAAGAAACAAAAACCTCTATTCAAAAGGCATAATTTCCGAACAAGAATATAATAATGTAGAGTTACAATATTCTCAGGCATTACAAAGTTTAGAGAATGCAGAAAGTGATTTGCAAATCATTAAACTAGGATCTTCTGATGGTTCAAGCGTAACTAATACAAATGTTAGAGCTACAGTACCTGGAACTATCTTAGAGATACCGGTTAAAAAAGGAGACCAAGTAATTCAGGCAAATACATTCAATCAGGGTACGACTATTGCAACTATTGCAGATTTAAATATTATGATTTTTGAAGGAAAAATTGATGAAGGAGAAGTTAGTAAATTAAAAAAAGACATGAATATGATTATTAGTTTAGCTGCAATTGAAGAAAAAAGTTATCCTGCAAAACTAAGGTTCATTGCTCCAAAAGGTATTGAAGAGGGCGGAGCTGTTCAATTTAAAATAGAAGCAACTGTTTCTTTGGATGATGAATATTTTGTTAGAGCAGGATATAGTGCAAATGCATCAATAATCACAGCACAAAGAAAAAATATAAATGCACTTAATGAGGCGGTAATTCAATATGACATAGAAACAAAAGAACCATTTATTGAAATTGAAGTAAGTGAGCAAAATTTTGAAAGAAGAGATATTGTTTTAGGACTTGCCGACGGAATTAATGTAGAGATAATTTCAGGTCTTAAAAAAGATGAAAAGGTTAAAGTCTGGAGTATTACCCAGCCAAATAAAAAAGATGAAAATAAATGGGGCAAGTCAAAATAAAACAGACTAATAAAATCTAAAAAAATGAAAAATATATTAAAATTAATAAGCGCCATTAGCCTTGTCTTTTTCTGTTCAATAAATTTAAACGCTCAAGAAAAATGGACACTTAAAGACTGCGTTGAAAGAGCAATTGAAAAAAATATTTCAATTAAAAATTCTAGGCTTGACCTATTAAATGTGCTTGAAGATAAAAAAACAGCAATAGGTAACTTTTTACCTAGCTTAAATTATAGTGGAAACCATACATGGAACACCGGACTATCACAAAATATTACAAATGGTTTATTAGAAAATAAAACAAATCAATTTTCATCTGTTAATATGAGTGTTGGATTAGATGTCTTTAGTGGGCTAGCAAATATTAGACGTTTGCATAGAGCTAACTTAAATATTCTTGCCAAAAAATATCAATTAGAAGATATGAAGGAAAACATCTCTCTTTTAGTGGCAAATTCCTATCTCCAAATACTTTTCAATAAAGAACAATTAAATATTCAAAAATTACAACTAAAAGTTTCAGAAGAAGAGTTTATTATAGCTAAAGAAAAATATAATAATGGAGTAATTCCAAAGGGAGATCTTTATGAGATAGAGGCAAAGCTTGCAAAAACAGAACAAAACCTTGTAGTCTCAGAAAATAGTTATATGATGTCAAAAATATCTCTAAGTCAATTGTTGCGTTTTAAAAATGTAGAAAAATTTGAAATTGCTGATGAAGAGTATATTATACCTGAATCGGAGGTAATTCTAAAAGATGTTAATGAAATATATAAATTTGCTTTAAGAAATAGAAATGATATTAAACTTGCTAAGACAAACCTTGAAATAGCAAAAAAAGATGAAACTATTTCTAAATCTGTTCTACTCCCATCAATAGCAAGCTTTTATTCTTTTAGTTCAAGAATTATGGCTGATGCTCCGACTTCATTTCAAGAACAGTATGATTTGAATAGTGGAAAAAGTTTTGGGCTACAAATAAATATACCAATACTTAACGGATACTCTTCAAGAGCAGGGATTAAAAAATCTAAAATTAATGTTTTGAGAAATAGAAATATTTTAGAGCAAATAAAACTTGATTTAGAAAATACCGTAAATCAATCTTTAAATGATGCAAGAGGCGCACTAAAAGCTTATGAGGCAGCTAAAAAAACAAATCTAGCAAGTAAGACCTCATATAATTACGCCAAAGAAAGATTTGAAAATGGAGCTATGAATACAATTAACTTTTTACAAGCTCAGCAAAGATTTGAAGGCTCACAATCAGAACTTATTAGAGCAAAATACGATTATATTTTTAAAATAAAAGTGCTAGAATTTTATTTTGGAATACCAAATATTTATTTATAACAAGTGGAGATAATTCATGTACAAGCAGTTGAAGTTAGATCCTTACGTAATCTTGTTTTACGACCAAACCAACCTATTGAATCTACCTATTATGAGTTAGATGAGGATAAAAAAACATTACATCTTGCATGTCAAGAAAAATCAAAAATTATATCAATAGGAACATTTTATCCTCAAAAACATAAAAATCTTTCAACAAAAAAGAGTTACAGGCTAAGAGGTATGGCGACAGATCCTAATTACAGAAGAAGATCTGCAGCAACTAAATTAATGCATGCCTCATTTGAGATTTTAAAGGACAAAGACTGTGATGTGCTTTGGTGCAATGCAAGATTAATTGCAATAAAATTTTATGAGTCTTTAGGATTTGTTAAAACTGGCAATCAGTTTCATATTGGGGATATTGGCGCTCACTATTTTATGTATAAAAACATTAATTTACCTTAATTTTTGATGCAACTTTTTTTGCGCGTTCGACAAGTTTTTCAGTAGAACTAGTCCCATAAGTTAAAGCAACTCCCATTCTACGATAAGGCCTTGAGCTGGGTTTTCCAAATATTTTAAAATCTGAGTCAACAAAACCGGCAGCCTCATCAAGACCCGAGAATTTTGGAAATGAACTATTATCTTTATGAGCTAACACTACAGCTGAAGCTCCATTTTTTAACAACTTTACTTCTGTAACTGGTAATGCGAGAATTGCTCTTACATGAAGTTCAAATTCATTAAAATTTTGAGTACCTGCTAATGTTACCATTCCAGTATCATGTGGTCTTGGAGAAAGCTCTGAAAAATATACTCCATCATTAGCAATAAAAAACTCCACTCCCCATATTCCGGCACCTCCCAAGGCTGTTGTAATTTTTTTGGACATTAATTGAGCTTCTTGCAAGTATGATTCTGGCATCTTCATAGGCTGCCAACTCTCTTGATAGTCTCCTCTTTCCTGTCTATGTCCTATTGGCGGACAGAATAAAGTTACTCCATTGAATTGTGTTAGTGTGAGTAAAGTAATTTCATATTCAAAAGAAATAAATTCTTCAACAATTACTTCTTTTAAATCTCCTCTAGATCCATCAAGCGCGTATTTCCATGCAGTTTCAATATCATCTAATGATTTAATTACAGACTGTCCTTTTCCTGAACTAGACATTAAAGGTTTCACTACACAAGGAAAACCACAAAAACGAACACCATCTTCAAGTTCGGTAAAAGATTTGGCATATTTATACTTAGCCGTTTTAATATTGAGCTCTTTTGCTGCTAAATCTCTAATAGATTTTCTATTCATAGTATAATTAGCTGCCCTAGCAGAAGGAACTACATGAAAACCTTGCTTCTCATATTTATATAGATTTTCTGTTCTAATACTCTCAACTTCAGGAACAATAATATCTGGTTTGTGCTTATTTACTATGCTATCTAAAGCATCTCCATCAAGCATATTAATAACTTCAAATGTATGAGAAACTTGCATTGCAGGGGCATCTTTGTAGGAGTCAACTGCAATAACATAATGTCCCAATCTTTGAAGAGAAATAACAACTTCCTTACCAAGTTCACCAGAACCTAAAAGTAAAATCTTTTTTCTCATTTTTTTTATTTTAAATTTTCAACCATCAAATATAATTACATATCTTTATAAAATGAAAAAAATACCATTCCTTTTAATAGTACTAGTCTGTTTAAGCCTTCAGGTCTTTTCGCAAAAAAAAACATATATAAAAGAGTCCTTTAAAGTTCTTGGAAACTGCATGATGTGCAAGAATAAAATTGAGGGTGCTGCAACAAATATTGAAGGTGTTAAGTATGCAAGATGGGATGTGAATAAAAAACTTTTAAAAGTTAAATACAAGCTTAACAAAACAAATGGGGATAAAATTCAACAATCTATTGCTAAAATTGGATATGACACAGAGTTATTTAAAGCAACAGACAAGGCATATAGTGAGCTACACTATTGCTGTAAATATGAAAGAGAATAAATTATTATTAAATGAAAAAAATATTTTTACTAACAATACTTGCAATATCACTTACCAATTATTGCTATTCACAAACTAATGCAACAAATTTTATCGAGGATGACTGTAATGGAGTCTCGCACAATTTATTTGACGAATTAGATGATGGCAATATAATTGTAATTTCTTGGATCATGCCTTGTGGTCCCTGTGCTACTTATTCATTTCCAGCATATGATGCTGTTCAGTCCTTTGCTACTAGTCACCCTGGTAAAGTACATTTTTATTTTGCAGATGATTATGCTAATAGTGCATGTGGTCTTTTAAATAATTTCGCTAACAATTATAGTATGAGTAACTCAACAATTTTCACTTCTGCTAATATTACAATGAGTGATTATGGAGTTGATGGAATGCCAAAAGTAGTTGTTCTAGGCGGCAATAGTCATCAAATATATCTCAACAAAAATGATGATAAAATAAATTACAATAATGTACATGCCGCAATTAGCACTGCTCTTAATGATCTTAGTTTAGATATTGAAGATCAAAAATCAAATTCTTTTTCTTTACAAATTTTCCCTTCACCGGCTCAAAACATTAGTACAATTTCATATTCATTACAAGCAAATGAAAAAATCAATATTGAATTAATAGATATGCTTGGGAAAAAAATAGTTTTATTAGATAATCAAATACAAAGTAAAGGACAAAACAATCTAACTATAAACACCAAAAAATATCTAAACGGAAACTATTTTATTAGAATAAGGTCTAATATCAATTCTCAAACTATAAACTTTAGTATCTCAAACTAAATCATATTAATGCGTTATATATTAATAGTATTTATTTTCTTATTTTTTAATAATAATACAAATGGACAAGGGTGCTGTTCAGGAAGTTCAGGAAACCCTATGGCAGGAGGTTTATCAACTGGAGTATTACAAGAAAAACAAATAGAAATATCAACAAATTATCAATACACTTTTTCTAAAAAATTCTTTGCAGGGAAAAATGACACTACAAATTTATTTGACAATTTAAATAGCAATTATCTTTTCTTAAGAACAGAATATGGGTTAACAAAAAAATTAACTTTATCGTTATCAGCAGGATATTACTTGAATAAATCACAAATTGGCGGAATAAAACCTAATAGCTCAAGTGGCTTTGGAGATCTTATCGTATTTCCAAGGTTTAATATCTACAATAAAGATATGCCATTCTCAAGAGTAGAAGCAACTATAGGAGTGGGTTTGAAAATCCCAGTTGGAACTCATAGAGATTCTAGCTTAATTATTCCGGCAATAGATTATTGGGAAATTAATCCACCTATAACACAGCTATCTTCAGGGTCATATGACCTACTGCTATATTCTTTCTTTTTAAAAGATTTTAAATTAAATAAACTTAAATTTTTCTCAAGTATATTTCATATTAAGAAAGGGTATAATTCTCTTGAACAAAAAATGGGAAACTATACTAGCATAGCATTAAACGCAAGTAGAATGATTAATAAAAATATAAATATCACTACACAAATAAAGGGTGAAAATATCACAAAAATGATTGCAGGAAATGTTTGGAATAAAGATGAGCTAGAGTTCTCTTCAGGTAGTAAAAAATTATTCTTTACGCCATTGATTAGTTACAGATATGAGAATCTTGGTGTTTTCATTTCTTATGAGCTACCTATTTATCAAAACATAAATGGAGTTCAAATAGGTTCGCAGAATAAAATTACGATTGGAATAAACTACAGTTTTAAAGAAAATAAAGAGAAAACTAGTGAGATTTATTAAACATCTTGGCAATATACTTGCCTAATATATCAAACTCAAGATTTATTACACCTCCTACTTTCAGAAGCTTCAAATTAGTATGCTCCCAAGTGTAAGGAATAATTGCAACTGAAAATGATGAATCTTTTGAGTCAAATACTGTAAGGCTAATACCATTTATACAAATAGATCCTTTTTCAACCGTCATATTTTGGGAGGGTTCATATGAGAATTTCAAAATAAAAGAACCATCTTTATTGGAAATAGATTGACAAACACCAATCTGATCAACGTGTCCCTGCACTATGTGTCCATCCAATCGTGAATTCATAAGCATACTTCTTTCAAGATTTACCTGCTCACCTATACTTAAACTACCAAGATTAGATTTCACTAAGGTTTCTTCAACAGCTATTACCTTATAAGTATTACCTGAAACATCTACAACAGTTAGACAAACACCATTATGAGATACACTTTGATCTATTTTAAATTCAGTTGCAAGCTTAGACTCAAATAAAAATTCCACATTACTTCCCTTCTTTAAAATATTTATTACAGTAGCAGTATTCTCAACAATTCCAGTAAACATATTAATAATCTATTTTTTGTTGTTCTAGCACCTTAGGCATTTCTCTAAATTGATACTTTTGAGTTCTTAACCTTGGGTTAAATCCAGCGTTTTTAATACACTCTTGAATGCTATTAGATGTAAATCTATGAGGCGCTCCTGCAGCAGAAACTACGTTTTCTTCAAGCATAATAGACCCCATATCATTAGCTCCTGCATGAAGACATATCTGAGCAGTCTCTGCTCCAACTGTTAGCCAAGAAGCCTGAATATTAATGATATTAGGTAACATAATACGACTCAAAGCAAGCATTCTAATATATTCATCAGAAGTTACATTATTATTTATTCCTTTAACTTTTTGTAACAACGTCCCATCATCCATAAATGGCCAAGGAATAAATGCCAGGAACCCATCAGAACCTATTGGCTTATCATGCTGAACTTCTCTAATCCAGACAAGATGTTGAAAACGCTCTTCTAATGTTTCTACATGCCCAAACATCATAGTTGCTGATGTTGTAATGTCAAGCTTATGAGCTTCACGCATGACTTCTAACCATTCTTGCCCAGTACATTTCCCTTTAGAAATTAGTCTCCTAACTCTGTCACTTAATATTTCTGCTCCAGCTCCTGGCATACTATCCATACCTGATTTCTTTAATTCCGAAAGGGCAAATTCGTGAGAAATATTATCTATTTTACATATATGAGCAACCTCTGGAGGACCAAGAGCGTGTAGCTTAATATCGGGATATAAAGATTTAAGATTCTTAAATAATTTAGTGTAATAATCTAACCCTAATCCGGGATGATGTCCGCCTTGAAGCAATAATTGGTCTCCCCCATATTTTATTGTCTCATCAATTTTTCTTTTATAAGTTGGAATGTCTGTGATGTATACATCCTTATGCTTTGGATGGCGAAAAAAATTACAAAATTTACAATTTGCATTACATGCATTTGTAGTATTAACATTTCTATCTATTTGCCATGTAACATCATTGCCAGGCACAGACATATGTCGTAATTCGTTAGCGGCCCACATTAAATCAGCTGTAGGCGTGTTTTTAAAAAGATACAAACCCTCTTCCGCAGAAAGAAACTCTTTTTTTAATGCTCTAGATAATAAAAGCTTGCTATTCATAAAAATACTTAATTTTACAACACCAAAATTACACAATTATATGAAGACTTTCATTAAAAATAAAAATACAATTTCAGAAAAAGACAATCTACTTATTCTGACAAAAAATAGCAACAATTTATCTATTTTAAATCTAGATATAAGAGAGAAAAATTATATTGATTCTGAATTTAAAAAGGAAGTAGACGTAATAAAAATTAATCAATATGCAAGAATAATTATTATTATAAACCCAAAAAAAAATACAGACAAAAACTTATATTTTGAAGGGGTAAGATGTCTAGCGTTTAAAGTGTTTAGCGAGATAAAAACACTTAAAACAGTTATTGTTCAAAATCTTAACAATGAAGTAATAGAAACAGAGGCATTTGTGGAGGGGCTGGCATTGTCTAATTATGACTTTGATCAATTTAAAACAGAAAAAAGCAAAAATAAACTTGAAACAATTTTTGTTTACAATCATTCTGACATTAAAAGACTTGCAGAATTAGAAAAATTAGTAGAAGCTGTTAAACTTACTAGAGATTTAGTAAATACACCTTTTTCACACCTTAAGGCTATAGATTTAGCACAAAGTGCTAAAAAAGCAGGAATAGATGCAGGATTTACAACATCTATTTTTACAAAAAAGAAAATTCAATCATTAAAAATGGGAGGACTACTTGCTGTCAACCAAGGAAGTATTGATGAACCAACATTTTCTATTTTAGAATGGAAACCAAAAAATGCTAAAAATAAAAAACCAATTATTTTAGTTGGTAAAGGTGTTGTGTATGATACTGGTGGGTTAAGTCTTAAGCCAACTGCTAATTCTATGGATATTATGAAAGTCGATATGGCTGGAGCAGGAACAGTAATTGGGGCAATGCATGCAATTGCTAATAATAAACTTGATCAACATGTGATTGGGTTAATTCCTGCAACCGACAATAGACCTTCTGGAAATGCTTATGCGCCAGGTGATGTTGTTACTATGTTTGACAAAACAACTGTAGAGGTGTTAAATACTGACGCTGAAGGAAGAATGATTTTAGCTGATGCATTAAGCTACGCTAAAAAATATAAACCCGAACTAGTAATTGACCTCGCTACACTTACAGGTTCAGCAGCTAATACAATTGGTCATTTTGGAATTGTATCAATGCAACAAAAAGCTATTAATGAACATAATAACTTAGCAAAGTCTGGTCATATCACTCATGAAAGACTAGCAGAAATGCCTTTTTGGAAAGATTATGATAATTTAATAAAATCAGATGTTGCTGATATTAAAAATCTTGGAGGCAAATTTGGCGGCGCAATAACTGCAGGTAAATTTTTAGCTTATTTCACTGATTACCCATGGATTCATTTAGATATCGCGGGACCTGCCTATGTAAGTACTGAATACCAATATAGATCTAAAGGGGCAACAGGAATGGGGGTTAGATTGTTATATGATTTCATAAAAAACAGAAAATAAGAATGCCTCCAAAATTTAATATTGGTATTTCCACTGGAGATTTAAATGGCATTGGTCTTGAAATTATAATTAAATCATTAAAAGACCCAAATATTTCTAAATTTTGTACTCTAATTTTATTTGGCTCTAAGGAATTGTGCAAATCATATTTAAAAAAGATAAATAGTAACACAACTATTAATATCATTAAGCAAATAAGTGATAGTAAGAATAATATATTAAATTTAATAGACACTGAAGCAAACAACAATTCAATTAACTTAGGAGTAAAATCTATCACTTCTGGCTTAAACTCATACATCTCTTTAAATACAGCTTGCAACTATTTAAAAGAAAATAAAATAGATGCAATAGTAACAGCTCCAATTGATAAAGCATCTATTAGAAAATCAATAGACAAATTTATTGGTCATACAGAATTTTTAGAACAAAAATTTGGAGGGAATTCATTAATGTTAATGGTAAGTTCAAAGATGAAAATAGCATTTGTAACAGGGCACATTCCTCTTTCTAATGTTAGTAATTCAGTATCATTAAAAAAAATAATTGAAGCATCAGAAAAACTAAACAACTCTTTAAAGCAGGACTTTAACATATCACATCCAAAGATTGCTGTTCTTGGGCTTAATCCTCATGCTGGAGAAGATGGCATGCTTGGTCTAGAGGAAAAAACTATTATAACTCCAGCAATAGCAGAACTTAATAAAAAAGATATGATTGTTAAGGGTCCCTTCCCTGCTGACAGCTTTTTTGTGGAAGAGAACCTTAATATGTTCGATGGTATAATTGCAATGTACCATGATCAAGGACTTATACCATTCAAGTCTATGTCTTTTTCAAAAGGAGTAAATTTTACCGCGGGACTTAGTATTATAAGAACCTCGCCAGTACATGGAACAGCATACGATATTGCAGGAATGGGAAAAGCTGATGCAAGTTCTTTTATTCAAGCTATTTTAGTTGCATGTGACATAATTAAGAATAGAAGAAAAGAATAATTAATACTTTAATAGATATACATTAGTACTAATAATTTAAACTAAGAATAAATTTATATCTTTGCAGCCCTTAAAATTAGTTTAATGACAGAATTAAATATTAAATTAACTAACTTAAAAAAAGGTTCTAACGAAACTTTATTTAATATTAAGGATGAGTTCTTTAAAGAATTTAACTTTTCTGAAGTTAAAAATGCTGATTTTGAAATAAAAAGTAATTTGATAAAAAGTGACCATGACTTGTCCTTATCAATTTCTATTGACGGAATAGTTAAAAATATTTCCTGTGATCACTGCGCAGAAGACATTGCAATTCCAATTAAATCAAATCATTTATTTGTTTTAAAACAAAAAAATGACAATTCTATTATTGATGATAATAAAATTTATTTTGACTTAAATGATTTAGAAATAGACGTTAAGCACCTTATCTATGAACTAATATCACTTGCTATTCCAAATAAAAGATCGCATAAATCAATAAATAAGGCGTCAGAATGTAATAAAGATATGTTATCTCTAATTAACAATTTTTCATTTAGAGATAAAAAAGATGGAATTGACCCAAGGTGGTCAGATTTAAAAAACATAGAATTAAAATAGTAAAACCAATAAAATGGCACATCCTAAACGAAAAATCTCAAAGACTAGAAGAGATAAAAGAAGAACACATTATAAAGCATCTCCTACTACAATGTATAGTTGTAATAATTGCGGTACAGCTGTAGCATACCATAGAGTTTGTGAAGAGTGTGGAACATATAGAGGTAAGCAAGCGATTGAAAAACAAGCAACTGCTTAACATCTCTTATTTAGCCTAAATACAAACTCATAAAATGAGAATTGGTATAGATATTATGGGAGGAGACTATGCCCCCAATAAAACTATTCATGGAACAATTCTTGCTCATAAAGAGCTACCTCCCAATATAAGTATTATCCTTTTTGGAAACAAAAAAAAAATTGTTTCTGAACTCAAAAAGCACAAAAAATCAGAAGATAGTTTCGAAATCATTGATTGCCAAGAAGTTATTGACATGGGTGAACATGCAATAAAATCATTTAAATCAAAACCCAACTCTAGTATTGCTAAAGGCTTTGAATATTTAGCTAAAGGAAAAATAGATGGATTTGCAAGCGCCGGAAATACAGGCGCAATGTTTGTTGGAGGCTATTACTCTGTAAAGGCAATAAGTGGAGTTTTAAGACCTTGTATTTGTACAATTCTTCCAAAAATCAATGGTGGGGTTACTGTTTTATTGGATGTCGGAGCAAATGCTGATTGTAAACCAGATGTTTTATATCAGTTTGGTATTCTTGGATCTTTATTTGCAAAACATGTATGTGGCATCAAAGAGCCTAAAGTTAGCTTACTAAATTTAGGCGAAGAAAAAACAAAAGGGAATATGTTAACTCAAGCAAGTTATGAATTAATGAGTGGCACAAAAGATTACAACTTTATTGGAAATATTGAGAGCAGACACATTTTCAACTCTCAAACAGATGTTATTATTTGTGATGGATTTACTGGTAATATTGTATTAAAACAGGCTGAAGCATTGTATGACTTAGTCTGCGAAAGAAAAATTAATGATAGTTATTTTAACAGATTTAATTATGAAATATATGGTGGAACACCAATATTAGGATTAAATAAACCTGTTATTATTGGCCATGGAATTTCAAATGAAATTGCTATAAAAAATATGTTACTTTTAGCAAAAGATGTTATTGAGGCTAAGCTTGTAAATAAAATTAAAGAAAATATTGATTAAATATGAATAAAATTAGCGCTGCTATTACAGGTATTCAGGGATATGTCCCGGATTATATCCTAACAAATAAAGAGCTTGAAACAATGGTAGAAACAAATGATGAATGGATTGTTTCTAGGACAGGAATAAAAGAAAGGAGAATTCTAAAAGGCGAAAATAAAGGCTCATCTGATCTAGGAGCAGAAGCAATTAAACTCCTTTTGAAAAAAACCAAAACAGATGCTAAAGATATTGATCTAATTATATGTGCAACTGCGACTCCAGATATGCTTTTTCCATCTACTGCCTGCCTTATAGCTGAGAAAGTAGGAATAAGTAATATTTGTGCATTTGATATTGGCGCAGCATGCTCAGGTTTTTTATATGCACTAACAATTGCATCTCAATTTCTTGAAACTGGTAAACATAAAAAAGTAATTGTTGTTGGGGCGGATAAGATGTCTTCAATTGTCGATTATACATCAAGAGAAACATGTGTATTATTTGGAGATGGTGCAGGAGCAGTGCTCATGGAGCCTAATCATGAAGGTTTAGGTATTAAAGATACTATTTTACGAACTGACGGAAGCGGAAGTAAATATTTAAGACAGCCTGCTGGTGGCTCTTTAAAACCTGCTTCTCATGAAACTATAGATGCTAAAGAACACTTTATATTTCAAGATGGACAGCCTGTGTTTAAAGCTGCAGTAAAAAGTATGGCTGATGTGTCAGAAGAAATTATGAAAAAAAATAATCTTACCGCTGATGACATAGCATTTCTTGTTCCTCATCAGGCTAATAAAAGAATAATTGATGCTACTTCAAGAAGAATGGGTGTAGGTGATGAGAAAGTAATGTTAAATATTGAAAAATATGGAAATACTACTTCAGCTACAATTCCATTATGCTTGTGGGAATGGGAGCAAAAATTAAATAAAGGAGATAATTTAATTTTAGCTGCTTTTGGAGGCGGATTTACTTGGGGATCAATTTATTTAAAATGGGCTTACGATTCAAAGAAATAATTACATTTGCATTATAAATTATAAAATTAATGGATTTAAAAGATATTCAAGAATTAATAAAGTTTGTAGCAAAGTCTGGAGCTACAGAAGTAGATTTAGAGATTGATAATATTAAAATCTCTATTAAATCTCCCGCTAAAAGAAGAAGAGGGGATTCTGATGAACCAATAAATATAATTCAACAAGTACCTGGTCAAAATATTCCTATTGTAACACATCACGCCCCACAAATAATTACTGATCAAGATACAGAAAAATTAGATACAGTGAAAGATGATGAGCATCTGATAGAGGTAAGATCTTCAATGATTGGAACTTTCTACAGAAGTTCTTCGCCAGAAAAACCTCCCTTTGCTAATGTAGGAGATCAAATTAATGAAGGAGAAGTCATATGTATTATAGAAGCTATGAAATTATTTAATGAGATTGAGTCTGAGATCTCTGGTAAAATTGTTAAGGTTTTAGTAGATGATGCATCCCCAATAGAATTTGATCAACCATTATTTTTAGTAGACCCTTCTTAATTACTCAAACACTAGACATATGTTTAAAAAAATTCTTATAGCAAATAGAGGAGAAATTGCGTTACGTATTATTAGGACATGCAAGGAAATGAATATTAAAACTGTTGCAGTCTATTCTAAAGCTGACAAAGACAGTTTACCTGTAAGATTTGCAGACGAAGCTGTATGTATTGGCCCTGCAGCTAGTTCAGAATCTTACTTACATATCCCTAATATTATTGCAGCTGCTGAAATCACAAATTCTGACGCCATACATCCAGGATATGGTTTTCTAGCTGAGAATGCAAATTTTTCTAAAATATGCTCTGAAAATAATATTAAATTTATTGGAGCATCTCCCAAGATGATAGAGGGAATGGGTGATAAAGCTTCAGCAAAAGAAACTATGAAAAAAGCTGGAGTCCCAACAATACCCGGCTCAAAAGGATTAATCAAAGATTTTGACAATTGTAAGAAGATCGCATCTGAAATAGGTTATCCTGTGATGTTAAAAGCTACTGCAGGTGGTGGTGGTAAAGGTATGCGACTAGTGTGGGAAGAGTCTAAACTAGAAGATTCATGGGATAGTGCAAGAACAGAATCGAAAGCAGCTTTTGGCAATGATGGCATGTATATGGAGAAATTTATTGAAGACCCAAGACATATAGAGATTCAAATAATTGGTGATAAAACAGGTAAAGCATCTCACTTGTCAGAGAGAGATTGTTCAATACAAAGAAGACATCAAAAGCTTGCAGAAGAAACTCCCTCTCCATTTATGACTGAGAAACTTAGAGAAGAAATGGGAATTGCAGCAATAAAAGCAGCTGAGGCAGTAAAATATGAAGGTGTAGGGACAGTAGAGTTTCTTGTTGATAAGCATAGAAAATTCTATTTCATGGAAATGAATACAAGAATACAAGTTGAACATCCTATTACTGAAGAGGTAGTTGATTTTGATCTAATAAAAGAACAAATTAAGGTTGCTGCAGGAGTTAAGATTTCGGGAGAAAATTATATTCCCCAACTTCATGCAATTGAATGTAGAATTAATGCAGAAGATCCTGAAAAAGATTTTAGACCTTGTCCTGGCCTAATTACTAACTTTCATGCTCCAGGAGGGCACGGAGTAAGAATTGACACTCATGTTTATGCAAACTATACAATTCCTCCTTATTATGATTCAATGATTGCAAAAGTAATTACTGTGGCGCAAACAAGAGAAGAAGCTATTGCTAAAATGACTAGAGCATTAGATGAATTTGTAATTGAGGGTATAAAGACAACAATCCCTTTTCATAAAAAACTAATGAAGCATCCAGATTTTATAGCTGGTGATTATACAACTAAATTTATGGAAGACTTTAAAATGTAATAATTTAAGTCTCTAAAATGCCAAATAATATTATCGAGTGTTGTGCAAATTCAATTGAATCAGCTATAGTAGGAATTAAAGCTGGTGCTAATAGAATAGAGCTTTGCCAAAAACTAGAACAAGGCGGAGTTACTCCAAATTATTCAGACATAGTTAAACTAAGAAACATCACTGATGTTAAAATTCATATACTAATTCTTCCAATAGCTAACAAATTTAGCTATACTCAAGATGAATTTAATCAAATAATAAAAGACATTATATTTTGTAAAAATGCAAAATGTGACGGTGTTGTAATTGGAGCATTAAAAACTGATGGATCAATAGACCAAAATTTAACCAAAGCCATGGTTAAGGAAGCAAGACCAATGAAAGTTACATTTCACAGAGCATTTGATGTTTCGAGTAAATTTGAAGAGTCATTAAAAGATATTATTGATTGTAATTGTGATGCATTACTTACATCTGGCCAAGCAAAAAATATTGATCAAGGAAGAAAAAAAATAGCGCAAATAATTAAATTAGGAAGAAATAGGATAGAAATTATTGCGGGATCAGGAGTGAATCATGCAAATATTAATGAACTTTATCGTTTAGGGGTTAGAAGCTTTCATCTTTCAGGTAAGGAGAAAAATATATTTGGTAAATTTGAAACACACTATCAAAATATTAATAAAGCAGTTAAAGAACTTTCTAGAATTGAGGATTAAAATTTATTATTTACTATTTCTTATTTTTATTGGATGTAAGTCTAATGATTATAATCATCAGATTATTAATAATTGGGAATTTCAACACAATAAAAATTGGCTAGAAGCAAGTGTTCCTGGCAATAATTTTTATGACTTACTTTATCATCAAATAATCCCAGACCCATTTTATGGTAATAATGAAGACTCTATTAAATGGGTGGCAGATAGAGATTGGGTTTATAAAAGTACTTTTTCTGTTAAGAAAGATCTTTTATCTTTCCAAAATCATGAAATTATTTTTAATGGCTTAGACACATATAGTGAGGTTTTTTTGAATGATTCTCTCATTCTAAATGCAGACAATATGTTTAGAAAATGGGTAGTGCCAATAAATAATTTACTAAAAAAACAAAATACTTTAATAATTAAATTTCATAATACTTCGTCTCGTGAAATCAAGAAAGAAATAGATCTAGGTTATAAGTTACCTGGAGGAAAAAAAGTTCACACAAGAAAAGCAGGCTTTCATTATGGATGGGATTGGGGGCCAAAAATTCCTGTTTCTGGCATATGGAAACCAGTAGAAATAATTAGTTACAATAATGCAATTATAAAGGATCTATATATAGAGCAAAAAGAAGTTTTTGACTCTGTCGCTAATTTCAAGATTAATCTTGAACTAAATGTTGTGAAATCTGGAGAGTATCTTTTAGAGGTAAATAACACTAAATACATAAAACAATTAATTAAAGGAGTACAAAATATCGATCTTGACTTTAATATTTTAAAACCCAAATTATGGTGGCCAAACGGCTACGGAAAACAACCTTTATATGATATTAATGTTACTCTTATAAAGAACAAGAAAATTATAAGCACTAAAAAGAAAAAAATTGGAATAAGAACAGTCAAGTTAATTACCTCAGCAGATTCAACAGGTAAAAATTTCTATTTTGAGATAAATGGAGAGGCAATTTTCATGAAAGGTGCAAATTACATCCCACAAGATAACTTGCAAAATCGAGTAACAACTAAAAAATATAAAACACTTTTAGATCAAGTAATAAAATCTAATATGAATATGCTTCGAGTATGGGGTGGAGGTATTTATGAGAACGAAGTATTTTATAATCTTTGTGATTCATTGGGTGTTTTAGTTTGGCAAGATTTCATGTTTGCATGTGCAATGTACCCAGATAATAAATCATTTATAGAAAATATTAGATTGGAAGCTATAGATAATGTTAAAAGATTAAGAAATCATACCTCTATAATTTTATGGTGTGGGAATAATGAAATTGCTGAAGCATGGCAAAACTGGGGATGGCAAAGTTCTTTTTCAGAAAAAGAAATAAAAAAAATCTATAGAGGATATGAAATGATCTTTAATAAAACACTACCAGAGGTTGTAGGTGAGCTAACTAATCTGCCGTATTGGGAGAGTTCTCCTCAACTTGGAAGAGGCGACTCTAACCACAACAATGAGGGGGATGTTCATTACTGGGGAGTATGGCATGATGCTCAGCCATTTTCAACATTTGAAGAAGAAATTCCAAGATTCATGAGTGAGTTTGGTTTTCAATCGTTTCCGCAAATTTCCACAATAAAATCCTTCAGTGAAGAAAAAGATTGGCTTTTAGATTCTGAAATAATGCTTTCTCATCAAAAACATCCAAGAGGAAATAGTTTAATTCAGGAATATATGAATAGAGAATATAATCAACCAAAAGATTTTAAAAAATTTGTTTATGCTAGTCAAATTCTTCAAGCAGAAGGCATGAGAATTGGACTGGAAGCTCATAGAAGAAGTCAACCATACTGTATGGGAACATTGTACTGGCAACTCAATGACTGTTGGCCAGTTGCTTCTTGGAGTAGTATTGATTATTATGGAAACTGGAAGGCGTTAAATTATGTAGTAAGAGATGTTTTTGCTCCAATTGGGTTATCTATTACAAAAAATGAAAATGAAAAATTTTCAATTTGGATTATGTCTGATAAAAGAACTGATATAAATGACACGCTCATAATTAACAGCTATAACTTAAAGGGTAAAAAAACAAATTCTAAAAGTATAGGTATAGTGAACTCAAAAGATATTGGCAGTAAGCTAATTACTAAGGATTATGAAAACATTAATAAAAATGAATTTATAATAGCAACGTTGAAAAACAAAAAAATTAGTTCTAAAACAATCTTTACTTCCAAAGTAAAAGATATAATTTTCCTCAAACCTAATCTAACAACAAAGTGGGATGATAATGTAATTAAAATAAAAAGTGATCTGCCTGCTTTTCAGGTATATTTCGAATTAGATGGCATTAAATTTGATGAAAACTATCTCACTATGCTTCCGGGTATTGAATATACAATTAACTATACAGGTTCCATCACTAACAAAGAAAATTTATTAATTTGGTCTCTTTATGATTTAAACAAATAGGATATGTCAAATAGAAGAAGTTTTATTAAAAAAACATCTATTGGAGCAATAGGTGCAATATTAGCCCCAGAGCTAGCGTCAGCAAAATTTAGCAGAAAAAATAAATACTCAATTAAAAAACTACCAATTGTTATATCTACCTGGAAGCATGGTTTAGACGCCAACGAAGAAGCCTTTAAATTAATTAATAATGGTTTCGACGCAATAGATGCTGTTGAGGCAGGAGTATATGTAACTGAGGCAGATCCAGAATGTACTAGCGTAGGATATGGAGGATGGCCAGACAGAGATGGTCATGTGACATTAGATGCATGTATAATGGATCACACAGGTAATTGTGGCTCTGTTAGTTTTCTTCAAGATATAAAACATCCAATATCCGTAGCTAGGAAAGTCATGGATAATACTCCTCATGTTATGTTATCAGGAGAAGGAGCGTTACAATTTGCTCTAAAAAACGGGTTTCAGAAAGAAGATCTTTTAACTGATAAAGCAAAAGAAAAGTGGGAAGAGTGGCTAAAAGATTCTAAATACAAACCAATAATTAATGTTGAAAATCATGATACAATTGGACTTTTAGCAATCGACCTTAAAGGGAATATTTCTGGTGCATGTACTACATCTGGATTAGCCTGGAAAATGCATGGTCGGGTTGGAGACTCTCCGATTATAGGTGCTGGAATGTTTGTAGATAATGAAGTTGGAGGATGCTGTGCAACTGGAGTTGGTGAGGCGGTTATGAAAACACTAGGATCATTCTTAATTGTTGAATTAATGAGACAAGGCGCATCTCCACAAGAAGCATGCGAGGAAGGCATCTCAAGAATAGTAAAAAATCAAAATTATAAAAATATGCAGATTGGATACCTCGCAATAAATAAAGAGGGGGAACATGGTTCTTATTCTGTACAAGCGGGTTTTGATTATGCTTTACATCAAAACGGATTAAACAAAATGATTAATGCATCATCTTTTATTAGATGACCAGAATTTATTTGTTACTAATACTTATATTAACTTCCTGCTTTCAGAAAATAGAAAAAAAAGAAATAGCTAATATTATTCCTAATCCACAGAATATTATTTATAAAACTGGATCTTTTAATTTAAACTCAGATACAGGAATAAACTATGATAGTTTATTTTTAAGTGAAGCAAAATATCTTCAGAATCAGCTGCCATTTAAACTTAATGGGAATAAAAATTCTATTATACTTAAAAAGAATATTAATCTTTTAGAAGAAGAATACTTTTTATATATCTCTAAAAAAAATATAATCATTGAGGCAGCAACAGGCAAAGGACAAATGCACGGAATTCAAAGTTTAATACAGCTGCTTCCTAATAAATACAAAGAATTAAAGGATATAGTAACTCCTTGTGTAGAAATTCATGATTTTCCAAGATTTAAGTGGCGGGGTATGCTTTTAGACTGTTGTAGACATTTTATGGATAAAGAATTTATAAAGAGATATATAGATCTACTTGCTTATCATAAAATGAATATTTTACACCTTCACTTAACTGAAGATCAGGGTTGGAGAGTAGAAATAGAAAAGTATCCAAAACTAACTGAAATAGGAGCTTGGAGAAACAATAAGAATGGAGAAAAATACGGAGGATTCTACACCAAAAAAGACTTAATAGAAATAATTAAATATGCGCAAATTAGACATGTAGAAATTATTCCTGAAATTGAACTTCCCGGACATTCAGTAGCCGCTATTGCTTCTTACCCTCAACTATCTTGTACAGGAAAATCAATAGAAGTTGAAAATGATTGGGGTGTTTTTAAAGATATTTACTGCGCTGGAAACGACAGTGTTTATACATTCTTAGAAAATGTTTTAACTGAAGTTATAGAAATATTTCCATCAAAATATATTCATATTGGAGGTGATGAAGCTCCTAAATTTAGATGGAAGGAATGTGTGAAATGTCAACAAAAAATACAATCTCAAAATTTAAAAGATGAACATGAACTACAATCATACTTTATAAAAAGAATAGAAAAATTTATTGAGAGTAAAGGGAAAAAAATAATTGGATGGGATGAAATAATAGAAGGTGGCATCGCTCCATCAGCAACAATACAGTCTTGGCGAGGAATGGAAGGTGGGGTAATAGCTGCACAAAATAATCACGAGGCAATTATGTCTCCTACCTCTCATTGTTATTTTGATTATGACCTAGAAGCTATAGATTTAAAAAAAGTATATTCTTTTGAGCCTATTCCAAAAGGCCTAACTAATGAACAAAGCAAGTATATAATTGGAGGAGAATGTAATATGTGGAGTGAGCATGCCCCCCAGGAAACTATTGACTCAAAAGTTTTCCCAAGAATATTAGCCATCTCCGAAGTTCTCTGGAGTAAAAAAGAAAAGAACTTTAATGAGTTTAAAAAAAGAGTTGATAAACATTATAAAAAACTAGATGTTTTAGGAGTAAAATATGGATATGAAAAGACTCCTATTAAAATAAACAGCACAGTTCTTAATCATCAATTTCAAATTGAAATTGAAAAAGGCGATAATGATATGGATATTGAATACAGTCTTAATAATGGTCTGTGGGAAAAATATACAAATGCATTTTTGATAGATACTAGCGTAATTATTAACGTCAAAGAAGTTAACTCAAAAAGAAAATTTCCGGCTAAAAAATCATTAACACTAAATCATCATCTAGCTTTAGGTAAAAAAACAAAATACCTAACTAATTTTGATAAAAACTATCCCGGACAAGGGTCTTTAACAAATGGTGTTTCAGGAAATAACACAAACTTTAGAGATGGGCAGTGGCAAGGTTTCTTTGGAAAGGATGTTGAGGTAATAATTGACTTAGAAGAAGAAACTACTTTCTCAAAGGTTCAAACATCTTTCTTTCAATATCATCTTTCTTGGATTATTATTCCTCAAAAAGTAGAAATACTTACCTCTAAAAATGGTGAAGAGTTTAAAAAGATCCAAACTATTAATCATAAATCAGACCCCATGAAGGAGGGAAAATTTATAAAAGATTTTATTTTCACACAAAAACAAAAAACACGTTTTATAAAAATTATTGCTAAGACTTATGGTAATCTTCCTATGGAACATCCTGCAGCTGGATCAAAAAGCTGGACATTTATAGACCAAATCATAATAGAATGAAAAAGAAAAATTTACTATTTATACTTATTACCCTAACAATCTCATGTAATAACATCAATACTCCAATTAAATATGTTAATACATTTATAGGCACAGGAGGACATGGCCATACCTATCCTGGTGTTTCTCTTCCTTTTGGAATGATGCAATTAAGCCCAGACACAAGACTTGAAGGTTGGGATGGATGTGGAGGCTATCATTATACAGACTCTATAATATATGGGTTTTCCCATACTCACTTAAGCGGTACAGGAATATCAGATTATGGAGACGTTCTATTAATGCCAACATCTGGAGAAGTAAACCTTTCAAATGGTGTTATAGAATCAAAAAACTCAAATAAACAAATCAACGAACTTGGCTATAGCTCGAAATTCTCACATAATAATGAAAAATCTGAACCAGGCTATTATCAAGTTTTTCTTGAAGACTATGACATTAATGTAGAATTAACAACATCATTAAGAAGCGGAATTCATAAATACTCATATAGCAAAAAAGATAATGCTAATTTAATTTTAGACTTAAAGCACAGAGATAAACTTTTAAAACATAATATTAACATTATTGATAGTATGACTATTTCAGGATTTAGATATTCAGATGAGTGGGCAAGAGAACAAAGAGTTTATTTTTTAATAAAGCTTTCTCATCCTTTTATAAATTACACACTTAATAATGAAAAAAATATTTTAGGTTTAACTTTTGGTAAACTAAAAAAACCTCTTGTAACTAAGGTCTCAATTTCTGCTGTTGATAGCCTAGGAGCAATCGAAAACTTTAATGAAATAGTAAATTTGGATTTTAACCAAACTAAAAAAAACGCACAAGCAATTTGGAATAATCAGCTAAATAAAATTCAAATTAAAACAAAATCTAAAGAAAAAAAAGAAATATTCTACACTGCTTTATATCATTCTTTTCTAGCTCCTAATACCTATAACGATATTAACGGAAATTATAATGGTATGGATTTAAAAAAACATAATTCTCCTGATAATCATTATACGGTATTCTCACTCTGGGATACTTTTAGAGCAAGCCATCCTCTCTTTACAATTTTAGAAACTAAAAAAACTAACGAATTTATTAGAACACTTTTGAGGCAATTTCAAGATGGAGGAAAATTACCGATATGGGAATTAGCTGGTAATTATACAGATTGTATGATCGGTTATCATGCTATTCCAGTGATTGTTGATGCATATATAAAAGGCATTAGAGATTATGATACAGATATGGCATTAAATGCTATGGTACTTTCTGCTGAAAGTAATACACATGGTCTAAAAGCTTATAAAAAAAATGGATTTATAAGGGCAAGTGATGAGCCAGAATCTGTGTCAAAGAACTTAGAATATGCATACGATGATTGGTGCATAGCAGTTATGGCTGATTCACTAGGTAAAAAAGAGATAGCTAAGAGATTTTATAAAAGAGCTCAATACTATAAAAATCTTTATGACCCTGAAACGGGATTTTTTAGAGGTAAAAATTCTTATTCTTGGTTTGGTCCGTTCAAGCCTGAAGAAGTTAACTTTAATTATACTGAAGCAAATGCATGGCAATACTCTCTCTTTGTTCCGCAAGACATATCAGGACATATTAAACTTAAAGGTGGAGAGTTATCTTATGAAAAACATTTAGATGCAATGTTTGAATCTTCGAGCGTTACCTCAGGAAGACATCAGCCAGATGTAACCGGTTTAATAGGTCAATATGCCCATGGGAATGAGCCTAGCCACCATATGGCCTATCTATATAATTTTATTGGAAAACCATCAAAAACACAAAAATATACAGCACAAATTATGAATGAGCAGTATTCAAATTTACCAGATGGCTTATCTGGAAATGAAGACTGTGGTCAAATGTCTGCATGGTATGTTTTAAGTAGTTTAGGATTTTACCCAGTAACACCAGGCTTAGATTATTACACAATTGGAACGCCATTATTTGATGCGGCAACTATTAATCTTGAAAATGGAAATACCTTTAAAATAAGAACTAAAAATCTGAATAGCGATAATATATATATACAATCTGCCACGCTAAATGGTAAAGAGTTTAATAATAGTTTTTTAAAACACAGCACTATAACTAATGGAGGTGAACTACTTTTTAATATGGGAGAAAACCCAAGTAGTTGGGGAGAAGAAAATCGTCCATATTCCATAATTACTTCAAATAAAATAGTTGCAGTACCGTTTTTTATCTCTAAGAGTCAAACATTTGTAAAAGATCATTATATAGAGCTAGGGACTGTTGATAGTTCGCAAATATTCTTCTCTATTAAAGGAAGAGGTTTTCAAAAATACCTATCTCCAATAGTAATTTCTAATAATACAGAAATAACTATTTACGCTAAAAAAGGTAAGATAGAGAGTAAACGAGTTACTGCAAAATATTTTAAAATTGATAATAGTAAAAGTATTCAAATCTCTAGTAAATATGCAAATCAATATGCAGCAGCAGGAGATAAAACTCTTATAGATCAACTACGAGGGGGAGTAAACTATAGAACAGGTAATTGGCAAGGATATAGAGAAAACTTAGAAGTAGTAATAGATTTAAACAAAATTCAAAAAATTAAATCTATATCTTTGGGCTGTCATCAAGATATTAGATCATGGATTTTTTATCCAAAAAATGTAGAATACTGGAGTTCATTGGATGGTGAGAATTATGATTATTTAGGCAAAATAAACACAGAAACCCCAGAGAATATTGAAGGAAGTTTTCATAAAGATATTCAATTAGAGATAAATGGAATTAAAACAAGATATGTAAAAATAAAGGCAAAAAACTATGGAATCTGTCCTGAATGGCATCTTGGAGCCGGCGGAAAAACTTGGATTTTTGTAGATGAAATAATAATTAAATAATTAAATAATGAACGATAATAAAAACTACAAACAAGCACTATTAACTCTAGTAACAGTATTCTTCTTTTGGGGATTTATTGCTGCAAGTAATGGTGTGTTTATTCCTTTTTGCAAAACCTTCTTTAACTTAGATCAATTTCAAAGTCAATTAATAGATTTTGCGTTTTATGGAGCTTACTACATTGGCGCGCTTATGCTATTTATATTTTCTAGCATAAGAAATACAGATATTATGAATTCTTGGGGATTTAAGAGCAGTATCGTAAAAGGATTATTATTATCTGCTATAGGAGCATGTGCAATGGTAATAGCTGTTAATGGTGCAAGCCCAGGAGATTCTTCTGCGTTTACTTATATTTTAGGAGCTCTTTTTATTGTAGGGCTTGGCTTTTCTTTACAACAAACGGCTGCAAATCCTTTTGCAATTTCTTTGGGAGAACCTTCAAAAGGATCACATAGACTAAATCTTGCTGGCGGAGTAAACTCATTTGGAACTGCAATTGGTCCAATAGTAGTTTCATTAGCCTTATTTGGGACAGCAGCTAGCGCAGATATAGATTTAAATAAAGAAATAAATGATGGAAATATTACACTTTCCGTAGTTCAATATCTTTATATAGCCGTAGGAATATTATTTTTAGCTGCAGCTACATTATTCCATTTTTCAAAAAAACTTCCAGAAGGAAAAGAAGACTCAAGTTTTTTGGGTGCATCTAAGGCCATGACATCTCTAATTTCAATAACTATTTTATTAATACTAATTTTTTATCAGGTATTTAATCAGTATGTTGGTTTAGCAGATGGAGCAACTTTAAGCGAAGCATCAGATTCTCTAATTTTAAATCTTTCTCTACTCGGTCTGGTTGTAGTTGTAGCAGGATTATTAATTTCAAATATCTTAGCAAAAAAGAATTCTGAAGGATGGGGAGCTATGCAATACCCACAGCTTGTTTTAGGAATGTTAGCAATTTTCACATATGTAGGAGTAGAAGTTTCGATTCAAAGTAATTTAGGAGAATTATTAAAAACTTCTGCATTTGGCTCTTTAAATGATACTCAAATTGCTCCATATATTTCAATGTATTGGGGCGGTCTAATGATTGGAAGATGGACTGGAGCTATTACAGTATTTAATCCTTCTGACTCGCTTAAAAAGTGGCTTTACATATTAGTTCCTTATATTGCTTTTGGAGTTGTTTTATCTGTAAATGCAATCTCTGGTTTTGAAGTAAAACATTTATTTGCCTTTGCGATATGTGTAGCAATACAAATAGCAGGATTCTTTATAGGTAAAGACAAACCTGCTTTAACACTAAAAACCTTTGGACTTTTAGGTGTATTAGCTATGTTAATAGGATTATTTACAACTGGAACAATTGCGATATTTGCTTTTCTTAGCGGAGGACTGTTTTGCTCAATTATGTGGCCATCAATTTTCGCCCTCAGTATAAAAGGTCTTGGGAAATACACCTCTCAAGGATCTGCTTTTCTAGTTATGATGATTCTTGGAGGGGCTATCATACCTCCTATACAAGGGAAATTAGCGGATATAATTGGTATTCATAGCTCATACTGGGTTACTGTTTTCTGCTTCCTATATTTAATGTATTTTGCTCAAAGAGTAGAAAGGATATTTAAAAAAGCATAAACCCTTTTACATATAATTAGTTACTGAATCACAATAGTTTTTTGAGCCCTGCCAGATGGAGTAACTACATTAACGGAATATATTCCACTATTTAGCTTTGAAACATTTAATTTGACTATTGTTAGACTATTGACATCTTTACTTAAAACGATATTTCCTAAATTATCTATTATTTGATATGATGATATCGTTGTAGCATCAACATACATATTTAATTGGTCTGTACATGGATTTGGATAAATAATAAAACCAAGGTTTAAGAACTCTTGATTCGATGATGGTGTACAAGCAGAAGGATCATATGACATATTTGAAAAATCAATAAAGCATACATAGTTAATACTATCAATAAATGGATTTCTATTATTTTGAATAGAGTCAATAAAGTCATTTCTTGCAATCTCCCAATTATCTGGAGGATCTTGAAAATGCCAGTTTTTCAGTATCATTTGGTCTTGATAGCTAGGAAGAGCCCAGCTATTTCCATTTATTGATGTATAACAAATTGCTTCGTACATAATAGCTCTTGCTGCATCACCTTTATGTTCATCTCTAGGCTCAAAAACAACTTGTCCATTTGCATTAGTTCCAGATTTACAGCCTAAAAAAGAAGTTGTCACATTTGTAACTTCTCCTAAAGGGTTATTACTTCTTAAAATATTTGCTGAATTTAAATTTGACGGGAATAGGTGATGAAAGTCACTATATTCAGGAAGATTTTGTGCAGGATTTGTTGGCATCCAGCTATGACAATAAGTATGCTCACGACTATAACCAGTTGCAGAAAAATCAAAAGGTTCGCTGTAGATCTTATTTTCACCACTATAAACACAAGTCACAACTCTCCTGTCTAATGTTGTATCTCTAGATTCAAAAAAAGCGATCATTAGATCATCATAATAACTATAATATTGAGCTTGATGAGGATTAGTTAAAGCATGTAAATCATTCATAAAGGAAAAAGACGAAGTACTGATGTTATCATAGTATGTAGAAGACATCATTGAATTAGGGGTTATAATATTACCAGTTAGAGGAGTATTTATTAAGTAATTTCTAAAAATATTTGGGCCATTATAACTAAAAATAGCAAAATAATAATCTGTGCCTGCTACAATATTATTTGGAGTTACAGAGGTTATGTTACTACTGTATACTACTTGAGCATCTCCAATAATATCACCTCTTTGATAAACAGTTCCGTCCAAAGGAAATGAAGTAATAGCTGATCCTTTCTTTCTTAAAACTAAATATCCATCAACTGAATCAGTAGGATTAAAGGAAGCACTTATAGTAAATGTTTTAATATTTGCAAACATCAAATTTGCTGCTTGCTGTATTGGCTCAGATGCTAAAGTCCCTCCAATTCCATATAAATTAATAATATAATTAGGCTCATCTAAATCATTGCTGACAATATTCAAAACTGCTGTTCTAGTTCCTGAAGCTGAAGGGGTAAAGTTTAATATCAATATCTCTGAATTAGTCGCTGCTACATTTGACGGAAAAGAAACTACAGAAAAATCAGATGAATTTATTCCAGAAATTGTAGCAGACGTAATATTTAATGTATCTAAAGTTCCTAGATTTTCAATTAAAAATGTTGTTGCATTTGGTACAGATACTGGGGAATTTACAATATAAGTACTGCCTGTAACTAGTGAATTACCTGACTGTGTTACATTAATCTCCTGAGCAGGAGTAGATGCTCCAATGTCAACACTTACATCATCCAGGCCAATGTTACCAGATACTTTATTCGTATATATGAATCGTATAAATCTTGTTGTTGATTGTGGAATATCTGTAAACATTGTATAGCTTGCATTTGGTGGTGAATTATGCGTATTTAGAGTTGTCCAAATATTACCAAAATCAGACTCTTCAACATTAAAAGTTCCTCCTGAAAACCCATTCCCTGTAAGATAATAAGTTAAATCACCAGGGTTACTATTAACATTTATAATTAAATAATCACCTGTACCATCAAATTTCATTGCTGGAGGAGTATTTCCTGAAGCAGTGTAAAAATTAGTTCCTGATTCAGTCCATCCAGCAGGAAGATTAACATTTGCAAAGCTCCATGTAGTTGGAAGGGTCGCTTGTGAATATACAGATATTGTTAAAAAAGTAAGTAATCCTATTAATATTATTTTTTTCATTTCTTTTCTTTATTTTAATTAAAACCTAATTCTTAATGAAAGATTCATTCGTCTTCCTAAACCAAAAAAAACACTTGCAGATTTAGCATCAAAATCATAGCTTGGGTTTGTTGCATATCCATCATTATTATTTGCATCTGATATATAAATCTTATCAAGTAAATTAAGCACACTCAATTTAATATCTAAGTTATAATTATCAGAAAGTTTAAACTTATAGCCACAATGCATATCTATTAATTGATATGAAGGAATTACCCAACTCTCTCTTCCTGAATTATCACCATTTAATGTTGATGCATCAAAATCAGAATAATAGTCTGCAAAATAAGTACCTCTTAATTTGATGTAAGAATTAAACGTTGGTTCGTACCTTAAACTGAGTCCATATTGTGTCTGTGCAGCATCTCCTACATGAACCCCATTTGCACTATAAACAAGAGTATCTAATTCAGTGTTGCCTAATTCATATGAAGGTGCTTTATTAGAATTATCTAAGAGAATTGCTTCACCTCCAGAAGTCCACTTCCAATCCCCTAAAGAAAGTAACCCTTCAACGCCTAATTTTTGACTAATCTTATAAGAAAAATCTAACTCTATTCCTTTATGTAGAGCGTTCATAGGAACAACATCTGAATACCTCACTCCTCCAATAGTTTTAGAAATATTTGCAGGTTTATTTTCCCAAGTCGTGTAATATGCATTTAAGTTTGATGAGAAGAAAGCAGATCGAAATGAATAACCTCCTTCAACCGCCTTAACTTTTTCGTTTCTAATATACTCTTGTAAAGTATTATTATTCGTGTAGATATTACTAAATCTTGGTGCTTTTGAAATATATCCAGTATTAAAAAACACATTATTGTATTCATCTATATTTAGATTAGCACCAGTTTTAACAGTATATCCTTTAATCCATTTCCAATCTGTTGAAGCGTACTGAGCTTGAGAGGAGTTAATTGTATAAGTGTTACCATTGAAGGTTAAAGTATCTGAATTTCCTAAAGCCTCCTTTATAATAGTATCAGCTAAAATCAAATCTTTTTTACGAAAATAGTCAATACGTTTATATGCTGAATTAGAACCTGATACATTCAAAAATGCACTTAACATACCGTTACTATATTCTGCTTGTGAAAAAACACCACTCCATTTGACAATACCATCATTATTATAATCAATTATATCCCCTACTCGTTTTGCTGATAATGGTTGATTTTGATTGTCAGAAGAAACTGTATAATCTCCCCCAAGTAAATCATAAACCTCACTATAGTGCTGTCCCTTATAATATCTTAAGTCTAAACCTCCTGATAGTGAAACCTTTTCATTTAAAAGATAGTTTAAAGTTGATAAGCCTCCATACCAAAAATGATTATTTATTGATGACTTTAAATAGCTACCTGTTTTATACTCTGAATCCGAAAACTCATTATCTATAATAGGACCGAAAGGGCCTGCTCCAACATTTGCATTATATGTAGTTTGTAAATCAACTTGTCCATCTATATTTCCAATATTTTCTGTTCTAGTTCCTCCTCCGTTTCCTAAGGAAGCATAAAGAATGTTAGAAATATAAAAATTCTCATTAACAGTCCAAAAATCTCTAAATGAAAACTGTGGTTTATGATAATAATTCTGTCTTGTATTTATCACCTCTTTATTATGGATTGTATCACCATTTACATCTAAAGTCCATCTATTTAAACTACCCCAATATTTATTATATTTAGTACCTCTATTTACAATTCTATTAGAAAAATCAGAGCTATCTCCAAGGGAACGAGCAAAAGTAGTATCGTAAGTTGCTATATCACTTTTATATGCTCTCTGTCCATGTTTTTGAGGGGCACCCATTGCTGACAAACTAAGAATGTGATTACCTAACTCTTTCTGAACTTTAGCATAGTAAAAGAATCCCTCACTACTTGTTTCATCAACGTAGCCATTTCCATTCTTGTAAGAACTAGCCAAAGTATATCCCCATCCATTATCTAACTTTCCAGAGTTGTATCCTAAGGATGTTCGTAATTTACCAAAAGACCCTATTGATTGCTTAATAGTTCCTCCTTTTTTATTTCCAGTTCCTTTTGTTAAAATATTCATTGTACCACCAACAGAGGGTATAGCAATTTTTGAAGCGCCTAAACCTCTCTGAATCTGGATATTAGAAGTTACTGCATCTAAACCAAACCAATTAGACCAGTATACCCAACCATTTTCCATGTCATTTACAGGAATACCATCAATCATTACAGCTACATTTCTTTGATTAAATCCTCTAATTGTAATTCTTGCATCTCCATCCCCTCCTCCAGTTTGTGTTGCATAGACTCCAGGAGTTGAATTAAGTATCATAGGAATATCTTGAGAAGCTAATTCCTCACTAATTTTCTTCATAGGAATTGTAGAAAAAGCAACAGGAGTTTCTCTGTCTATAGCAATATCGGCAACTACTTGTACTTCATTTAGCAAAGTTGTTTTTAATTTAAAATCTAGGGTTTGTACATCTTTAGTAAGCAGGACTATTTTACTTATAGCCTTATAGCCTACATAAGAGACTTCAATTTTTCTCTCTCCTTTAGGAATTGAAAAGGAATAGTTCCCCTCATAATCAGTGGCCGTCCCCATTCCCTTGCCATAAATTATTGTCGCGCCAATTAAAGGTTCTCCATCTCTAGCGTCAGATATACTACCTGATAAAATAGTTTGCGCTTTTAGCTCAAATCCATAAAAAATAACGAGTAATAAAAAAAAATATTTTTTCATATTAATTTTTGTGAAATAGCTAATTCTTAATTAGCACAATAATATTTTAAATTATTTACTGAATAATTATCTTATTCTCAATTACCTCACCATTACTTAAATTAATTAAGGTAATGTATGTACCAAGTGAAAGTTTTTCTGTGTTAATTCTCTTGGATGTTGTGGTCAATACTTTTTTCCCTGAAATACTAAACATTTCAATATTTTCGATTTTTGAATTAACTATTATGTTAATATCCTCACCAATATTAGCTGGATTAGGGTACACAACATAAGAGGCTTCCTTAATATTGTTAATTCCAACTGAACCATCAATACAATTACAAGTATGAGAGCCTAAATTACTCCAAGTTCCAATCACTAATGAATCCCATTCCAAGCTAGGATTGAATAAATCAAGCCCATCGTTATCTCCAGATAAAACAGTTCTCTTTCTAATTAAAGTATGCTGCGCTGTCCACCAAGCTCCCATTTGAAAACCTGATGCTGCGTCATCCGTCCACGCACCAGATGACGGTTGTTCACCTACCCTACCAATTACATCAATAATATTTGCATCTTTTGATAATACTATAGCATCATCACCATTCATATGCATTGGAGACGGATAAGGTCCTGCATGCATGTCCCCCAAACTATATAGGGCTTGATCACAATATCCAAATTGACCTGAAGTATCTGTATCTCCATTAGTCAAAACAAAAGCATCTCCTGAGGCTAGCATCCCAGATAATGGAGTAACACCTCCACCAGAACTATTTGTAGAACCATTTGAATAACGTTCAACTTTATAAATACTTAAGTCAATAGTCGATAATGTTGGATTATATATTTCAATAGCTTTATTTTGGCCATACCCCTCAACATATTCTGAGAAGAATAATTCTGAACAATCTTGTGCGGACAAAAAAGAAGTAGAAAAAAGTGTTGCAAAAAGTAGTAAATATTTTTTCATAATGTGTTTTTAATTTGAATGCTAATTTACAAAAAGATTGGTAGCACAAATAGAATAAAATTCTAGATTTGATTAATTAATACATATTGTTAATAATATTATATTTGAAATAAAAAAAATGAAAATTACTTCATTAAAAGAATATCAAGCTCAAGTGAAGAAATCTAAAGACTATCCAGAAAAATTTTGGAGTGAAAAAGCTAATAGTTTTAGATGGCATAAAAAGTGGGATAAAGTCTTAGAGTGGAATTTTAAAACGCCGGAAATTAAATGGTTTGCTGGAGGAAAACTAAATATTACTGAAAATTGTTTAGATAGACATTTACTCAAAAGATCTAATCAAATAGCAATAAAATGGGTTCCCAATAACCCAAATGAATCAGCAATCAATCTGACCTATTTACAGCTTCATGAAAAAGTATGTCAATTTTCAAATGTTTTGATTAATAATGGAATTAAAAAGGGAGACAGAGTTTGTTTATACATGCCTATGGTTCCTGAAATTACAATAGCTGTACTTGCTTGTGCAAGGATTGGTGCAATTCACTCCGTTGTATTTGCAGGTTTTTCTGCAAAATCCTTATCAGAAAGAATAAATGATGCAGATTGTAAAGTGCTTATTACTGCAGACGGAGGATTTAGAGGAGAAAAAATCACGCCTCTTAAAGATATTTCAGATGAGGCAATGTCTAACACTCCAACAATTCAATTATGTATCGTTTTAAAGCGAACTAATTCTATTGTAAAAATGCAAAAGGATAGAGACTTATGGTGGCATGATGAAATGCAAAAATCTTCATCATCTAATGAAGCAGAAATAATGGAATCTGAAGACCCTCTATTTATATTATATACTTCTGGATCTACGGGCAAACCAAAAGGAATTGTACACACAACTGCTGGCTATATGATTTATGCTGAATATTCTTTCAAAAATGTTTTTCAATATAATGAAGGGGATATGTATTGGTGTACCGCCGATATTGGATGGATCACAGGTCATTCATATATAGTTTATGGACCATTACTCTCTGGAGCTACTTCTCTAATGTTTGAAGGAGTCCCAACCTACCCTGATGCAGGAAGATTTTGGAGGATAGTTGAGGAAAATAAAGTAAATATTTTTTATACAGCTCCTACAGCTATTAGATCGTTAGAGGCTCAAGGGCTAGAACATGTAAAAAAATATAATTTATCATCATTAAAAGTACTTGGAACAGTTGGAGAGCCAATTAATGAAGATGCCTGGAACTGGTATTTTAATGAGATTGGAAATAGAAAATGTCCAATTGTTGATACTTGGTGGCAAACAGAAACAGGAGGTATCATGATATCAAATTTAGCAGGAGTAACAGAAGCCAAAGCAACATTTGCCACACTACCTCTTCCTGGAATTCAGGCATGTATAGTTGACGAAGCAGGAAATGAAGTAACTGAAAACAATAAAGAGGGTAAATTATGTGTTAAATATCCATGGCCATCAATGGCAAGAACTATTTGGGGCGATCACAAAAGATTTAAAGAAACGTATTTTTCAGCTTTTCCAAACTTTTATTTTAGTGGTGATGGATGCTTAAGAGATAAAAAGGGATTATTTAGAATAACAGGAAGAGTCGATGATGTTCTTATTGTTTCTGGGCATAATTTGGGTACCGCAGAAATTGAAAGCGCAATCGATGAGCATGAAAATGTATGCGAAAGTGCAATAGTCGGCTACCCGCATAATATAAAGGGAAATGGGGTGTATGCATATGTAATCTGTCACGAGAAACCATTAAATAAAGAAATACAAAATAAAGAAATAAATAATCTGATTGTCAAGCACGTAGGACCTATTGCTAAGGTAGATAAAATTCAATATGTCGAAGACCTACCTAAAACCAGGTCAGGAAAGATTATGCGTAGAATTTTAAGAAAAATTGCTAGTGGAGAAACAAAAAACCTTGGAGACACAAGTACTTTGTTAGACCCTCTAGTTGTTGAAAGCATAATTTTGGGTAATAAAAAAATATAATAAGATAGTTTACTAAATTTGCATTAGAAACCAACCTATGAGTTTAAATCTAGTCATAATACCTACATTTAATGAAAAAGAAAATATTGAGAGAATTATTCTTAAAGTTTTCTCTTTAGAAAAAACATTTCATATCCTAATAGTAGATGATGGCTCACCTGATGGGACAGCTGATATTGTAAAAAATCTTCAAAATAGATTTTCAAAAAAACTTTTTATTCAAGAAAGAAAAGGAAAACTTGGACTTGGAACAGCATATATACATGGGTTTAAATGGGCTCTAAAAAAGAACTATGATTTTATATTCGAAATGGATGCCGACTTCTCACATAATCCTGATGATTTGTTAAGGCTTTATGATGAATGTAATGATCTTGGCTCGGATGTTTCTATAGGTTCAAGATATGTTAATGGTGTAAATATAGTTAACTGGCCAATGAGTCGTTTGTTAATGTCTTATTTTGCTTCAAAATATGTAAAATTAATCACAGGAATGCCTATTCATGATTCTACTGCAGGATTTAAGTGTTATAAAAGAAGGGTTCTTGAGAAAATAGATTTAAATAAAATTCAATTTGTTGGTTATGCTTTTCAGATAGAAATGAAATTTACAAGTTGGATGTACGGATTTAAAGTGGTAGAAGTACCAGTAATATTTACCGATAGACAAGAAGGTAACTCTAAAATGAGTAGCGGAATTTTCTTTGAGGCGTTTATTGGTGTTATTCAAATGAAAATAAAAAGTTTTTTTAAAAGCTGGAAATAAGTATACCTAATTACTCATGAGTTTAATTATAAAAAATGCTACAATTGTTAACGAAGGGAAATCTTATCTTTCAGATGTGTTAATTGAAAATGGATTGATTAAAAAAATATCAACACAAATAAATACAAATGCAGATAAGATATTAGACGCAACAGGGCTTTACTTGTTGCCTGGGTTAATTGATGATCAAGTACATTTTCGAGAACCTGGTTTGACTCACAAGGCAGATATTCTTAGCGAAAGCAAATCTGCTGTTGCTGGGGGCGTTACCTCATTTATGGAAATGCCAAATACAATACCCCAAACATTAACACAAGAAATACTCGAAGAAAAATTTAAAATTGGAGATACTAAATCATTAGCTAATTTTACATTTTTTATGGGGGTTTCTAATAACAATATAAAAGAAGTACTAAAGACAGATCCTAAAAATGTTGGAGCTATCAAAATATTTATGGGTTCATCTACTGGTGATATGCTAGTAGATAATAAAAAGGTTTTAGAAGAGATTTTTCAAAAAACAAAATGCCTAGTAGCTGTTCATTGTGAGGATGAAAAGATAATAGAAAAAAACCTTTCAGAAGCAATTAAAAAATATGGAGATAAAATTCCAATAGAATTACACCCTGAAATCAGAAGTGCAGAGGCATGCTTTAAATCTTCTAGCTTCGCAGTTAAACTAGCAAAAAAACATAATACTAGACTACATGTTTTTCATATTTCGACAGCAAAAGAATTATCATTATTTGAGAACAATATACATATTTCTGAAAAAAGAATTACTGCAGAGGTATGTATACACCACTTATATTTTGACTCAAATAGCTATAAAGAGAAGGGTACTTTTATAAAATGGAATCCAGCAATAAAAAAAGAAAATGACAAAAAAATGTTATTTAAAGCTCTGCTAGACAATAGACTAGATGTCATAGCTACAGATCATGCTCCACATACTTTAAATGAAAAGAAAAACAACTATTTAAAAGCTCCATCAGGAGGACCTCTTGTTCAACATGGCTTAAATGTTATGCTTAAGTTTGTGAAAGAAAATAAAATAACAATTGAAAAGGTTGTTGAGAAAATGTGTCATCATCCAGCCATATGTTTTAAAATAGAAAAAAGAGGGTTTATCAGAGAAAATTATTTTGCTGATCTAATCTTAGTTGATATTAATAAGAAGTTCGATGTAAATAAAAAAAATATCCACTATAAGTGCAAATGGTCTCCACTAGAAGGAGAAACTCTTTATGGTTCTATTGAAAAAACAATTGTGAATGGAAATATTGTCTATTCAGGTGGTGTTTTTAATGAATCAAAAAAGGGAATGAGATTACAATTTAATAGATAAAAAAAAAGCATCCCTAAGGATGCTTTTTCTATTTAAAAATAAAGGATCTTAATGATCATGACCTTCATGACCTTCAGTACCATGAGCAGCTTCTTGAGCCTCTGCATCTCCATGACATGAACCGTCACATGATGCGTCACCACAACAACAAGCAGCTTCTGTTTTTGCAGCACAACAAGGCATTGAGCCATCTGCTAGAACCATACATTTTGCATCTCCTTCAGTTGCCTTACAGCCTAAACAACAAGCCTTTTGACAACCATCAGCACAAGCTACAGCTTCTATTGCAGTTTCTACTGCAGTTTCTTCAGTTGCATTTTCACCACCGCCACAAGCAATAAATACACTTAATAATAATAAATAAAATAAATTTTTCATAATGAATTGTTTTTTAGTTAACTAACATCAAAGGTATACAATATTAATTAATTTATAATTTATTAACAGGTGAAGTTTATTTGTCAAAACATCAATTTTACAACGCTTGCTTTATAAGCTTCATTAATATAATTTTGTAGAATGAAAATTCTTTATAGTATTCTATTAATATCATTGTTTTTTAGCTGTAATAATGAGCCTCCAAAATCAAATGATGTAATATCCAAAATTGAATTTATTGAGTTAATTAAATCAATTCATTTAATTGAAGCAAAATATGAAGTGCAAAAAAATAAAAACAATGTAACAGCAAAACATCAACTAAGAGTTGAGTATGACTCTATTTTTAATTCATATAAATTAAAAGTTGAAGATTTTGAAAAATCTATAAAATTCTATAGCACAGATTCTAATGAATTAGATGAAATATATGATCTTGCAATAGAAGGTTTAATAAATGAGAAAAAAAAATCACTTAATATCAATTAAGTATCTCCTGCAATTTTTTTTAATAGTGTTCTCAAAAGCAATAAAATTATAATCTAGTAACTTTTTAATCTTTTGTGATGAAAACTTACTATTTCTCATGACGCTTTCAGCAGTTTCCTTAGTGATTATGGATTTACTCTGTGTTAAAAAAGATCTAATTTTTTCAACTCTCCAAGCAATTTCTTTAAGCAAAGGTGTTACTCTAATACTTGGTCTTTTTATATCAAAGCTGTCAGCTATTAAATTGAATAAATGCTGATAGGTTTCATTACAACCATTAATAATAAAACGTTGATTGGACACTTCGTGTTCAGCAAGCATAACGATAATATTAGCAACATCTTCTACATCAACAAATCCGGTACTTCCAGTAGTATAGAATTTCAACCCATTATAAACTGTTTGGAAAATTTTTGAACTTCCACTATTCCAATCTCCAGGACCTAAAATTACAGAAGGATTAACAATAACGACACTAAGACCTTCATTTGAAGCTCTCCAGACTTCTTGTTCTGCCAGGTATTTACTTATAGCATAATTACTCTCAATTTTTGAATTTTTAAAATAGCTCTCTTCATCAACAATTTCCTTTGTAGAATTTCTTCCTAATGTTGCTATAGAGCTAACATATAAAAACTTATCTATAGAGTTTGATAAAGAAATATTAACCAAATTAGCAGTCCCATTAACATTTACATCTATTAGTTTCTGCTTATCAGAATTTTGAAAAGAGACTAAGCCTGCAACATGAACAACGACATTACATTCTGAAATATAGTCATCTAAAAGAGGTGTGTTTTCTAAATCACCAATACACCATCTTATGCTGTGAAAAAGATCCATTTTATTATGGTTAAAAAATAATTTCTCACAAATTTCTAAGCTACTTTTTTCTCTTTTAAGAGCTAAAACATCTTTGCCCTTAAGACAAAGATCAAGTAATACATGTGAGCCAACAAGGCCAGTCCCTCCTGTTAAAAAAATCATAGCAACAAAGATACACTTATCAGATGAATCTATTTATTTTTATTTTCTATATAAATAGAGTAAGAATATTACTTACTTTTGAAAAAAAACAACTAATGAGTTTTGTACAAGAATTAAAATGGAGAGGCATGATTCATGATATAATGCCTGGAACTGAAGAACAATTTAAAAAAGAATTAACTTCAGCTTATATTGGGTTTGACCCTACTGCAGACTCTTTACATATTGGAAGCCTTGTGCAGATAATGATTCTTGTCCACCTTCAAAAATCGGGACATAAGCCTTATGCATTAGTAGGAGGTGCAACAGGAATGGTTGGAGATCCTTCAGGAAAATCAAAAGAAAGAAATCTCCTCAACAAAAGAACTTTAGATCACAACTTAGATTGTGTTAAAAATCAACTAGAAAATTTTCTTGATTTTAATTGTGGGCAGAACTCAGCTGTTGTTATTAATAATTATGACTGGTTTAATAATCTTGGTTTTTTAGAATTTATTAGAGATATTGGAAAGCATATTTCTATTAATTATATGCTAGCAAAAGACTCTGTTAAATCTAGACTAGAAACAGGAATGAGTTTTACAGAATTTACATATCAATTAGTTCAGGGATATGATTTTTATTGGTTGTGGAAAAACAAAAACTGCAAGGTTCAACTCGGAGGATCTGATCAGTGGGGGAATATTGTAACAGGTACAGAGATTATTAGAAGAAAAGGTAATGGAGAAGCTTTTGCTATTACCTCTCCATTATTAAAAAAAGCAGATGGTGGAAAATTCGGAAAAACAGAAGAGGGGAATGTATGGCTAGATAGAAAAAAAACTTCTCCATATAAATTTTATCAGTTCTGGCTAAACTCCTCAGACGAGGATGTTAAAAGTTACATTAAAATCTTTACTCTTAAGTCAGAAAAAGATATTGATAAATTAATAAATGAACATGAAAAAGAACCTCATTTAAGAACTCTACAAAAAGCTCTAGCTGATGAAATAACAATTAGAGTTCATTCTCAAGAAGATTTAGACATGGTTAAAAAAGCTTCTAAAATATTATTTGGAAAATCAACATCTGATGACCTTATTGCTCTTGATGAAGAAAACCTTCTCTCTATATTTGATGGTGTTCCTCAATTTTTTATATCAGAATTAGATTTAAAAAATAATGCTATAGAATTACTATCCACAATTACAAAAGTATTTAATTCCAAAGGAGAGGCTAGAAGAATGATTCAAGCAAATTCTGTTAGCATTAATAAAGAAAAAATTGGTGAAGATTTCTTGATTGACAAAAATCATCTTTTAAAGAACAAGTATTTACTCGTCCAAAAAGGTAAAAAGAATTATTACTTAATTATTGTCAAATAACAATTTTACTTAAGCATTTTTTGAGCTTGACTAATTTTTTGAGTTGGTAATTGACATGCCTTATCTTCACAAACGTAAATCATAGTTTTACCTTTAACATACTTATCTTTTAGAAGCTCTAACGGACTCTCAGCTAAACTTCCTAAAAACAATTTATTAGGATTATAAATATTATTAATCCCAAGGATTTTATCCTTTGCTTCACTACCAACTACAGCAACTTCATAAAATGGATAAATTTCTTTAAGCATCAATCTACCATAATTTGCATATCCAGAAGTGTATTTTTTTATTTCCGGCCTAATATTATTTACAATAGTCAAAGCCATTTTCATGTATTTAGCATTGTCTAACAATACACCTAAATCATACAGCGTGTTAGCTAAAACAGAATTAGATGCAGGTATCACATTATCATTAACTTCTAATTTTCTTGCAACTAATCTTGTGTCATTCTTAGAAGTAAAATAAAACATCTTACTTTCCTGATCATAAAAATTTTCTATAGAATACTCAACCAGTTGCTTAGAAGTTATTAACCATTTTTCATCTAAAGTTGCTTCATAAAGTTTTATTAGAGATTCAATAGTTAAAGCATAGTCTTCCAAAAAACCATTAATTGTTGACCGTCCATTTTTATACGAATGCCATAAACCACCATCTTTTTTTAATTGTTTAGAAAGAAGAAAATCAGCACTTTTAACCGCTAAGCTTAAATGTTCTTTTTTCCCAAAAGCCATATAAGCATCAACAAATCCTGATATCATCAGACTATTCCATGATGTTAATGATTTATCATCAAGTCCAGGCCTTATTCTTTGATCTCTTATTGTATTTAAAGAAACCTTCCAGCTGTTTATTTTATTATCTAAATCATTAATTGATAGATTATACTTTCTAGCAATCTTATCTTTAGTTTTTTTTCTTAAGAGAATATAGTTCCCATGCTCCCAAAGCCCAATATTATTAATGTTGTAATAATCCATAAAAATTTCCTGATCATCTTTAATATATTCTTCTATTTCTTGCTTAGACCAAACATAAAACTTACCTTCTTCTCCTTCACTATCAGCATCTAATGCAGAATAAAAGACTCCTTCCTTTGACATTAACTCTCTTTCAACAAAATCTAAAGTTTCAAAAACAACATCTTTATACAGTGGTTTTTTAAACTTTATAAATGCATTAGAGTATAAACTGACCAATTGAGCATTATCATATAACATTTTTTCAAAATGAGGAGCTTTCCAATTCTTATCTACTGAATATCTAGAAAAACCTCCACCCATTTGATCATATATCCCTCCAAAAGCCATCTTATCTAATGTTATTTGCACATGCTCTAAGACATCATTATTTTTTGATAGATGACCAAAGTCTAATAAAAACATATAGGCATTAGGCATTGGGAATTTTGGAGACCCTTTACTTCCTCCTTCAATATTATCAAATGAATTAGACCAATTTTCAACCATTTTATTTAACTCATTAAATGGGAATGCTACTTTCTCTTTATTTAAACTGATACTTTCAACTTGTTGAATACCTTCAGTAAGACGATTACTAAACTCTATTACCCTGTCAGGCTCATTTGCATATATATTGGCAATTTCTTTGATTTTTTTTACCCAATCATTTTTTCTAAAATATGTGCCTCCCCAAAATGGTCTTCCATCGGGAAGAGCTATACAATTAAGTGGCCACCCTCCTCTTTGATTCATCAGGTGTACTGCCGTCATATAAATCTGGTCTATATCAGGTCTTTCTTCTCGGTCTATTTTTATACAAATAAAATTATCATTCATCACCTTAGCAACCTGTTCATCTTCAAAACTTTCATGCTCCATTACATGACACCAATGACATGCAGAATATCCAACACTAATCAGTAAAAGTTTATTTTCTTTTTTTGCTTTCTCTAATGTTTGGTCGTTCCACGGATACCAATTAACAGGATTATGAGCATGCTGCAAAAGATAAGGACTTGTCTCATTTATAAGAGAATTAGTAAATTTATGTTTATCAATCATATTTGATTTTAAATCATTTTGACTATTACAACTTAAGTTAAATAAAAGTACGATTAGTATTATTAATTTAATAAGTCGCATGAAAGCCAGTTTACTTTATAGATTGAGATAGTCTAGCAAAATTTAAGAAAAAGTGTGGAATTGTTTCAATACCTTTTAAATAATTAAAAATACCATAATGCTCATTTGGTGAATGAATTGCATCACTATCTAATCCAAATCCTAACAATATAGATTTAACATCTAACTCTTTTTCAAATAATGCTACAATAGGAATGCTTCCTCCTGCTTTTACAGGAACAGGAGTTTTTCCAAAAGTAACTTCCATAGCTTGACTAGCTGCCTTATATGCAATAATATCTGTTGGAGAAACATAAGGCTCTCCACCGTGATGTGGAGTAACCTTTACACTCACACTTTTTGGAGCTATACTAGTAAAATAATTTGTAAAAAGTTTAGTAATTTCTTGATCTGACTGATTTGGAACTAGTCTCATAGAAATCTTTGCAAAAGCTTTTGAAGGAATAACTGTTTTAGCTCCTTCACCAGTATATCCTCCCCATATTCCATTTACATCTAATGTAGGACGAATACCTGTTCTTTCCATAGTGGAATACCCCTTCTCTCCATGAATATCTTTCAAGTCTAAAGCACTTTTATATTCTTCAACAGAAAATGGTGCTCTTGCAATCTCTTCACGCTCTGATTTGGATAGTTCTAGTACATTATCATAAAAATTTGGTATGGAAATATGATTATCTGCATCCTTCATAGAAGCTATCATTTCACAAAGAATATTGATAGGATTTGCTACTGCACCTCCATATAAACCAGAGTGCAAATCTCTATTTGGTCCTGTAACTTCTACTTCTAAATAACTTAACCCTTTAAGACCCGTAGTTATGGAAGGGGTTTGGTTTGAAATAATACCTGTATCAGAAATTAAAATTGCATCGCACTTAAGTTTTTGCTTATTTTTAATTACAAATTGACCAAGATTCTCAGACCCTACCTCCTCTTCTCCCTCAATCATGAACTTAACATTGCAAGGCAAAGAATTAGTATTTATCATTAGTTCAAAAGCCTTAACATGCATAAAAACTTGACCCTTATCATCACATGCTCCTCGAGCAAAAATAGCCCCTTCAGGGTGAGCTGCTGTCTTTTTAATTACTGGATCAAAAGGGCCGCTATCCCATAATTCAAGAGGGTCAGCTGGCTGAACATCATAATGTCCATATACCAAAACAGTTGGCAAGTCTGCATTAATTATTTTATCTGCATAAACTATTGGATATCCTTCAGTCTTACAAATCTCTATATTTTCTGCTCCTGCTTTTACAAGAAAATTTGCGACACTATCAGCACAATCTAATACGTCATTTTTATATTTGGGATCTGCACTAATCGATGGTATTTTAAGTAACTCTATTAGTTCATCAATAAAACGACTCTTATTATCTTCTATATATTTTTTTATGTATTGCATATTATTATTTAATTAAAATTTTTCCCGTCATCTCGTCTGGAACTTGTAAGCCCATAATAGTCAATATTGTAGGAGCTATATCCGCAAGGATACCATTATTTATACTTTTATTTTGAGAGCCTATTAAAAAACAGGGGACAGGATTAGTACTATGGTTAGTATTAGGTGACCCATCACTATTTAAACCTTTATCAGCATTTCCATGATCTGAAATAATAATAGCAGTATAATTATTTTTAAGAGCATTTTCAACAACTTTCCCAGTACAACTATCAACAGTTGCAACAGCCTTTTGAATTGCAGAATAAACACCTGTGTGACCAACCATATCGGTGTTAGCAAAATTTAAACATATAAAGTCTGCTTGATCATTATTCATTTCATCAATTACAGCAGATGTAATATCTATAGCACTCATTTCTGGCTTTAAATCATATGTTGTTACCTTAGAAGAATTTAGCAGTAATCTTCTTTCTCCCTTAAAAATCTCTTCAGATCCTCCTGAAAAGAAATAGGTAACATGAGGATATTTTTCTGTTTCTGCAATTCTAATTTGTTTAAGGTTGTATTTACTTATTACCTCTCCTAATGTTTGTGATAAATTCTCCTTGTGAAACATTACATTGACATCATGAAATTTACTATCATAATTAGTCATTGTAGTAAAATGAAGATCTAATTTTTTCATCTCTAATTTTGGCATAGAGTGCTGTGTTAAAACATTAGTAATCTGCCTACATCTATCAGTTCTAAAGTTAAAGCATATAACAACATCACCATCCGAAATCATCGCTAAAGGCTGACCTTGTTTATTTGATTTTACAATTGGCCTGATAAATTCATCTGTTATATTTTTATCATATGATTTTTGGATACTTAAAGACAAATCATCACTTAATTCACCTTTTCCGTTAACTAACAAATCATATGATTGCTTTATCCTCTCCCATCTATTATCCCTGTCCATTGCAAAATATCTTCCACAAATAGAGGCTACTTGTACTCCTTCTATATTTTTTTCTATTTTGCTAATAAAATCTTTTCCACTTTTAGGATCACAATCTCTTCCATCAGTAAATGCATGAATATACACCTCATCAACATTATTGTTTTTTATAATCTCACATAACTTATATAAATGATCTTGGTGAGAATGAATTCCTCCATCAGATACTAATCCAATTAAGTGTATCGGTTTTTTTCTTTGTTTAGCTTGATGTATTGCTTCTATTAATTTTGGATTATGAGATATTGTATTGTCCTGACATGCTATATTTATCTTTGCAAAATCTTGAGGAACAATCCTACCTGCTCCTATATTTAAATGTCCGACTTCCGAGTTGCCCATCTGCCCTTCTGGTAATCCAACATGCTTTCCATGAGTTAATAATTCTGAATTTGGATAGTTTTTATACAGAGAATCTATAAATGGAGTTTTTGAATTGTAAATTACATCAGAAAGTGATTTATTGCCATGACCCCAACCATCTAGAATTATGAGTATTGTTTTACTAATTTTCATCTAAACAAAGATAGAAAAAACTAAAAGAATCTCGGTTCATAAATAGCATCGAAAAAACGAGCTCGCATGTTTTTGCGAATAACATTATCCTTATCTAATCTTTCTGGATGAAATTGCACGGCAATCATAAAAGGATGTATATACTTATCCATAGCTATCGCTTCAGGTAAGCCATCATATGATTTAGCAATTACTTTTATTCCTTCTGCAATATCTTTTAGCCCTTGATGATGCCAGGAATTAACAGAAAATATAGTGTCTCTAAATGAAATGTTTGGATCCTGAGGAAAAATCATAGTTGTATAAGCATGATTGTTACATGCAACTACAATATCATGCATAACTTCCCCATTATTTCTATGTGTTACAAGCTCTCCAATTTCGGTGGGAAGATCTCCATATAACGTCCCTCCATGAGCAACATTCATCATTTGCATACCTCTACAAACACCTATAAATGGTATTTGATTTTCCAAAGCATAATCAAACAATATTTTTTCTATTGTATCTCTTCTAAAGTCCATTTTCTCACAAAGACTAAGATTTGAACTATCGTTATACATTAATGGATTTATATCCTCTCCCCCAGTTAGTACAATGCCATCAGCAAGTAATAACAAGCTGTCTAAATTATTACACATGAAGGCGTCAATTATTGTGATATGATCATCACTTATCCAATCTATATAATTATCAGATGATTTTGATAGAATAATTGTCCGATTTTCCTTTTTGTTACAAGAACAAAAAAGAAATAATATAATAATTACATATATTTTATTTATCATTTATTTAAAAACTTTTCTTAATAGATCTGTTGAGCGAAACTCATTACTACCTCTAATTTCTATTTCTTTATTAGTAATTAAAATAAAAATACCTTCAATTGTTTTCTGAGTAATATAATCCACTAAATCAAATTTAACCTTTTTCATGAAAGGGATTTTATTGTATCGTTTTAAAAGTAAATCAAAAGAGTTTTGTAAATTAAGTTGATTAATTTCTTTTTCTATAATAGGATGAAATTTAGCATATAAATCTTTACTACAATTTTTCTTTAAATAATTAGTAGCCGCGTTATTTTCAGCTTTGATAATTGTGTATGCATTTACTATTGATAATCTTTCAACTTCTTTTATTACAATTTGTGCTGAATTTTTACATGAAAGCTCTGCGCAATAATTTATATTATTTTCAAATTTTGAAACTTTTTTCTCAAGACCCAATTTAATAAGTGTTGTTTTAACCAGAGATATTTCTTCTGGAAAAGGAATCTTAATTATACTATTGTAAAAACCTCCACTTTGAGAAGCAGAATTAAAAGAATAATTAACTCCAATTCTAAGAAGATCTTTTATTGCATTTGAAAAATCAAAATTTTTTAAATCTTTTTGAATTAAAACAGAATCAATTTTTTTAGATGCTTTAGCTATCTCGCTAATTTGAGAGAAACTGTTATTAAAAAACAGACAACATAGGAGCAAGCAAGTAAAAATTCGAATCATTTTCTCACAATATTACCTAAATAATAAAACTTGTTAAAACACCAGCCGGACTTATCAGTATAAATCCCCTTACCGTGTCTTAAATCATTTTTAAAAAAACCTTTGTAAGAATTCCCCTTTACATCTGAAACTTCCCCATAGCCAGATTTAGCTCCTATTAAGAAACCGCCACAATAAGTGTTGCCAGCAGCAGACATATATATTCCTTGACCGTGCATTTTACCATTTAAAAATGAGCCAGTATAACTATCTCCAACTATCCATGATGAATGATCAGTATCACCATCTCTAAAAACATAGGTACCATAACCATTTTCACAATCCCCATCTTCACAGCCACATAAAGCTGATAAAGGCAGTAGTATTAAAAGTAATACACAAGTAAACTTCAAATTATTTTGAATCATTAATTAACATAATTTTAAAATCTTTTCCATTACAGAATCACTATCCCAAACTTCAGCAATATTAGGAGTTTCCATAATTTGAGCCATTAATTTTTCTTGCTTCATACCAATCTGCCATGCGTCTGCATATGAAATATTTGTAAAAGAAACCATACTATAAAGTGGTATCCATTTTTCAGGATATAATTGTGTGAATTTTTGTTCAATTTTTTTTTGAAGTAAGAAAGTTGGGTCTGCAGTTTTATCACGCATTACAATAAAGTTATGTAATGATAAATCTTGTACCCCATCTCCATTAGGCTTTCTTATTCGAGAAAAATCATCTAAACATTTAAGCATATTATTCTCATTTGCTCCAATCATTTCATCTAACACCCTACAATCCTCAAAGCTAGCATTCATTCCTTGACCATAAAAAGGGACAGTAGCGTGAGCCGAATCTCCGATTAAAACACAAAAATCTTTAACATTCCAGGGGAAACATTTAAAAATCCCTAATGATGAAGTAGGGTTATTAATAAATTGCTCTTCTAAGTCAGGTATTAGGGGTGTGAAATCTTTAAAAACAGATTTAAAAAAATTAGTAATAGATGATTTATCTTGTAATTCATTAAAAGAATTCTTACCATCAAATGGAGAAAAGAGTGTACATGTATAGCTACCGTTAAGATTTGGTAGAGCTATCAACATAAAATTACCTCTGGGCCAAATATGAAGTGCATTTTTCTCTATTTTATGTGATCCGTCTTTGTTAGCCGGTATTAAGAGTTCTTTATAACCATGCTCTATATAATGTTGAGAATATTGAAAACGATCTTGCTTCATCATTTTATTTCGAATTGCTGAAAAAGAACCATCTGCCCCAACAATTAAATCACATTTTATATTTATATTCTGATTATCAACTGTATTTTCAAATATCAACTCAGGATTTACCATATTAACATCGATACATTTATGATTAAAGAAAATTTCTGCACCTCTTTCTTCAGCTAAATTCATAAGCATTACATTTAACTCACCTCTGGGAACAGAAAAAATTGCTTGGTCTTGGTTTCCATAAAATTGATCAGTAAGATTACCTTCAACATCATGCATAACACGCTTAGGCATAGCTATAGATATTTCCTCTACATAACTACCAATATCAACCTTTCTTAGCGCCGTCCAGCCTCGCTCAGATAAGGCTAGATTTATAGATCTTCCAGCCTTAACAACTGTCTCTCTCATATCACTTCTCCTTTCATACATTCTGACTTTATATCCTCTTTTAAGCATATAAAGAGCGCAAAGAGAACCTGCTAATCCAGCACCGACTATTACTATATCTTTTTTCATATTATAATTCTTCTTCTAAAATTTTGTAAAAATTATATACATCCATATAACTATTATATAAAGGAACAGGTGCTACCCTAATCACATCAGGCTCTCTCCAATCTGCCACAACTCCTTTGTCTGTAATTTGTTTAAATAAATTTTTATTAGCATTCCTGACTCTAATTGAGATTTGACAACCTCTCTTATTTGGAGTGATAATGGAGATTCTATCTGATGAAATATTATCAATAAGAAAAACCAGATAAGAGGTTAATTGCTGAGATTTCTTTAATAATGACTTCATTCCAACCTTATCAAAAATAGACAATGATGCTCTAATCGCTGCTAATGATAATATTGGAGGATTACTTAATTGCCATCCCTCAGCAGATTGAATAGGGTCAAATTTTTCTGGCATTTTGAATCTAGTTTCTTTATTATGTCCCCACCATCCAGCAAAACGATTTAAATTACTGCGGTGATGTTTTTCATGTATAAAAGCTCCACCAATAGATCCTGGTCCAGAATTAAGATACTTGTACGAACACCAAACAGCAAAATCTACACCCCAATCATGCAGAGATAGAGAAATATTTCCTGCAGCATGAGCTAAATCAAATCCAACTTTTATACCCCTTTCATTACAACTTTTAGTTATCTCTGCAAAATCAAAAACTTGTCCAGTATAATAGTTAACTCCTCCGAACATTACCAGTGCAATACTATCCCCCTCATTACTTAAGAGCTCTAAAATATCTTCTGTTCTTAAGACATCTTCCCCAACTCTTGGTTTCATCTTTATCAGAACATCTTTGGGGTCTAAGTTATGATGTTTTAAATGAGATTCTACTGCATAAATATCAGATGGAAAAGCATCATTTTCAATAACAATTTTAAAACGCTCTTTATTAGGTTGATAAAATGACACGAACATTAAATGTAAATTTACTGAAAGGGTATTCATTGCGACAACTTCAGAAGTTTTAGCACCTATAATTCTTGAGTAGCTTTCTGATAAAAACTCATGATAAGGAAGCCAAGGGTTTTTAGCATGAAAATGTCCTTCAACTCCTAAATTTTGCCAGTCTTTTAATTCTTGATCTATAAAAGCTCGAGTATTTTTAGGCTGTAAACCTAAAGAATTCCCACATAAATAAATGTGTCTTTCACCACTAGTTTGAGTTGGGATATAAAAACTATCCTGATAAGATCGTAATGGGTCTTTTACATCCATTTCTTCTGCAAATTTTTTCGAAGTGTTAAATATCATATAATTTAAAAATAATTGGGCGACTTGGAGCAGCGTCAGCTATAAAAGCAGGGATTTGAAGATTAAGCAAGTAGCTTCCATCTGCAATAGTATTATCTACAAAAATCATTTCTGTTATAGTATGATTTTTAGTTAAAGGGTTAAATTTTTTATCAATAGTATCCCAGAAAATATTATGAGCAGATAAATTACCTTCATCAAACAATCTATCTACTGAGGGAATATCAACTAATAAATGTTTAACTCCTTTACTTTTAATATATTTCATTGCATCAATACTAAAAAAAGAAGGAAGCGATTTCATATAGTTTTGAGACTTCTTAATATCATTGTTAGGATGTGTTCTTATTATCAATGCCTCAAGTAAATAAGACGGGGTATTGTCAATAAGTTCATAAATATCTTGCTTACTAATTACTAAATCTTCCTTATTAAGAGTAGGCTTGTAACTATCAAAAGATGACTTAGGTGCTAAAGAAATCAATGTACTAGGGATCATAACGTCTTTTAGTGATGATAAAATAGAAACTCTTTCTTTAGTTATATGACCAATACTCTCAGTATGAGTACCATTACAATGAGGGGTTATAGAATAAGTTTCAAAATTACAGGGTCCACCTTCCCTTGTATCACCTACAAAATTATCATCTCTATAGGGCTTTGCTGTTGCAATATCAACACCATAGGTATTTGGTTGTTCTCCGTTAAATTTTATTGGAATAGAAATGTCATGGGCTTGTGAAAAATCTATTTTAAATTCTCTTGAGCTTATGGTAATACTAGCTTTCATTAAATAAAATCTTCTTTTTTAATATTTAACCAATCTAAAGCGTTAGATGATAACAGCTTTTCCTTAACATTATTCGGGTAGGGTCTATCATGGATCAGTTTTCCAGGTTGTAGCTCTCCTAAAGGAAAAGGATAATCAGTACCTAAGGCAACCTTATCTTCTCCTACCAATTCAACAATATACTCAAGCATTTTATCGTCATGAACTAAACTATCTAGCCAAAACTTACCCAGATAATCTCTAGGGTTTACATTATTATCAACAGCTACTAAGTCTGGCCGTACATTAAAACCGTGTTCAATTCTTCCAATTGTAGATGGGAAAGAACCTCCTCCATGTGCAAAAGCTACTCTTAAATTAGGAAATTTCTGAAATACTCCACTAAATATCATTGAACAAATTGCTAAAGATGTTTCCATTGGCATACCAACCAACCAAGGCAACCAATATTTATCCATTTTTTCTTTAGCCATCCACCACCATGGGTGTACAAAAATTGCCATGCCTAAACTCTCACATGCTTCGTAAATTGGAAAAAAAGAAGGATCATCTAAATTTAGATTATTGATATGAGAACCAATCTGAATTCCTTTAAAACCTAATTTTTTTATTCTCTCTAATTCTTGTAATGCAAGTTTTGTACTTTGCATTGGGAGGTTAGCTAAGCCAACAAATCTTTTTGGGTTTGCATGAACGGTCTCTATAAGATTATCATTAATAAACTTTGAAATCTCTAAACCATCTTTTGGTTTTGTCCAATATGAAAACATTACAGGTACAGTAGATAGAACTTGGACATCTACATTTTGATGGTTACATTCCTGAATTCGTACTGAAGGCTCCCAGCAATTATTATCAACTTCTCTAAAAAACTCATCATTCATTAACATTCTAGCACAGCAAGGCTTATGATGTTCTAAGCTTATAAACTCTCCATAACCAAATCTTTTATTAAAATTTGGAATATCTTTTGGAAGAATATGTGTGTGAATATCAACTGTAAATATCTTTTTCATTTATAAAAACCTTTCATCTGCCTGCATTATACTGTTACATTTTTTACATGTTCTCAATTCTTCAGAAGAATAAAATTCTTTAAATCTAGGCTGAAAATCTTTTTCAACATTTGTTAATTTAAATTTAACACTATGAATTGATTCATTACATTTTTCGCAAAACCACATTAAACCATCTAGCTCGCTTGCTTGTCTTTTTGCTTCAATTACCAGCCCTATTGAACCTGCTGATCTTTTTGGGGAATGTGGGACTCTTGCTGGTAATAAAAATATCTCCCCTTCTTTTACAGGCACATCTACAGCAACACCGTTTTCCTGAATCCCTACAACTATATCTCCTTTAATTTGATAGTAAAATTCTTCAGTTTCATTATAATGATAATCTTTTCTAATATTTGGACCTCCTACCACCATTATTATAAAATCGTCAGACTCTGTATAAATGCATTTATTTCCAACAGGTGGTTTTAAAAATTCTTTATTATCATCAATCCATTTTTTAAAATTAAAAGGTCTTCTTATTTTTTTCATAATTTTTTTTTTAAATAGTTGCTATAATTTTTAATTCAATTGCAATTGGTGTTGGTAAACTTTTTATTTCTATTGTTGTTCTGCACGGTTGATTGTCTTTAAAATATTCAGCATAAATCTTATTATATGTGCTAAAGTCATCTTTCATATTAGTTAAAAAAACTTGTACATCAACTATGTGATCCCAAGACGAGCCAGCATCTTCAAGAATAAATTTTATGTTATTAAAAACTGAACGACATTGAGTCTCTATATTGTAATCTATTATATCCCCATTCTCATCAAGGGATACTCCAGGAATTTCTTTGCTATTAGGGACTCTAGGACCAACGCCTGAAAGAAATAATAAATCACCAACCTTTCTTGCATGAGGATATAATCCTACTGCTTGTGGAGCTCTATTACTATTAAATTTCTTACCATTCATGTTTTAAATTTTTAAACATACATTTTTTGGTTCTGTAAAAAACTGCAGTGACTTAAAACCTCCTTCACGTCCCACACCCGACTGTTTCATCCCGCCAAATGGTATTCGCAAATCTCTTAGTAGCCAAGTATTAATCCATACAACACCTGATTTTATTTTCGCCGCCACTCTATGTCCTCTGCTTATATTTTCAGTAAAAATACTAGCTGAAAGACCGTATTTAGTAGAATTAGCCATCATAACTACATCTTCCTCATTTTTAAATGGAATTAAACTCAGGACAGGACCAAAAATTTCTTCTTGATTTACGCTACAATTAAAATCAAGACCTTCAATAACAGTTGGTTCTAAGTAATAACCAGCAGATAATTCTCCTTCTATTATTTTCCTATTACCTCCAATTAATATTTTGCCTCCAAGCGCTTTTGCTTCTTCAATCTTTGAAAGAACCTTACCCATATGCTCTTTTGAAACCACAGCACCTAAATCAGTATTTTCATCTCTTGGATTACCAACAATTAATTTACTAACTTTTTTTAAAAGAGCTTCTTTAAATTTTTCATAAATAGTATCTTGGATAAACAATCTAGATCCACACAAACATATTTGTCCTTGGTTTGAAAAAGCTGCCTTGACAGCAATTGCAACTGATTTTTCAAAATTTGCATCTTCAAAAATAATATTAGGGTTTTTTCCCCCTAACTCTAAAGAGAGTTTTTTAAACATTGGAGCAGCAACTCTTGCAATATGCTGGCCGGTTAACGTTCCTCCAGTAAATGAAACAATTGGAACATCTTCATGAGTTGTAAGAGCATCACCGATGTTTGAACCAAGACCATGAACAATATTTAGAACACCAGCGGGAAGACCTGCCTCTATACATATCTTGCTTAAAAGATATGCAGTCATAGGAGTTATTTCAGATGGCTTAGCAACAACTGTGTTTCCAGCAGCAAGCGCAGGAGCAATCTTCCAGGTCAATAAATAAAGAGGAAGATTCCAAGGAGAAATACAAGCAGCAACTCCTAAAGGCTCTCTTAAAGTATAATTTAATGCCTTCCCATCCATATCATGCGATTCAGATGAGAAATGAAGCATTGCGGTAGCAAAAAATCTAAAATTCTCAGGAGCTCTTGGAATATCAACCATTCTCGCTAAAGACTCGGGCTTTCCGTTATCTAAACTTTCTGCTTTAACTAATGCATCGGCATGTTCTTCAAGCTTATCAGCTATTTTCATGAGGATATCATATCGATACTTTTTAGTTGAACTACCCCAATTTTCAAATGCTTTCTTAGCTGAAGAAACTGCATTATTAATATCATTACTATTACTATCTGGAATTAAAGAATATACCCTTCCATTAGATGGGTTAAAATTATCTAAATATTTATTAGACGATGGCTCTATCAGCTTTCCATCAATATAATTTAAAATCTTTTCCATATTTTATAAACTTGCAGTTCTTCCTCCATCAACAGGAAGATTTACTCCATTAATATAGCTAGCTGCGGGAGAACTCAAAAAAACAATTGCATTAGCTACTTCACTAGCCTCTCCGAATCTTTTAGCAGGAACAGAACTCTTCATTATTTGTTCTATTTCAAAATTTGTTTTACCCTGAACCTCAGCCTTTTTATTTATAATTGAGACAAGTCTATTAGTATTTGTAAATCCGGGAAGAATGTTGTTTACTGTAATACCATAAACGCCCAATTCTAAAGACAAAGTTTTTGCCCAATTTGCAACAGCAGCTCTAATTGTATTAGAAACTCCAAGCCCATTAATAGGAGCTTTTACAGATGTAGAAAGAACATTAATAATTCTTCCAAAGTTATTTTTCTTCATACCTTCAACAACTTGCTGCACCAGAATTTGATTATTAATTAGATGCATATTAAATGCATTAATAAATTCATCAGTACTTGCATTTACAATTGGCCCTGAGGCAGGCCCTCCGGTATTATTAACTAATATATCATATGGTAAGGTTAGGGATTGAATCTTTTCTTTAAAACTCTTATCACTAAAGTCTACACAAAGAAAATCATGTATTTGTCCTTTTGATGTATCTAAAAGAGATAAAACTTCTTTTAAAACAGTATTATTTCTTGCTATAAGAGTAACATTAGCTCCTTGATTTGCAAATTCTATCGCAGTAGCCTTTCCTATTCCTTGAGTGCTCCCGCAAACAATTGCATTTTTATTTTTTAAGCTTAAATTCATTTATTTTTTTGTAAAATTATAACCCAACTCTGATTTAATACTATCTGGAAGCTTGGGCAGGTATTGTCTTGAAATCATAAGAGTTGCAATATTTGCTATATCTTCGAATAACCTGTGTTGATCCACTGTTTTCTTTAGATACCCTTGACCTGAAGACCCTCCAGTCCCAATTTTTTGACCCAACATTTTTTCAACCATTTGCACATGTCGAAAACGCCAGGCTGCAATTTTATGATCCATATCCACAAGTTCACGAAGAAATCTATATGGTAAATGGAGTATCGGCTGTTCCCTGTAAAGATTAATTAAAAGAGCAGACATAGTTGCCTTATACGATAGTTTTGTTGTTCCTTCAGCTACAGATTTTGCATGATTTTGTTCGTTAAAAACATTTTCAAAATACTTTTTATTTTCATCTATCATTTTTACTCTAATAGATTTGTCATTCTCATTAAGAACATCTGAATTATTAATTTCTGCTATCTCATTATCTATCATTTCCCAAACTGCTTTTTTATATTTTTCTATAAAATTAAAATCTTTCATTTTAAGAAACGGAATTCTTTCTAACCAATTTTCTACTAAATCAAATAAAGAAATACTCTCCTCTATCTCAAGAATTTCTTTTTTCTTATCTCCAGTGAACTGACTGTGATATGGGCAGCCCCCAAACTGATGACGATTCTTAATTTTTAATCCAAGCATTACCTCTAGCTTTCTAAATTGATGAGACTGAAATCCTGAAGCTGGGGAAAGATAATTTCTAAAGTCCAAGAAGTCGAGTGACGTCATAGTTTCTAAAATATCTAGTTGTTTAACTAACACTTCGAGAATTTTATTTACTCTGGCTACTCTACCAACAATTAAACCAACATTTTCTTCATCAATTTTTTCAGATTTAAACAAATCCATAATAGAGGTAACCTCATGAATTATCTGCTTAAACCATAGCTCATAAGTTTGGTGGATAATAATGAATAACATCTCCTCATGAGCTTCATTTGTGTTTTCATCAACTTTACTAAGAGGGTGTTGTGCATCTAAAATCTTATCAAGATCTAAGTAGTTTATATAATGAACTGAAGAGGTTTTGTCAGACATGATTTTAATTTAAATATTCAGTAAATATAAGAAGATATTTTCACAAAAAGTTTGATGTAATAATTAAAAAAACTAAAAGCGACAAAGAGGCAGATTCTACAAAAAAGGAAAAATACCAATCTTCTTTTTGGTCGCTAGAAAAACGTATTAAATATTGAGAGTAAATATAAGATGAAAAAAAGGAGATGAATAAATAAATTTTGAAATCAAAAACTAAATACTCAAAAACAGAAATAAGTAAGCACAGACACAGTAAGGTTATTGCAATTTTTTTTGACTTAACACTTCCAAAAACAATAGGTAAAGTTTTCATTTTTAAATCATCAAAACGAATATCTCTAATATCAAAAGGTATTGTAATGGCTATAACAAATAAAAATGTTTTAAAAAAAGAGATAAATATCTGCCTATCAATTACAATACTATTTTCAACAAAAGTTAAAATATTAGTGCAAAAAGCCCAGACAAAGGCAATTACAAAAATCTTAATATAGGGTATCTTTCTTAGAAAGTATGGGTAAAGAAAAGAGATGAGCGAAATAATTAAAACTAGAACTTGAGTTATTCTCTGAAACTTAAAAAAAACAACAATCATTATTAAAATTGAAAATACTGAAACTAATCTTAAGTAATTATAATTTTCAAGAACCCATTTTCTTCTTTTATGTTTATGGTTGTTATTTACAATAATTATTCTATGAAAATTATAAGACATAAAAGTAGATGCAAATAAAAATAAAATAACATTAATATTAAAACTGGAATATATATATTGGAATGAAAACGCAAGTGTGGCTACACAGAAAGAAACGTAAAGATTACTTAAAACAAAAAAAGTTAGGAGTTTGCGCACATTAGTTTTTAAAAAACAATATTGACAATCTTTTTGGGAACAATAATTATCTTTTTTGGTGATTTCCCTGCTAGGTAATGAATAGTTTTTTCATGATTCATAACAGAATTTTCAATATTTTCTTTTGAAGCATCTAGAGAAAAGGCTAACTTATACCTCATTTTTCCATTAAAAGAAATAGGGTATTCAAATTCTTTTTCAACTAAAATTGATGCATCAAAAACAGGAAAATTAGATAAAGTGATACTTGAGTCCTCGCCTAACTCAAACCAAATCTCTTCTGCTATATGTGGTGCATAAGGAGAAAGTAAAATAATAAAAGAAGAAATAATATCTCTATCTCTACATTTCTGCTCAACTAGTTCATTAAGGCATATCATTAAATTACTAACAACAGTATTAAAAGAATACCTCTCTATATCTTCCTCAACTCTTTTAATTGCCCTATGTATTGTCTTAAAAGAATTTTCACTAGCAGTATTTTCAGTGATAAGAATATTATTATGTTCATCATGAAGATGTCTCCATAGTTTTCTTAAAAAATTATGGACCCCATTAATTCCTTTTGTACTCCAAGGCTTAAACTGCTCAAGAGGACCTAAAAACATTTCATATAGTCTTAGAGTATCAGCTCCAAATTTTTCAATTAAATCATCTGGAGTTTGAGTATTATATTTTGATTTTGACATCTTTTCAATTTCAAACCCACACTCATATCTACCATTTTCTAGAATAAATTCTGCATTTTCATATTCCTTACGCCATTTTTTGAATTTATCTATGTCTAAGATATCATTATCAACAATATTTATGTCAACATGTAGAGCTGTTGTTTCAAAATTATTTTTTTGACTTTTTGTAACAAATTTATTTGAATCTTTAACTCTATAAACATAATTAGATCTTCCAAGAATCATCCCTTGGTTAATTAACTTTTTAAAAGGCTCATTAAATGAAATATATCCCTTGTCAAAAAGAAACTTAGTCCAAAAACGTGAATATAATAAATGTCCAACTGCATGTTCAGCGCCCCCAATATATAAATCAACTTGGTTCCAATAATCTGATTTTTCTTTAGAGACAAATTCAGTCTCATTATGCGGGTCCATAAAGCGCAAAAAATACCATGAAGAACCTGCCCATCCCGGCATAATATTTGTATCCATTGAATCTCCCTTAAAGAAATTCCAATCAGACTCATGTGCTCTTGCCAGTGGCGGATCACCATCTTTGGTAGGTAAATATTTATCTATGTCTGGCAGCTCAACAACTACGTCATCATCTACTAAGTAGGGAGTGTTTTTCTTATAGTATATAGGAAAAGGCTCTCCCCAGTATCTTTGACGAGAAAAAACAGCATCTCTTAATCTATAATTAATTTTCTCTTGCCCAACTTTTTTTTCTACTGCAAAAGCTATAGCTTTTGCAATTGCTTCATTACAACTTAAGCCATTTAAAAACCCTGAATTAATAATTACAGCATCTTTATTCTCGTAAGCACTTTCAGAGATGTCTTTATCTTTAAAGACATTTAAAATATCGATATTAAAATTATTTGCAAATAACCAATCTCTTTGATCACCACAAGGAACTGCCATAACAGCTCCTGTTCCATAAGAGGCTAAAACATAATCAGCGATCCAAACAGCTACTTTTTCTCCGCTAAAAGGATGGATAGCATAACTTCCGGTAAATACCCCGCTGACTTTTTTATCTGATTGACGATCTCGTTCTGTTTTTAATTTAGAGATATTTATGTACGTGTTAACGCTATCAAGATGCTCTGAGGTTACAATTTGAGAAACTAGCTTATGTTCAGGAGCAAGCACTAAAAAATTTACACCAAAAACAGTATCTGGTCTTGTAGTAAAGACATCAATCTTACCTTTAAAACTTTCAAGTTGAAAATTAAGTATTGCACCTTTTGACTTTCCAATCCAATTTCTTTGAATTTCTTTTAAAGAATCAGACCAATCTAAGTCTTTTAATGAATAATTAAGCCTATCTGCATAAGCAGTAATACGCAAAGACCATTGTTTCATTTTCTTTTGCTCAACAGGAAAACCTCCTCTTTCAGAGAGACCATTTTTTACCTCATCATTTGCTAGAACAGTGCCTAGATCAGGGCACCAATTAACCATAGTTTCTGATAAGAAAGCAAGCCTGTAATAAAGCAAAACATCTTGTTTTTTTTGTTCGGACCACAAATTCCATTCTTCTTTTGTAAACTGAATTAAACTATCTGTAAAATATGGACAATCTAAATTACCATTGTTTTTAAAATAATTTATAGCCTCTAAAACATCAACAGCTTTATCAGATTTTTTACAATACACAGATTGAAAAAGTTGTTTAAAAATCCATTGTGTCCACTTATAATATTTTGGATCAGAAGTTTGTACCTCACGACTCCAGTCAAAAGAAAAACCAATCTTATCTAATTGTGATCTATATCTTTTAGTATTAATCTTCGTTGCTACTGCAGGGTGAATACCTGTTTGAATTGCATATTGCTCTGTTGGTAAACCAAATGAATCATAACCCATGGGGTGTAAAACATTAAAACCTTTAAGCTTTTTGAATCGAGCATAAATATCTGAGGCTATATAGCCAAGAGGATGCCCAACATGTAGACCTGCGCCTGATGGATAAGGAAACATGTCCAGAACATAAAATTTTTGCTTTTTAGAATCTTCTTTAACTTGATTTATTAAGTTATCAGACCAATATTTTTGCCAGTTGCTTTCAATTTTCTTAAAATCGTACTCCATCAATTTATTTATTACTGTTCTACAAAGTTAATCAATACAAACTAATCTTTATAGTATTTTTATATTTTAGCGAATAGAATGAATAAACAAAAAAATAAATCTTTAAACAGGAAATTAATTTCATCTTCAGCTTCCGTTGTGATAAGTTTATCTCTAGTACTTTTTGTGGTAGGGCTACTCTCATTAGTTTTAATAAACGCACAAAACTTATCTAATTATATAAAAGAAAACATTGGATTTTCCATAATGCTTAAAGAAAATGCAAAACAAGTTGAGGTTATGAGCTTTAACAAAACAATTGATGCAATGCCCTTTACAAAAGAAACTACATTTATTTCTAAAGAAAGTGCAACAACTGAACTTGAGAATGAGCTTGGAGAAGATTTTGTTTCTTTTTTAGGTTTTAACCCGATACTATCTTCAATAGATGTTAAGTTACATCCCGAGTATGCTAATAACGACAGCTTGAGAGTTATCACTAATAAACTTAATCAAAACAATATTGTTTACGAAGTTTATTATCAAGAAAATTTAATAGATAAAATAAATAATAACGTACAAAAACTTTCATTTGTATTACTAACATTTTGCATTATCCTATTTATAATCGCATTTGCGCTTATTAACAATACAATTCGGCTATCTGTGTATTCAAAACGATTTATTATTAGAACAATGAGGCTTGTGGGGGCTAAAAATAGCTTTATTCAAAAACCCTTTCTTGTTGATGGCTTATATCAGGGAATGTATAGTTCAATTTTTGCTATTTTTATGCTTATTGGATCTATCAAGCTAGTTCAAGCAGAAACAGCAAATATTTTAAATATTAATGACCTACAAGTAATTGGGATAGTATTTGTTTTAATATTTATTAGCGGACTTTTACTTAGCAGTCTGTCTACATATTTTGCTGTTAAGAAATTTATTAATGTATCAGAAGGTGAACTTTACAACTAAAAACTATGAACTTCGTATTTAAACAAAAAAATTATATCTTACTAATTACAGGAATTATACTTATAGCTTCTGGACTAATATTAATGATTGGCGGTGGGTCTGAAGACCCAAATAAGTTTTCTTATGAAATATTTAATTTCAGAAGATTAACACTTGCTCCAATATTAATTGTCTTAGGATTTATTATTGAAATTTTTGCTATAATGTATGTATCAAAAGACTAGTCCTTAATGGATATAATTAATGCAATTTTACTTGGAATAATTCAAGGACTCACAGAATTCCTTCCAGTTAGCAGTAGTGGACATTTAGAGATTGCTAAAGGTATTTTAGGAAGTGATGAAGTTGCTAGCCAAAGCATGTTAATGACCGTAGTGCTACACTTTGCTACAGCATTAAGTACAATTGTGATTTTCAGAAAAGAAGTTAATGAAATAATAAAAGGTCTTTTTCTTTTCAAGAAAAACGAAGAATTTTTCTTTGCTCTAAAAATTATCACTTCTATGATTCCAGCAGCGTTAATAGGGGTCTTTTTTAATGATCAAATTGAAGAGCTCTTTAACGGCAACCTAAATCTTGTTGGAGCAATGTTAATTGTAACTGGAGGGATTCTATTTCTAGCAGACAAAGCAAAATATACGTCCAAAGAAGTGACCTTTTTGAATGCTCTTATTATTGGGTTGTCTCAAGCTGTTGCAATTCTCCCTGGCATTTCAAGGTCTGGGGCAACAATCTCAACAGCTGTACTTCTTGGTATAGACAAAGAGAAGGCTGCAAGATTTTCATTTCTAATGGTTGTTCCTTTAATTTTCGGGAAAATTGCTAAAGATTTATTTTCTTCAGAAAATATATTTGCTGATGCTATTGTGAATGAGCTAACTATTGGCTTTATAGCAGCATTTATAACTGGATTATTTGCATGTACATGGATGATAAAGATTGTAAAAAAAAGCAAGCTTAAATACTTCTCTTTTTATTGTTTTATCATTGGTTTTTCTGTTATTATTATAACGAACATCTAATGCTTTTAGAAGAAAATGATCTAGAAAAAAACAAGTTTCTTGATGGCCAAATCCTGCTCTTCAACAAACCTCTTGGATGGACATCTTTTGATTTAGTAAAAAAAACTAGAAATCTGATAAAGCAAAAATTTAAATTAAAAAAAATAAAAGTAGGACATGCCGGCACCTTAGACCCTCTTGCAACTGGCTTAATGATTATTTGTACAGGAAAATTTACAAAAAAAATCACTGAATTTCAAGACCTGCAAAAAACATATATTGCTGAAATATTACTGGGATCAACAACTCCTTCATTTGATTTAGAAACAGAAATAAACCAAAGGTTTTCAATAAATAAAATAACTGAACAAGATGTAGTGAAAGCTCTTGAAACATTTAAAGGAGAAATTGACCAAATCCCTCCAATATATTCAGCTATAAAAGTAAATGGAGAACGATTATATGCTAAAGCAAGAAGAGGGGATGATGTTATAATAAAATCTAGAAAAATTACAATATATTCAATAAAAATACTAGATATGTCTTTGCCAAAATTAAAAATAGAAATTGTTTGTAGTAAAGGAACATATATTAGGTCAATTGCTAATGATCTAGGATTAAAACTAAATAATGGTGGCCACTTAATTTCTCTTTCAAGATCAGCAATTGGAAATTATAATTTAAAATCTTCTTTTTCTATAAAAGATTTCGAAAAACAACTTAATAGTTAAAAACTATTGACATCAGCAAGTCAATGTGTTATATTTGCAGTCCTTAAAAAAATTACCATTATGAAATATAAATTATCAATGTTTAACTTTGATTTACCTGAAAAGCTAATTACAGAGACTCCTGCTAAAAGTAGAGATGAATCTAAGCTAATGGTAATTCATAGAGAAACTGGAGAGATAGAACACAAACATGTTGGTGATCTAATTGATTATTTTGATGATGGAGATATGCTTTGCCTTAACAACACTAAAGTATTTCCAGCTAGATTATATGCAAATAAAGAAAAGACTGGAGCAAAAATTGAAGTATTCTTGCTAAGGGAACTCAATCAACAAAATAGACTCTGGGATGTTCTTGTTGATCCAGCTAGAAAAATCAGAATAGGTAATAAATTATTCTTTGGGGAAAATGATGAACTGATAGCTGAAGTCATTGACAATACTACTTCTAGAGGAAGAACCTTAAGATTCCTTTATGATGGTACTCATGAAGAATTTAAAGAAACATTAAACGCTTTAGGAAGCACCCCTCTCCCTAGATTTATAAAGAGAGAACCAACGGCCCAAGACACTGATAGATATCAAACAATTTACGCAAAGCATGAGGGAGCTGTTGCAGCACCAACTGCTGGACTTCATTTTAGTAAAGAACAAATGCTAAAAATGAAAATCAAAGGAGTAGATTTTGCTGAAACTACATTACATATTGGACTAGGAACTTTTGCTCCAATAATGGTTGAAGACTTATCAAAACATAAAATGGAGTCAGAAAAAATGATAATTGATAATGAGGCTTCTGAAAGAATCAATAAAGCTAAACTAAATTCAAAGAGAATATGCGCTGTTGGAACAACAGTGATGCGAACACTTGAGAGTAGTGTTTCTACAAAACAAATGGTAATCCCATTTGATGGATGGACAAATCTATTTATATTCCCTCCTCATAATTTCCAAATAGCAAATGCAATGCTTACAAATTTCCATTTACCTAAATCTTCTTTAATGATGCAGGTTTCAGCATTCTCCGGATATGATCTACTTATAAAAGCTTACAAAGAAGGTGTGAAGAAAAAATATAAATTTCATACTTATGGTGACGCCATGCTAATAATATAGAATGAAAAAGACTGCTTTAATCGTTGCTGGAGGCAAAGGAGAAAGGATGAATTCAATTGTACCAAAACAATTCATAACTGTAAATGATCTCCCCATACTCATGCACACGATTAAACAATTTTCTTCGTTTAATAAAATTATTTTAGTTCTTCATAAAGAAAAAATCAAATTCTGGAAAGAATTATGCCAGCAATATTCCTTTTCTATTAAGCATGAAATTGTAGTTGGAGGAATTGATAGATACTCCTCTGTAAAGAATGGCTTAAATTATGTTGATGATAACTGCGTTGTAGCAATACATGACGGCGCAAGACCATTAATTTCATCTAATCTAATTTCAAAATTAATTGTTGAGGTAAAAAAAAACCTTGGAGTAATTCCAGTAGTTTACATAAAAGAATCGGTGAGACAAAAAATCAATTTATCTTCTAGTAAAATTATAGATCGTTCAGATTTAGTTTTAGTGCAAACTCCCCAATGTTTTTTTGGCTCTGAAATCAAACAAGCTTATGTTAATACTTCCGCTAAAGGTTTTACAGATGATGCTTCAGTCTTTGAAGCATATTCTGGAAAAATATTACTAATAGCGGGAGAGGAAACAAACATTAAAATTACAAAAGAAGAAGATTTGAAAATTGCTAAAGCATTTATGAATTAGGCAATTACCTTAATAAATGATTTAGAGGTTATTTTCATTTTATCTATATTTGTAATAAGATTTACACCAGGATTTTTGCCTATCTTAAAAGTGCCTAAATTTTCAAAACCTAAACATTCAGCACCATTTCTACACGCAATCTTTAAAAGAGAATTAAGATCAAAATCTGAATTGTTTTGTACTACTAATAGTTCCTCTAGTATAGAAAGTGAATCATTGGATGCTAAACTATCTGTGCCAATACAAAGTTTTTCAATATTAAAAATTGAATAATTTGGTAATTTATTTTCTATATATAAATTTGCCTTTGGGCAGGTACAATAATAAACATCCATTAAATCATTCTTCACAGAAAATGTATTGTGAACAAGAAGGTGTCTTATTGTATCTGTTTTTTCTATTTTTTCTTTAGAACAACTATAATTTTCCCAAATATCTTTTGATGCATTTATACTAGAGAGCCATCTAAATAATCCGCCTTTTTTAAATTTAAATAATTGGTTTTCTTCTTTGGTTTCTTGATTATGAATTGACAAAACACTATTCACCCCCTCTTGTATACTGTAGATTTTTTTCATAAGCTCGGGTAAAACGCTATATGTAGAATGGGGTGTAATATTTGCACTAAGATCATAACTTTTAAATGTATCCCTTATCTTAATAGCTTGTGATAATGTAAAGTCAACCTTATTCTTAAAGACCTCAAAAACTTCAATAAAATTATAGTACCGCAACTTACTTTTTGACTTTAACTTTAGAGTATCTAAAGTGTTACAAATATCACCAACACCTACAATACCGTTTTTTATCATCTGATTTTCAGATTTTCTTATGGCATCTTGAATCTCAGATGAGCTAAAACTATTTCTTTCTTTAATCTTTTTAATAAAATTAATAAGCCCCGTATCCTTTGAAATATAATTATGCATATGACTTAACTCTAAATGACAATGTGAATTAATGAAGCCTGGACAAATAATTCCTGGAAAATACTCTATTTTAATATTGGACAGCTGGTCAGGAGTATACAAACCAATAATAAATCCAAATTTATCAACTTGTAAAACTCCCTTTTTTATAGGAGGAGAATGTAAGGGAAATAAATAATCAGCTTGTAAAAAACGCATGGGTCAAAAGTAAATATATCTTTGCAAAGATAATGAATACTAAAAAAGATATAAGAAATCTCGAGCAAGAAGAATTGGTCCAGTTTTTTGCAGGCATTAATATTCCTAAATTTAGAGCTAAGCAAGTATATGAATGGCTTTGGAAAAAACGTGCCGTGACATTTGATGAAATGTCGTCATTATCAAAAGAATTAAGAAAAACACTAGATGATCATTTCTCAATTCAAGCTATAAGAATTCATAAAGCTGAAAAAAGTAGTGATGGTACTATTAAATATAGTCTAAAGCTTCATGATAATGATTTAGTTGAAGGCGTTTTAATTCCATCAAAAAAAAGACTCACTGCATGCGTTTCCTCTCAAGTAGGTTGTAGCCTATCGTGTAACTTCTGTGCAACAGGGACACTAAAACTTGAAAGAAACCTAACATACAGTGAGATATATGATCAGGTTTATATACTAAATGAAGAGGCATTACTAAATTTCGGGAAACCTTTAAGCAATATTGTGTTTATGGGGATGGGAGAGCCTCTTCTTAACTATGACAATCTATTAAAGGGGATACATTTTATCACTAATAAAGAAGGTCTAGAGATTTCTCCAAAAAGAATTACGGTTTCAACAGCTGGAATAAGTAAAATGATAAAAAAACTGGCAGACGATAATGTTAAGTTTCACCTAGCAATTAGTTTACATTCAGCGTCAGATGTTAAAAGGGAAGAATTAATGCCTATTAATCGTGCTATTCCTCTTGAAAAATTAAAAGAATCTATACGTTATTTTTATGATAAAACTGGTTCAAGAATAACTTATGAGTACATCCTTTTTAATAATATTAATGATAGCATTGAAGATGCACATGAACTGGTTAAATTTACTAAAATAAGCCCTTGTAAAATTAATCTTATTGAATATAATTCTGTTGATGACTTAGAATATACCAAGTCTTCAAATAAAAAAACAAATGATTTTATTCAGTTTTTAGAATCAAAAAACCTTATTGTTAATCTACGAAAAAGCAAAGGAAAAGATATTAATGCTGCATGTGGTCAGCTAGTAAATAAATTGAAATAAATTTCAAAAAAAAAGCTAAATCTCTCTAGCTAAAGTTTGTATATTCGCTTAAATATTTTCTTGTAAAATGTCTATAATTAAGCAAATTAAGCTTCCTATAAAGAAAGAAATGAGTCTATTTGAAGAAAAATTCAAATATTCATTAAAAACTAATGTTTCTTTACTAGATAAGATAATGCATTACATTATTAAAAGAAAGGGTAAGCAAATGCGACCAATGTTTGTGTTCTTGTGTGCGAAATCTTTTAGTGATATTAATGAAAGCACTTATAATGCAGCTTCAATGATTGAGCTACTACATACTGCCACATTAGTACATGATGATGTTATAGATGAATCTAATCTACGGAGAGGTTTTTTTTCAATAAATGCTCTATGGAAAAATAAAATCGCTGTTCTTGTAGGAGATTTTCTTCTTTCAAGGGGACTACTTCTTGCTGTTGAGAAAGAAGAGTTTACCTTACTAAAAATTGTAAGTAAAGCTGTAAAAGAAATGAGTGAAGGAGAGTTATTACAAATAGAAAAAACAAGAAGGCTTAATATTACTGAAGAAATTTACTTTGAAATTATAAAGAAAAAAACAGCAACACTAATCGCCGCATGCTGTGAGAGTGGGGCAAACTCTATAAATACGACAGAAAATAATATTGAGAAAATGCGATTATTTGGTGAGTATGCAGGTATAGCTTTTCAAATAAAAGATGATCTCTTTGATTATACTCAAACTACATTAATTGGAAAACCAACAGGCTTAGATATAAGAGAAAAAAAAATGACTCTTCCCTTAATTCATGTACTTAACAAAGCGCAAAAAAAAGATAAAGATTTCATTATAAATACAATTAAAAATGATAGTAAAAATCAAGAGAAAATTGAAAAAATATTAGATATTGTAAGTGATGGCGGAGGACTTGAATATGGTGAAAAAAAAATGATGATGTACTACACAAAAGCCATAAAAATTTTGAATACATTAGATAAAAATGAGGCAGTAAAATCGTTAGGCATGTTGATGGATTATGTTGTAAATAGAAAAAAATGATTCCAAAGCACACAATAGACGAAATATTTGAAACCGTAAAAATTGAAGAGGTTGTTGGAGATTTTGTTACTTTAAAAAAAAGAGGTGTTAATTTATTAGGACTATGTCCATTTCATAATGAAAAAACACCCTCATTTACTGTGTCGCCAAGTAAAGGAATATATAAATGTTTTGGATGTGGAGAAGGAGGGAATAGTGTTAGTTTTTTAATGGATAAAGAACATTATAATTATCCTGAAGCATTAAAATATTTAGCAAAAAAATACAATATTGAAGTTGAAGAAGCAGAAATGACTTCTGAGCAAACTCAAACAGCAAATGAAAAAGATGGTTTATATATTATTACTTCATATGCTAATAAATTTTTCATGAAATCTCTTTTAGAGCAGGAAGGGACAAGTATTGGTATATCTTATTTTGAAGAACGAGGCTTCACTAAAGACATAATGCAAAAATTTGAGCTTGGATATAGCCCGAAAATGAAAAATGCATTATGTAAGGATGCTTTAAAAAACTCTTTTTCAGAAGAGTATCTCGAGAAATCAGGGCTTGCATATAGAGTTAATGAAAATGAGATTGTAGATCGTTTTAAAGAAAGAGTGATTTTTCCAATTCATAGTTTTTCGGGTAGAATTTTAGGCTTTGGTGGACGAGCTTTAAATAAAAATGCGAAAGCTAAGTATCAAAACTCTCCAGAATCTTTAATCTATAACAAGAGTAAGGTTTTATATGGCATCTATTTTGCTAAAAATGCAATAAGCAAAAAAGACAATTGTTATATAGTTGAAGGCTATACAGATGTTATAGCATTACATCAAAAAGGAATTGAAAATGTTGTTTCTGCTTCAGGCACTTCATTAACAATTGATCAAATAAAGTTAATTAGTCGATTTACTAAAAACATTACTATTCTATTTGATGGTGATTCGGCTGGAATAAAAGCCTCATTTAGAGGTGTTGATATGATTCTTAAAGAAGGAATGAATGTTAAAGTTGTTCCTTTTCCTGAAAACCATGATCCCGACTCTTATTCTAAAATATTATCTACAGAAGATTTTCAATTATTTTTAGCCAAAAAATCAAAAGACTTTATAACATTTAAGACATCTATATTATATTCTGAGAGCGAAGAAGATCCAATAAAAAGAGTTGAGATTATAAAAGATATTATTCAGTCTATCGCATTAATCCCAGATTATCTAACAAGAACTGAATACTGTAAAATTTGTAGTAAGATTCTTGATGTTAAAGAAAGTATTTTATTAAGAGATATTGACCAACAAAGAAAAAAATCAACATTATCAAATAGTAAGCAACAGGTTGAGAAAAACATAAATAAAAAAAATAATTTTTCCGAAAACAATAAAATCATCAGCTCTGAAAAAGAAATAATTAGATTACTAATAAATTATTTTAATGAAGAAATTTCTTTTAATGAAGAAGTAACTACAGTTGGAGAGTTTATTATAGAAGAGCTTTTATCGGATAATATTAAAATTCAAGATAAAATACATAAATTAATTTTTGATAAAATTCAATTTCTAGCAAACTCTAATGAAAAAATTTCACATAAATATTTCGTGAATCACGAACAAACTGAAATCAGCAAGTTTTCTATTGATATGATAAGCAATGAGCATGTGATAAGTGATAATTGGGTTAAAAAGCATAAAATATATACAGGAATTGAAAAAAATAACCTAAAAAAAACAGCTGAAAAAGCTATACTATCTCTAAAACTGCAACATATAGAATTTAACATTCAGCTTATTCAAAATAAAATGAAATCTAATACTATCGAATCTAAAGAAATTAGTTTATTAAAAAACCTTATTGAAATAAAAAAACAGATTGCAGCAAAAATCGGTAGAGGTGTCTTATAATTTATATTCTAATATCATAAATAATAATTTGATTTGTAGTTTTTCCATTCCAGATATTTTCGGTTATACCATAACAAATACTTACAGTTAAAGAATTATTTAATAAAGGGAGCTTTGTAGCTAACCCAAAACCAATAGCCTCAATTTGAAAACCCAAATTATCACTTGCAATACACTTTAAATGAGACTTATCTTGACCAATTGCTCTACAGCTATTTAGATGTACATTTTTTGAAATAAATTTTGGATTAGGATTAATCGGGCCAAAAGGGGCAAACTGTTTTATCAACCTAAAAAACTTATTATTTATTTGCGCTAAAGATATTTCTAGATCAATATTAAACTTCATATTTAGCTGATCATCTTTGATATCTCTAGAAACTACTTCTTCAAATTTTAAAATAAACGCTTCAATATTTTCTTTTTTAATTGATAGCCCTGCAGCATATTTATGACCTCCAAACTTTTCGCATAAATATGCACATTCATTAATTGCTTGATAAATATCAAAGTCATGCACTGATCGAGCTGAACCTGTCAGCATACCATCTTTTTCTACAAGAATTATTGTCGGCTTATAGAATTTCTCTATTACTCTAGAGGCTACAATACCCACAACTCCTTTGTGCCATTTTGAGGAGTATAATACGGTTGATTTCTTATGACTATCTATTTTCTTAATAGCCTCCTCTGTAATAGACTTATCGAGTTCTTTTCTTGTATTATTATTTTCCTTAATTTCTTTAGCATAAATATTTGCTTGAGAGATTTTTTTTTCAATTAAAACTTGAACCGCTTTTTTTCCATGAATAATTCTACCAGCAGCATTAATTAAAGGAGCTATTCCAAATAAAATATCTGATATTTTTATTTCATTTTTTTTCTCAGCAATATTTATTAAAGCTAAAAGGCCTGGGCGAGGTTTTGAATTTAATTGCTTTAAACCAAAAAACATTAAAGTTCTATTCTCACCATTAATTGGCACAATATCTGCAGCAATAGAAATTGCTAATAAATCAAGAAGATGTATTGTACTGTCAAGATCAATATTTTGGGATATGCAGTAAGCCTGAACTAATTTAAAGCCTACACCACAGCCTGAAAGCTCTTTAAATGGATACGTGCAATCAGCTTGTTTAGGATTCAGAATTGCTATTGCTAATGGCAGTTGATCTCCTGGGTTATGATGGTCACATATAATAAAATCAATATTTTTTTTATGGGCATAATCAACCTGCTCGACAGCCCTAATACCACAATCAAGAGCAATTATCAAAGAATAATTGTTTTTTTTAGCATAATCAATAGAAGCCATGGAAACACCATATCCCTCAGCATATCTATCTGGAATATAATAATCAATATCTAAAATTTTATCTCTAAAAAACTCAAAAACTAGAGAGACAGCAGTAGTTCCATCAACATCATAATCACCATAAATTAAGACTTTTTGTTTTTTTTGAATAGCTAAGATAATTCGATCCACTGCCTTTTGCATTCCTTTCATTTTAAAAGGATCATGCATATTATTAAGCTGTGGGCGAAAGAAGCTTTTAGCTTGAGAGAAAGTTTCAATATTTCTAAGAATTAGAAGTTTGGCTATTTCTAAAGAGACCTCTAAGGACTCAGAAAGATTACGAGATTTAATTAAATTTGGCTCTGATATTTTCCATTTACTAATCACTTTTCTTTTCCAGATAAAATAATTACAAACTCACCTCTTGGTTTTTTTTCCTCAAAAAAGGTTAGAATTTCTTTTAAACTTCCTCTTTTATTCTCTTCAAAAATCTTTGAGATTTCTCTAGAGATAGAAACTTGCCTTGTTTCACCAAAAATATCACAAAACTGCTTTAATGTTTTTAATAATCTATGAGGAGATTCATAAAAAACAATACTTCTTGTTTCATTTTCTAAACTATTTAGCCTGGTTAATCTCCCTTTTTTTACTGGCAAAAAGCCCTCAAATACAAATCTTTCAATAGATAATCCAGAATTAACAAGTGCAGGAACAAAAGCTGTTGCGCCAGGCAAACACTCAACTTGAATATTATTTCTAATACACTCTCTGACAATTAAAAATCCCGGGTCAGATATTCCTGGAGTTCCAGCATCAGAGATTAAAGCTAGTTTATGATTAGCTTTAAGTTTACTAATAATATTTGGAAGCTTTTTATGCTCATTAAATTGATGAAAAGAATACAGCGGGGTATCGATGTCATAATGATTTAATAATTTTTTACTTACCCTAGTATCCTCCGCAAGTATAAGATCTACTTCAGACAATAAGTCAACTGCTCTTATTGTTATATCCTTTAGGTTTCCAATTGGGGTTGGTATAATATATAATTTAGACATTTAGATAAAGTTAAATAAAAAATGGATAGAATTTTAATTTTGGAGAAACTCTTATCGTTGGGGCTGGTAATTTAAAATATTTTAAAAAATATTTTACTTTTCTTGATAGGGGAGTTTGCCAATTTTTTAATAATTTAA
>ENA-OSJC01000114-OSJC01000114.1-marine-metagenome-genome-assembly--contig:-NODE-114-length-80243-cov-7.865966_pt1 | contig 80243 bp, 78 predicted proteins | sample MGYA00237885_ERZ534234 | MGnify/ENA primary metagenome ERZ534234 (study PRJEB26413, sample SAMN06343907) | marine metagenome | isolation source: coastal waters | place: Atlantic Ocean: West Antarctic... | reverse complement strand
TCTTCAACGTCAGTAATCTTGCCCTTAATAATGAAAGCAGCCATTAGCCCCCGCGCCTTTTTGGCAAAGAAGCTAATAATCTTATATTTGTCAGTTTTATAGTCCATGAATATTGGCGTGACAATACGAGCGTCAATATTTTTTCGCTTGACGGCTTTAAAGTATTCGTTGGAAGCAAGGTTCAAAAGCACCGCATCAGAACCCGTTAGTCGTTCATTGAGTTCTGCGGTAATAAGATCATCCCAAAAGGAATAGAGATCGCCACCGCGTTGGGTAGCAAATTTGGTTCCCATCTCAAGACGATATGCCTGCATCAAATCGAGGGGCCGAAGAACACCATAAAGGCCTGACAAAATACGTAGGTGGTCTTGTGCCCACTGGAGCTCAGCGTTACTCATACTACCGGCATCCAATCCTTGATAAACATCGCCTTTAAAAGCCAGCACGGCCTGACGAGCGTTCTGCTCATTGAATGGTGCGCTCCATTCTTGAAAACGCTCGTAGTTCAGTGCCCCCAATTTATCGCTTAAGCCCATCAGGTTGCAGACATCCTGAGGCGACAATTTTTTAAGGCCTTCTAACAATTCCTGAGAATGCTTTAAAAGAGCTGGCTGTGTATGAGCTCCTGCGCTTAGAGAGCTGCTGTAATCGAGTTTCTTGGCCGGTGAAATAACGGTTAGCATCATTTTTAGTTACCCGTATAAAAGGTTAAGTGAGACAGTTGCCCTTATTATATCAAGCCTTCTAACATCTGTTTAGCTAATTAAAAGACACAAACTGTCGATAAGAGTAAGTATGAAGCAACGACAAAACAACCAATCAACAGACAAAGTGCCATGTGCATGGTGTCAACGCATAAGAATCCTTATCAGCCTTCTTATGCTTGCCGCTGCGATGCTTGCGGTAAACGGTGAATTGCCTTTTCTCATTGGGGTTTCTCTGACACGAATAGCTGCGGAATTAGTCGGTGTAGGCTTTCTTATTTTGATCATATGGAAGACCTACTACGAATATTGGAAGCCACGTAATGTCAGAATCAACAAAAAGCCCTAATTGCTTTCAATGTAGGCACCTGACCATTACCCATGATCGTCATCGCCCTTATGGATGCTCCTCAATGGGCTTTAAATCCAGGGGTTTACCTGCTGCGGATGTCTTGCGTATCCAGGGGCACAAGTGCCTCGCCTTCTCCGCCAAAAAAAGACCTTCTTAGTGAACGCCCCTCTGACAAGGCTGAAGAGTCGTGAACCAGTAAAAATGGCATCGCTATTCTTTTTAGTTGCCTACAAGAGAATGCCCCATTGTAAATATTAATAGCGCATCTAAAAGTGTCACTTTGTCGCTTGCTTTCGCTCGAAGTCCAAGTATTTGCGGATTTTAGTGTAGGAAAGACGTTCGGGTTAACGGCGGGACCAACGCAGGTAGGAGAGATAATGGATCTAATCTCAGGCAGCGTTGCAAGCCGCCACCCAACGCCAGATATCTCGGATAATTCAGTTGCATAGTCCATAGCATCTATCCAGCTCAACTTTAACCTATCGCCAGAACAAGTGTCCTGCGAAAAATAAGATCCACCAGGGCAGCGATACCAAATGGTATCGGTTTTCCAGTCCAAAACAGTCCCGTCGGAGCCATATGAAAAAGTACCAAGATCGCTGTCGTCAATAACAGTAGAGCATAAGGGCTTTTGACTGTAGCGATCGCAACCGACGATGATCAGGCAACAAAATACGACAGCGCCACGCTTTAGGAGTCCTAGCGACACGTGGCAAAGTATATAGCCGAGAATTGATAGGGCGCCCTTTTGTTTTTGTGTGCTTTTCATTAAAACTCTCTAACACTATTATCTTATGAATTAGCCGCGGATAAAGCGTGGCCTTGCAACCACTCACTAATCTATATCGGCACTAATGCAAAAAAATTAATCTTTTGTTCACTTCTGAGTACCTTCGGTAGTGCATGCGAGTAGCAAGAGGTCTCATGATTAGTGGACGGCTAAACTCCAGGAACTAACTGTCGATGATATACACAAGGAAATCTGGGTTTTAGTGTTTTTTAGGCAGGCGCTAAGACAGATTGGTGTAAGACTCCAAAGATGAGTCTTACATAGAGAATATAACCGCACTGGATGAACACATGGATCTTGCTTCAATCATTGGCCTGCTCGGCGCCCTAGCTTTCCTTTCTATGGGGATCACGGATATTGGCGCGCTAATTGATCCCCCGTCGGTCTACCTAGTCATTGGCGCTACCGCGTCAATAATGCTCTATCGCTCCAAATTGTCCGATGCAATAGGTTTAGGGGCGGTTATTGGGAAAGTATTTGTCAATAAGACCGAAGAGCCAGCAGAATTGATTGACCAACTGCTAGATCTTGCACAGATAGCACGTAAAGACGGGATGGTAGCCCTTGAGAGTATAGAGCTATCTAACCGGTTATTGCAGAATGGCGTGACTGGCTTAGTCGACGGCACCAAAGCAGAGCTAATTCAGCAAGGGCTTGAAAGAGAAAAGGACCTGACGGCCGCTCGACACGAAAGCGGATCAGACATATTGAGTGCAGGAGCAGAATTGGCGCCAGGTATGGGCATGATCGGCACTCTTATTGGGTTGGTTAACCTCCTAGCGAACCTTGACGATCCCTCTTCGATTGGGCCGAATATGGCCATCGCATTATTGACGACGCTTTATGGGTCTGTCTTGGCTAATGTCTTTTTTATTCCGATGGGCATGAAATTGGAGGGCTATGCTAAGCGGGAAAGTAACAATAATGAGCTAATTATTGTAGGAATAATGTTCATCAAAAGCGGAAAGAATCCTAGGTTGCTTGAGGATACCTTATCGCCCTTTATGACACCTAAGGCCAAGATAAAGCGTGCGGCAGCTCAGGAGTCCCCATAAATAGTCAGTAAGCTAAATGATTAATCAATTTAAAATAAATTTTTAAGGAGTAATGTCATCAGCCAAGATGATTGTCCAAAATGCGCTAAATTAGCCCCCCCTTGGATGGCTACTTTCGCCGATATGGCCATTTTATTAATGGCCTTCTTTGCATTACTTTACTCTTTTTCCTCGATAAACATCAAAGATCGAGCTCATTTCGCCGCGACAATTCGAGCGGCGTTTGGAACAGAAAGAGTGGCTGTCATGGATGATATTGCTACTGCAACAAGTTTTCTGGATGAAACCTTTACACCCATTATTGCTGAAGCATCGCCTTTATCTGCGCCTACCAAAGAAGCACCGACGCCTATTCGTACCTACCGCGCAAAATATACGGAAACAGAGGATGGAATAATTGATGTTGATATTCAGCAAGCGCAAATCAATTTGAAGCGTACGCTCTCTGAAGAGATTGTTCGAGGTGAAGTAAAGGTCAAGGTGGAGGATGACATTATTGTTATTGAGTTGAGGTCTCTGCTGACAGCGGGCGGGGAGGGAGATGAAAATGACGAAAGAAAAGGGGCACGAGTAAAGCAGAGTGCGATTGATATAGCCGCGAAAGTTCTGGCAGTTAATTCAGATAGTAAAATTGAGGTTGATTTTCGTACCCAGGATCTTAGAGCGCCAAAGGCTGATGATTCTGAAAATATCTTAGACTTAGATCGTCATATTATAAAGATGCAGGACGTCCTGTTTGAAGATATTAGTAAGGGAAGGCTGGATATAATGTTAAAAGACGATGTTTTATTAGTACGATTGGATAGTCAAGACTCTTTTGATTCGGGAAAAGCTGGACTAAAGCCTGCGGCTAAGATCTTTTTAGATAAGCTGGGTAAAATTTTAAATACCGTAAAAGGACGGATAAGAATCGAAGGCCATACTGATGATATGCCTGTTATGTTCAGTGAAAGCTTTGTATCTAATTGGGACCTGTCTGCCGCTCGCGCCTCTTCGGTTGCGGCGTCCTTTATTATGGGTTCAGGCATTTCACAATCGCGTGTAGTGGTTGCCGGTTTTTCTGACTCTAAACCGTTAGAGAGTAACGCGACAAAAGAAGGAAGAGCGAAGAATCGCCGAATTGAAATTATTGTCAGCGCTGCAGCGAGTGAGGATCTTAAGCCCAATGGATGATTGCAAGCCCTGCCCAAAAGGCGTTCCAATGTGGATGGCTACCTTTTCAGATATGGCAATTCTACTCATGGCTTTCTTTGTACTGTTAATTTCATTTAACAATACGGAGGTAGGTGGGGCTCAGATGATTTCCGGAAAATTCGACGATCAATTTGGCGTCCAAAACGTTATTCCTGTTGTTGCGCCGCCAAAGGGGGACAACGTTTTAGCTAAAACGTTTTCTCCCGCAAAAGTTGATGAGACCTTGTTCAACACAGTTACAGAAGTCACTACTTATATTCGGCCACCAAAAGATACTGTCCTCACAAGATTTAACAGAAAAAAAGTATATAAGCGCAACCAAGACGCAGAATTACTAGAGGCATCGCTTGCTAGAGAAATAGCCACTGGCAAAGTATTAGTTATTGCAGGGGAATTTAAAACTATTGTTGAAATCTCATCGCAGGACATCAATGGAGAGTTTAAACAGAGTGACTTCTATACCAAGGGATTTAAGATTCGAGAGGAGGATATAAACCTTTATGCGAAAGTATCTAGGTTGCAAGCTGAGACAGAGCGAGAGGTAGAAATTAAATATGTTAATGACCAAAAAACTACTCTTGCGGATCAATTTGAGTCTATTAGGCAGGCTTTAATTGCAGAGATAAATAGAGGTCAGGCTGAAGTAACCATGCAGGAAGAAAGAATTATAATTCGTCTTGCGGAACAAGGATCCTTTTCCAGCGGACGTGCAGAAATAAAGCCTAGTTTTAGGAGGGTGTTAAGCAAACTTGGAGTATCACTGCGAGACGTGACTGGAGAGATTACAGTTGAAGGCCATACTGACAATATCCCTATGGCTTATAACACGCAGTTTCGAAATAATTGGGACCTCTCTGCTGCACGTTCGTCTGCCGTCGTTGAATATCTGCTTGGTATGGCGCCTCAAGTGCGAGGGAAAATTATGGCCAGCGGGATGTCGGATATTAAACCACTCATGACTAACGAGACGGCCGCAGGAAGGTCTCGTAATCGGCGTATCGAGGTCATAGTCGATGCCTCATAATGGTTATAGTGAAGAGTAGAGGATGGTAAGGGCCAATTAAAATAACGGATAGCGCTGGAAGTCGGCGGCGCTATGTCTTTGTCAATTGCGATGGATTTTTTTTAATTAGCTAGAAATGCCCTGCTTTCTGCATGTATTCCCATAAACAGCTCAATATCTGATTGAGCTGCTTTTACAAAAAATCAGGCCCACTAAACAAATGTCTAAGTATTAGGATGCTAAAGGAATTGATTGGTTGACCAAAATGCTCGGTAAGACTTGCCAGGCGCTGTCGATTTCGGAGATAAGACCTCTAATTTCTTTAACGATTGTAACATCGTTCTTGATACTTGCGTGGAGCAAGCGTCGCATTGAATAGTCATAGATATCAGATAGGTTAATCGCAAGCTCTTTACCTTTATCGAAGTCCAATGAACCTTGTAAGCCTAATAGGATCTTGTTGGCTCGGCTTAGAGAATAAGCCTTCTTCTCAAAATCTTGGCGGCTGATGTACCCCTCGGCTTCCGCTAAACTTTCTAACAGTGCGCCAAAAAGCATTTGAGTGAGTTGTATGCTGTCTGCGTATGGAGCGGCGGCGGTGGTCTGCACGTTCCGGTATGCGTTAGTCCCGCGGTTAAATCTTGCTTTCATGATAGTTAACACCAATATAGTTTAAGACATTAACTAGATCGGCAGAAAGCCAAATAATCTTAATATTAAATACAAGCGACTTGGTCGTGAAAGGGTCCACATTAAAGCGAAAGGGGATATTACGCTTTTAAAGTGACATGCGTCACAAAAAAAGACAAAAGAACTAACCTTGGACACCACGGCCGGTAAAGGTGGTGCCTTCGCCACATGTATTATTCACATTAGCATGTTATACTATGCTTATTTGTATTATTTGGTATGAGAAAACTGTCGTTTGTCTTAATGTAAGCATACAAGAAATCCTTATTGGCAGAGTAAGGTATAAGGCAGGCGAGTAAGATAACAGTACGTGGAAAGGATATAAGAGAAGGTGCTAGGACTAAATAAAATTATTGGGCTGAGCCCAGCCATAGTAGCTCTCAGAGCGCTGATTAAACTACTTGGGCCTAGCGACTCAACGGTTTTGATTGTTGGTGAAAGTGGCACAGGAAAAGAGCTTGTGGCAAACGCGCTACATGAATGCTCAGGGCGGGCGGCGGGCCCATTTGTGCCCGTTAACTGTGGCGCAATCCCTAAAGATCTACTCGAAAGTGAATTATTTGGACATAAGAGAGGTTCCTTCACTGGCGCTATATCAGACCGCAAGGGACGATTCCAGTTAGCAGATAAAGGAACCTTATTCCTTGATGAAATTGGTGACATGTCTATGGATCTCCAAGTTAAACTACTCAGGGTTCTACAAGAAAGGACAGTAGACCCAGTAGGCTCGATAGGCTCTATTCCAATCGATGTCAGAGTTGTTGCGGCAACGCATCAAAATATTGAAGCGCTCATTGATGAGGGGCGGTTTCGAAAAGATCTCTATTATCGTCTAAATATTATGCCTATCGAAATAGGGCCTCTTGCAGAAAGAGCGGAAGATATACCGGTGCTTATTGAACATTTCTCGAGGCAACAAGCAAAAGCACTACAGGCGCCCATTTCGATATCTCCTGAGTCAATGAGGCTTCTACTAGCGTACGATTGGCCAGGAAATGTTAGAGAACTTTCTAACTTAGTAGATCGATATACTGCGCTTTATGCGCAGCAAGAAGTTGATTTACACAAAGTTCCAGCAAGTATGGTGCCCTCTGGCCTACGCAAGCTAATGCAAAGTCATGAGTCACAAAATAGAACATTAGGTGAAGATGAGTTCTCCAGGCGGGTGGCTAGAAAGCTTGATCATGTTGTAACTCCCTTGGTTGGTACGTCAGCAAGAAATGCCGAGGGAATAGACATTCCGAGCAGAGACAGCTCTATTGACGAGATACAAAGAGTCATTAATCTTGCCCAAGGAGGGCCAGACTTTCCTGATGAAGGAGTGGAGCTTAAGCAGCACTTGCTTGAAATTGAGCAACGTCTTATTAAAGAAGCGCTTAGTAAGGCACAAGGCAACGTATCTAAAACAGCGCGATTATTGAGCTTACGCCGCACTACGCTGATTGAAAAAATTAACAAGTACGGTATGCAATAAGCAGTTTTCTAAAATCTTTATAATCCGCACACTACAAATCACAGTCATGACGTCGTTTTTCTGACTATTTTTCGCTGGCAAATAATTGACACTCCCTCGCTTAAATATTCTAAGCACCTGATTCTACTGAACAATTAAATGTGGCATGGTCTTTGCTAACAACTCTATACAGCCAAAGTGGCAAAGGTAAAGAGGAAAGTAAAGTGGTTAATTACACAGCATGCTCGGTATTGTGGATTGATTCATCAAGACAATTAACATCGGCTGATGTTATTGCGTTTGGTAATCAAGGCCTTGAGATGAAACAAGTCACGATGAGTGAGCTAACTAACCAAGAGTTAGCTTCAGCAGAAGTTGTCGTTATTAGGCCTTTCCATGGATTAATGGAGCTTGGACAGTTAAAGAGACTGTTTCAAAAATTGAAGTTAACACCAACCATTGTAGTTAGGCTGGGTCTTGATCAGTTTGAGCAGGGAATTGAAGCCATGAAACTCGGCGTTGGTACTGTTGTGTCAGACCAAAAAACTACTCCCAAAGAGTGGGCCGATATCGTTGAGGGTCTTGCGTTAACCCAGCCTTATGACCAACCAGCCTATGTATTTGTTGATCCTATAAGTAGGAAGTTACTGGCGCTGACGCAGCGGGTCGCAGAAACAGATGTAACGGTTTTACTTGCAGGGCCTACTGGAGCAGGTAAAGAGGTACTGGCGCGTATATTACATGAATCATCACCTAGACATGCCGCCCCATTTATAGCTTTTAACTGCGCAGCAATGTCAGAAAGCCTCATTGAGGACATGCTTTTTGGCCATGAAAAAGGATCATTTACAGGTGCGACAAAAGTACAGCCCGGCCTATTTGAGCAAGCCCAGACCGGCACCATATTTTTAGATGAAGTTGGCGAGATGTCGTTTCACTTGCAGGCTAAGCTACTTAGAATTTTACAGGAGCGAACAGTTACAAGACTGGGTGGGCAGCAGAATATAGCCCTAGACATCAGGGTTATTGCGGCAACTAATCGAGACTTGAAAGCATCTATTTTAGATCGCTCTTTTCGTGAAGATCTGTATTTTCGACTTAGCGCCTTTAAAATCACATCACCACCGTTACGGGATCGGCCATTAGATATACTGCCTTTGGCTCATCAGTTTTTGGATACTCAGCTGTCACAGGGCCATAGTTTAATGATAACGCCAGAGGCCGCAGAGCTTTTGGTGGCTTATCACTGGCCTGGCAATGTCAGGGAGTTACAAAATGTAATCATCAGAGCGCAAGTGCTGTCTCGCCGTGGGTTTATAGAGCCAGACCATTTAATCTTTGATGACCTTCCTGAAGTTGCCCAATATGCACAACAGCAAGATCAGCAGACTTATAGCAACTCGGATTTAGGCGAAACTAAGATCCGCAAATCGTTTATGGCTGAGGAGGGTGTCCCGAGTACTAACCCGATATCATCAAAGGCTAATCATACAGAATCTTTATCTGGTGCAATAAAGGCGAGCGAGTGCGACGCCATTATGACTGCACTACAGCAATCAAGGAATAGGGAGCAGGCGGCTGAAAAGCTAGGCATCAGCCCCAGAACGTTGCGGCATAAATTACAGCGATTTCGTAAAGAGGGCATGATAGTCACTCGAGCCTACGCACGATAAAAGAGAAGAGGAAAGTTAGTGATAAATCCAACAAATATGCAGGGTGTCGAATCAATGTTAAGTCAAATTCGACAGTACCAGGACCAAGCCGCTCAGGGAGTAAAGCTTCAAGCCAATGAGTTAGGAATAAACGAGTCCTCAGGGCAGAACGGCTTTGCTAATAGTATTAAGGGTGCGCTGCAGGAAGTTAATTCAATGCAGCAAACATCAAAAGCTAATCGAACTGCTTATGAGAAGGGAGAGGGTATTCCCTTGACTGAGGTTGTCATGAGTATGCAAAAATCATCATTAGCTTTTGAGGCCACGCTGCAAATAAGGAACAAAGTCCTTAAGGCTTACGAAGACGTCATGAATATGCCAGTGTAAAAATATTGAAAAACCAAGAAACAAGAGATAAGAGATAAGAGATAAGAGATATGGTCGATATAACAGCAACACCACAAGATTTAGCGTTAAATACGCTGGCACAGGTGCCCGGAGCGGCGCAAACACAGAGTATGGCGGGAAGGTCGTCAGGGCAATTAGCGTCGCAGTCGGACGCAGTTGGGCTAGACGGAATGATTCGAAAGACGATATCCCAGCCAGCGGTCAGACGCGCTATGCCAGCTATTATAGCTCTGATGACAGTGATGTTATTTATCTTGGTATATTCTTGGAGTCAAACCTCTCCGTATAGAACAGTTTATCCGGGTTTATCGGAGGTAGATCGGCAGTCTGCGTTTGAGGCTCTCTCTAATGCTGATTTTAGTGCCAAAATCGACACTCAAACTGGTGAGTTAAAAGTGCCTTCATCTCGGTATCATGAAGCCCGCCTGTATTTGGCGTCTCAAGGGTTACCAAAAAGCACTGTGACGGGAAGTATCGGTGCGATGAGCGAAACAGCCGCGATGACAACCAGCCAATTTATGGAGCAGGTCCGATATATTTCTGCAATTGAAATAGAGCTCGCTGCCAGCGTTTCAAAAATTTCCACCATTGAGTCAGCACGAGTCCATCTCGCATCGCCAAAGCAAAGTGTCTTTGTAAGAAACCGTGAGGCTGCAAAAGCATCGGTAGTTGTTTCTCCATATCCGGGTCGGGTAGTTTCAGAGTCTCAAGTGCAGGCAATTATCCATCTAATTGCTTCGAGTGTTCCATATTTAGCAACAGAGAACGTATCGGTTGTAGACCAACGCGGAGAATTATTGACCAATGTTGAAGGGTCTAGCTCTTTGATGAGTAGCGAACACATGGCTCACAAGCAAAGTAGGGAGGAGAGCTATCGTAATCGGATTAATGCTTTTTTGTCACCAATTGTTGGGATGGGCAATGTGCGATCTGAGGTTGATATGCAGATTGACTTTACTGAGATTGAATCGACTTATGAAGAATACGACGGAAATGACAATGGTCCACGAGCACGCTCTGAAATTTTAACGATGGAGCAACAAGGTGGTTCTCAAGCAACTGGGATCCCGGGTGCTACGGCAAATACGATGCCTGCAGATCCTAATGCTAACGATTCTCCCAGCGCACTTAATAAAAATATGCTGAGTAGTAAAACGACGCGCAACTACGAAATGGATAGAGCTATTAGGCATGTTAAGCGACAGGGCGGCTTAGTTGAGAGGATATCAGTTGCAGTGGTACTTAATCCGCCGAGCCCCAAAATACTATCAGACGACGAGCAGGCAGAAGGATCAGTAGATCCAAACAGCGGGGAATTTTCAGAGCTAGAATTAGAGCGTTTTTCTAACTTGGTCAAAAGTTTGATCGGCTTTAATGCGGATCGTGGCGATGTAGTTACGATCGTTTCTGCTCGCTTTGAGTCGCCTGAGCTTATTGAGCCAATATCAGATCCCTGGTATGAAAATAGCCAGGTAACAAGCTTGATCAAAAGCTCATCCGTAGCTGCAGCATTTATTGCCCTGTTATTGTTGGTGGTAAAGCCCGCTATTGGTGCTTATTCCTCGCCAGCGCTGCCTCTTGGTAGAGCAGGGAATACTTCGCTTGGCGGGGTTGCGAACATAGGGGCATCTCCAGGACAAGCCTCGCAAAAAGATAGTCTGGGACAACCAAGCAGCTACCGAGGTGAGCCTGTATCGTCACGCAGTTATGACGATAAAGTTGACACTGTGAGAGCCCTTGTAGCGGCTGATTCTGGTCGAGTAGCTAACTTACTTAAATCTATGATTAAGAACGCTTAAAAACGGCGAGGATATTAAAATGGCAAAGAGGCCCTTAACACCGGAGATTAACCCTCAGCAAGAGGCAATAGACCAAGCCTATACCACAATGACGGGTAGCCAACGAGCGGCTGTCATTATGCTGCTACTAGGAGAGGATCATGCCTCAACGGTCGTTCAATTTTTAGAGCCTAAAGAGGTTAGTACGATAGGTGGATCGATGGTTGATGTCTCTAGTTTATCTCAAGGTCTAGTGAATAAAGTACTTGATGAGTTTATTAGTACGCTCGAAGATCAGACGAATTTAGGCCTTGGTAATGAGGCCTACGTGCAAAATGTTCTCAAGCGAGCGCTGGGAGATGAGAAGGCGGCTACAGTTCTCCGCAAGATCATGCCGCCAAGCTCTAGCAAGGGATTAGAGATTTTGCATTGGATGGATGCCGCTTCTATTGCTGAAATTATTAGCGAAGAACACCCGCAAATAGCAGCTATTATATTGTCAGTCCTCGAGCCCGATGTTGCCGCACAGGTTCTAGGGTTTTTACCAGAGGAAAAACACGTTGAAATAGTTCACCGAGTGGCCACCATGGACGCGATTCAGCCTGCGGCTATGAAGGAGCTTGAGGGTATCATGACGCAGCAATTTGCAAATACATCTGCGCAATCAGCGTCTGTTGGTGGAATTGAAGCAGCAGCCACTATTTTGAACTTTGCAAATGCTGACGTGGTCGCGGATGTTATGGATAACTTGACTATAAACGCCGAAACCGTGGCAACACAAATTCAGGACAAGATGCTGACGTTTGACAATTTAGCTGATGTGGATAACAAAGGTATTCAGAAGCTTCTGTCGGCTGCTGGCAACGATGTTTTAATGGCTGCGATCAGAGGCGCAGACGACGCAACCAAGGACAATTTCTTAAACAATATGTCAGAGCGTGCTCGGTTATTATTCTTGGATGATATGGAGGCTAAGGGCCCAATTCGGATTGCTGAGGTTGAGGCTGCACAGAAAAATATTTTGCGGATTGCGCGGCAGTTAGCCGATGATGGCGAAATAGTATTGTTGGGTAAAGGAAATGACTTTGTCTGATAAAGAAATATCCCCCAGCTGGCGTTCAAATCAACTTTTGACCGGCGATAAAGTATCTACAAATTTTTCTCCTTTGTCATGGTCAAATGGAGGCGCTCGCGCGGGGTTTACTAAATGGGAAGCACAAAACGTAGAGCTTTTAGAGCCAGCTGAAGAAATAGATATCGTAATAGAGGCATCTGAACTGTTAGAGGAAGTTTTAGATATAACAAAAGTAGATGGACCTGAATCTGAGGCGCTGACAGTGTCAATGGCCGCTCTTGATAAAGCCACCCAGGATTTTTTTGAGAAGGGTTATTCGCGGGGTGTTGAGGAAGCTGAGCGAAAATGGGAGCGTACACGAGAAACTTTCTCCACGCTCACCCAACGCATGTATGAGGAACAGCAAAAGGCAACGACTTTTTTTGAACCAGTAAAAACCTTGTCTTTACACATAGCGCAGCAACTAGTGCGAGGGGAGCTAAGTATCTCAAATGTCGCTATTGAGCGGCTTATCCGAGGAGTACTAGAAGAGCTTCAACAAAAAGGACCGGCTTCTATAGTAATGACCCTTAATCCTCATGACTTTGATCAGGTCTGTTCGAATTTGGCTGAGGATTTGGCACACTTGGATTTAAGGAAAAGTGACAATCTGTCCTCGGGTAGCGTCGTTTTAACGCTTGATAATAGTGCTGTTGAGGATCTGATAGAACATAGATTAGAAGTCCTATCAGAGAGTCTTTTCACCGCCGTTTCGACAGATAATGTGAGTACTTCAAACACTAATGAGGACTTAAGCGGAAAAGAAGAAGGTAAAAGCCAGCGGCAAGAATCAGAGAGTCATCTAGCTAATGATCCTGAAAAACCACTGGATGAAGTACAAGATGCATAATTTTTCAGAGCAAGTTCAGCGGTTAATACCCCAGCTGAGAGCGCCCAAGACTAACATTAGCGGGAAGATAGTCAGAGTCGTTGGTTTGACCTTGGAGGCTAAGGGGATTGTAGCGCCCTTAGGTGCGCATTGTCAGATCGAGCACCTGGAGCTAGACACTTTCATAGACGCCCAAGTAGTGGGGTTCAATGAAGAAATACTTTATTTGATGCCATTTACAGAGCCCGCCGGTATTGGTCCTGGGGCCCGAATATGGGTCCGCTCCAATAACAGTAAAGGAGGCCTTGGTAATGCGCTGCTTGGAAGAGTTGTTGATGGGCTGGGGAATCCTATAGATGGTAAGGGTCCGATTCAGTACAGCGAGTATAGAAGTCTAGAGGGGACAGAGATCAATCCAATGGAGCGAGGCTCTATCAATAAAATTCTTGATACTGGCATCAAGGCGATCAACACCTGTTTGACCCTTGGGCAAGGCCAGCGTATTGGTTTGATTGCGGGATCTGGAGTAGGTAAAAGCGTGCTGATGGGTATGCTAACGCGCAATACAGAGGCGGATATTGTCGTAATAGGACTTATTGGCGAGCGGGGTCGAGAGGTTCAGGAGTTTGTCCATCAAACTCTTGGAGAAGAGGGCTTGAAAAAAGCAATCATTGTGGCCTCTCCAGCTAATGAGTCGCCGGTTATTCGACTAAAAGCCGCTAACCTGACTCACTTGATCGCAGAATATTTTAGGGATCAAGGACAGAATGTGCTGCTGCTGTGTGACAGTTTAACGCGAGTAGCTCATGCTCAACGTGAAGTTGGCTTGGCGATTGGTGAGCCACCTACCGCGAAAGGATATCCCCCATCGGTATTTGCACTGTTGCCAAAACTAATTGAAAGGGCGGGGGTGGGCCGCAATAGCGTTGGAGCAATCACCGCTATTTATACGGTTCTCGCTGAGGGAGATGATCGCTCTGATCCTATTGTTGATATTGCTCGAGCGTCGTTAGATGGACAAGTTATGTTGGCAAGAGAGTTGGCAGATGCAGCGCACTATCCGGCGATCGATTTGGCGGGCTCAATTTCTCGGATCATGAATAGCTTACTGACACCAGAGTTACAAAAAAATGCCAATCGATTACGTAATCTTTGGACGCTCTACCAACAGAATAAAGATCTTATTCAAGTGGGAGCCTACGAGGCAGGGGCTGATGCAGACATCGATCTGGCTATTCATCTTAGATCTAGGATAAACGATTTATTACAACAAGACAGTGAAACAGCGGTTAGTTTAGAGAAAAGCCAAGAATTACTTCAACAATTAATGGAGCAAACTTAGTGGCTAAGAATGTTAATTCGGTCTGGCAGGTTCTTGCTTTACAAGCCAATGATACGGCGCTTAGGGCAGAACTTAGCTTTAAAAAGACGACTCAGCTGAAACATAAAATTATAGTTAGGCAAAGTAAAATAGCAGATCTATTGGTTGAATATTCTAATCATGCTGAAGCGCTAAAGGGTGACCTGGGTAGCGGAGATATAGATAACTGCAGAAAATTTATTGCTCAGTTAATGGACCTTCAAAATCGAACTTCTTATGAGTATATGAATGCTGAAGGTGATCATGCCGAGGCTAAAAAAAGTCTAATATTGGCTAATCAAGAAAAATTAAAAGCTGACTTTTTAGTCCAAAGAGAGATAGAAAACCAAAGTCAGAAGGTAGCGGCTAACGAAAAACGTGAGCTTGAATTCCAGAGTATTACCCAGTTTAACCTCAAACGATAACCTCCTCAGTTAGATATTGGCACATGTCTTGCTTTCATATAAATACCGTAGAAAAGAACTGTTTGGAGAATGAAAATTATGGTTGATTTGCCGCCAGTAATGCTCAGTAAAGAAGCCACAACCACCGCTCCCCGGCGTGATTCTGACCCCAGTCGTAGCAAAGAATTTAACGAACTATTTAAACAAAGTGTTAATAAAGTTGCCATGCCAGAAAGCGGCATCAAAAAGCCTGAACATGGCGAAATCCTGCCGAATAATTCTTTCCCAATGATCACACTGGAAAGTAAAGTCTTGCGGGGTGGCATGTTATTACTTGTTGGAGGTGATGAGCCAACCAATGATGTGATAGAAGAATTTGCACAATCTCAAGGAGTCGAAGCTGAATTGCTCGCTCTTTTGATGAAAGATCCATCATCTGTCTCTCAGACAAGGACGACTTCAATTAATTCAGCACAGCAGGTTTCGTTGCTGAGTAATGAAGCATCGTTGAGTAAAGAAAAGATTCCACGCGCGATGGATTTATTGTCGGGTTCTGTGAAAGAAACGGCTAAACAAAATACGCTACACACGGCCATTCCAAGCAAGTTCATTGCGTCGGAGTCTCTACCGTCAAAGAGCATGGCGACGCAATCACAAACCGTACAAAACTCAATTTTACCCTTAAACCTTGAAAGTACTCGGTTAGGCGGAGTTGATGATGACGGTATTTTGATACAAACAAAAAATGCTGAGCCTCCTTTAGCCCTTATGGATGTAACGAGTAAGCGCTTTTCAATTGAACGTCCAGATGATGTATTCATTATAAAACAAGAACAACACGCTGATATGTCTAAGAGACTTTCTGAGGCACTAGGGCAGCGACTTACCGCACAAATCGCTAAAGGGGTTTGGCAAGTCGAATTAGACATACATCCTAAATCCTTGGGGCGTATAGAGATACATTTAGAGATGAGAGGCGGCGAGTTGGAGGCACATTTTAATGCGTCAAAGGCCCTTACAAGAGAGCTTCTTCAGGATGGAATGCCAAGATTAAAAGAAGAATTAAGAGAACATGGCATAGAAACTGCTTACTTGGGATTAGGGAGTGGAAAGCAAGGGGCAAATGACGGAAATTCGACACCTTTTGGTAGTGGAGACGATGAAGAAGACTTAGACATGGCGGCACGCCAAGCAAAAACTGCCATGTTAGAGCCAACGGTCGGGGCCCTGAAGCAACAATCACTAATCGAGGGTTTGGATATCACGATCTAGAGTGACAAGCCAGCGCAATGAATTATGTTTACATTAATAAGGAAGATGAACAATGAGTGACGAAACAAGTGACGTAAGCGAGACACCAAAAAAAAGGTCAGTACTGAAGATCGTTCTTGTTGTTTTATTGGCTTTGATCCTGCTGGGAGGCGCGGTGATTGGAACATTATTCGCTGTTGGGTTTTTTGAATCGGGAAGTGCCGAGGACGCTATCGCTGCAATGGAAGCTGGCGAAAACGGCGACAATCTCGAGGACATAGTCGAGAGTGAGCAACCGCAGGGTAAAAATGAAGACTCTGATGAGGATGAGCTCGCCTATTTTGAAATAAAACCTGAGCTGCTAAGTAATCTTTTCAACTCTCAAAGAATGATTCAAGTCCAGATTGCTGTGATGGTAAAAGAGAATGATGACAAAACGCTTGTTGAGGAAATAAAGGAGCATGCATTTCCTGTCCGAAGTAGTTTTTTGAAAATTTTGTCGCAGAAGCGGGAAGACGAGGTTTCAAATCTAGGGTTTAGAGAGAATTTAGGCGATGAACTTAAAAAAGCAATGAATGATGTTCTAGAGAAACGTACCGGTAGCCGTCACATCCAAGAACTATATTTTACAGAGTTTATCGTTCAATAACGCCGAGTGCTTAACAGACGATATTCGCCGAAAGGCCACTATGGAGAGCCAAGATGGCTGACAAAGAAAACGTTTTATCCCCAGAAGAATTAGATGCTCTGACAGTAGGTATAAATGATGGGTCTATTGAGTCAGGCACGGGCTTAAACACACAGCTTAAAGCGATTAAGCATGATCTTGTCAATGAGGAAGATTCAAAGGGGATTAACACCAGCGCAATAAATTCTATTAATGATCGCATCCTTTTGGGATTCAAGCGGCGGCTTTCAAGCGTTATAAGAGTGCCGGTGAAGGGAGTAGCGGAGGCAGTTAAGATTCAGACTTATGGAGACTACATGGGGGATTTATTAGTCCCGCAGGCAATAAATATTATTCGCGCTCGGCCACTTCATGGCGAAGCGCTAGTGGTCATTAATCCAGACCTTATTGGCGAATGTTTTGATAATTTTTTTGGTGGTGACAGTAAAGTTGATACACCAGAAAGCGATCAAAAAGGGTTTACTAGAACTGAGTTAAGCATAAATAATATTTTAATGACTGAGGTATTGGGTGCTTTGCAAGACGCCTGGGCCCCGATTCAGCCGCTTACGTGCACAAGCGTAGACTTCATAAATGATCCTAGAAAAGCCAAAACGATGAAGCGTGATGATTTGGTTCTTGTTAGTCGATTTAACCTGCTTGTTTCTAAGACTGAGAGAACTATTGAAATTATATATCCATACTATGCGCTTAAGTCTATCAGAAGTTCTTTTCTCAGGCCTCCTGCGGAGGTTGCAAAAGACGACCTTGCTGCGCGATGGAGTTCAAATTTAGAGACTGCCATTATGGACGCACCGCTTGAGATAACCGTCAGGCTAGCGCAAATAAGCACCACTTTAAAAGAATTTGAGTCTTTACGGCAAGATGACATTATCTATTTTGCCAAGCCTAACTTCGCAAAAGTAAATATTGAGAACAGCCCTGCTTTTGAGGGGAATATTGGTACCCAAGGATCGAATATGGCGGTTCAACTTGTAACCTCTTTAGCCGGCTCCAAGTAACAAAATATGAATTCATATTTAACGATTAATTAAGTAGAGAAAGCGAGACAATTATGGAAGACAGAGAACTGAATACCACCGACCAAGACAGCCAAGCAGACGCAGTTGAGCCGATATTAGAGGATACTAAAAAGAGCAAAATTGATTCTGATCTATTACAAAATATTGCCGTTACTCTGTCTTTAGAGGTAGGAAGAACTACCTTAAAAATACGAGACATTATGAGCCTTAGCCAAGGTAGCGTTGTTGAGCTAAGCAAGCTTGCTGGTGAACCACTGGATTTGTTAGTGAATGACACGCGGGTCGCACAGGGTGAGGTCGTTCTTGTGGGCGAAAATTATGGTGTCAAGCTGACGAATGTAGTGCCGGCATCAGAGCGGGTAAAAAACCTTTAGAGGGAGTAAGGCGGAATGGAAGTTATTGGCTTCAGTCAAGTTGTCACCATGATGGGATCGTTTTTAGTAGTGATACTTCTTTTAGCGATTACTTTGTTTGGTATAAAAAAATATAGCGCAGTTATGGGCATTTCGGGGGAGCAAAGACTAGAGTTACTCGAAGTCAAAAATCTTGGTGGTCGTCAAAAACTAGTATTAGTTGGCGTCAATGGAGAGCAGCTATTGATTGGGGTATCCCCGCACAGTTTGACACATTTGGGGACGTGGGATCGCGATACCTGCGTAAGTAAGAGCCGCGAGGAAACTACCAAAAAGCAGATGAGCCGAGATAAAATCAGCCAACATGCTAAAGGGTTTGGGGCGCTATTTACTAAAGCTAAAACTGAAATAAAGGATTAAAAGGTGTTCAGAATGATTGGCAGTAAACAGAATTTGGGCATTCAATGTGAGAGTGTGAAATCAAGCTCTTCTCGATGTCCGTCACAAAGAATAAAGCTGCTTGTTCGCGGTATTGCGATCATAGGTATGTTACTAGCGTTACCTGCCGATGCTCAAACGGGCTTACCAATCATAAATATGATTGATGATGGCAGTGGAGGGACCAAATATAGTTTAACGTTGCAACTACTTGCACTTATGACGTTACTGACATTGCTACCGTCACTGCTGTTAATGATGACGTCTTTCGTCAGGATTATTATCGTTATGTCGTTGCTGCGACAGGCTTTAGGAACGGCGCAAACTCCGCCAAATCAAGTTTTGGTGGGTATATCTCTTTTTTTGACAATCTTTATTATGTCTCCTGTTCTTACTACTGTTTATGACGAAGCAATAACGCCCTACCTCGAAGAGCAAGTGTCTTTTGATACGGCACTTGTTAAAGCAGAGGCCCCGTTTAGAAACTTCATGCTTAATCAAACGCGTGAAACGGATATTGCTATGTTTGTGGAGATCGCAAACAACAAGAATATAACCACTCCAGCAGATGTGCCTCTTTCAACATTAGTGCCCGCATTTATTACTTCTGAACTTAAAAGTGCGTTTTCTATAGGGTTTCTTATCTATATTCCCTTTATTGTGATTGATTTAGTTGTTGCGAGTGTGTTGATGTCCATGGGTATGATGATGCTTTCTCCAATGATGATCTCCATGCCATTTAAGCTGATGTTGTTTGTTTTGGTTGATGGTTGGACTTTAATTATGGGCTCTTTGACGGCCAGTTTTGTGATTAGCTGAGGACGATGATATGGACGCAGCACAAGTGGTTGATTTGGGGAGAGAAGCATTATGGATAGCGGTCTTAGTTGCAGCGCCTCTGCTGGGAACTGCATTAGCAGTTGGTCTCTTCATTGGTGTCTTCCAAGCGGCAACCTCAATACAAGAAATGACATTAAGCTTTATACCTAAGCTTGCCGTTATGGTCGTTGCCTTAGTTATCTTTGGCAGCTGGCAAATTGCGGTAATGGTGGACTTTTTTAGACGTATTTTCGAGCGGATCCCAGCGTTGTTTATGTGATGGACGTTTTAGTTTCTGAGGTTATTGATTATTTTTACAAACTACTCTGGCCTATGGTTAGAGTTTCTGCATTTCTCTTAGCAGCTCCATTTTTTTCTTTACAGGCAGTAACTGTAAGGATACGAGTGTTGTTAGCAGCCTTATTAACGTGGCTCGTTTTTCCTCTATCCGATTGGCCAGTAATTGACCCAATCAGTGCCTTGGGGTTTAAAGAAATGTTTGTGCAAGTTTTTATCGGTGTCACTTTGGGACTTATATTACAGATTGTTAATGCGGCGCTAATCGTAGGTGGGCAGAGTATATCTACGTCTATGGGGTTGAGTATGGCAAATATGATTGATGCGAACATGGGTAATGTGCCGGTTATTTCTCAGTTTCTGGTGGTTTGTTCAACCCTCATATTTTTGGGCCTAGGTGGACATATTATTATTATTTCTTTATTGCTAGAGAGCTTTACGCTGCTTCCAATAGGAGAAGTCATTGAAATTCAAGCTTTGGCGGGATTAATGATTCAGTGGAGTTCCATGATATTTGTTGGCGCCGTACTTTTGGGAATGCCGATGATGGCGTCTTTGTTGCTAATTAATATGGGCTTAGGCGTTATTACAAGAGCGGCGCCGGCCCTGAATATTTTTGCTGTAGGGTTTCCAGCGATGATATTGGCAGGGCTATTACTTTTGTTAATGTCAATGTCAAGTATCGGGTTTCGTATCACCTGGTTATGGCAGCAAGCATTTGATGTTTTAGGCCAAGCAATGGGGAGCCTCTAATGTCAGATGAGTCATCAAGCGAAGAACGCACCGAAGAGCCTACCGCCAAGCGGCTTGAAAAAGCGAGAGAAGATGGTCAGATTGTTCGATCTCAAGAACTTTCTGTTGCAGCGATGATGATTGGCACTGCTTTATTTATGTATTTATTTGGCGGTTATTTGGTGATCAAGATAGGAGAAATATTTTCTAGAGGATTTGTATTTGATCGCAAAGATATTTTTGACGCGCACCTGTTGCCCTTTACTTTTGGCACACACGCACTAGAAAGTATGCTGGTGGTGTTACCAATTTTTGCTTTGACAATCATCATCGCTTTTGCGGCTGCTGGATTACTTGGCGGTTACAACGTATCGCTAAAAGCGCTAGCGCCAAAAGCTAGCAAACTTAGTCCTATACAAGGGTTTAAGCGAATATTCGGCATGAAGGCGCTAGTGGAGCTAACGAAAGCATTACTCAAGTTTAGCTTGGTTGGATCCGTCCTTTATATTGTGGTCAGTAACAACTTTAATGCATTGCTTGCCTTGGGCTTTATGGGTGCAAAAACAGCAATGTTTGGAGCCGGAGAGATTATTGCAAGCGGAGTCGTCTGGGTGGCGCTGACATTAATCGTTGCCGCAGGTATCGATGTGCCTTATCAGCTCTACGAGCACAATAAAAAGATGAAAATGACCAAGCAAGAGATAAAGGACGAGTTTAAGGATACTGAAGGACGACCTGAAGTAAAGGCGCAGATCCGGCGTAAACAGAGAGAGATGGCGATGGCGTTAATGATGGACGCCGTAGGCGATGCAGACGTCATTGTTGTAAACCCGGAACATTTTGCTGTGGCACTAAGCTATGACCCGTCGAGCGCGGGGGCGCCAATGCTGATAGCCAAAGGCGTAGATTTTCTAGCCCAAGGCATTCGGGAAAAGGCTAAAGAGAATGGCGTTCCAGTATTTTCTGCTCCTACTTTGGCGCGAGCACTTTATTTTACAACGGACATCCAAGAACCTATTCCAGAACCTCTATATTACGCTGTTGCTCAGGTTATCGCTTATGTGTTTAGTTTGAACAGCTTAAATAAAGGGGCTACCGAGGCGGACAAACCAAACCCTGAAGTTCCGCGAGATATGCGATACAACACTGATGGAACATTATATCAGTTGTGAATCTTTGCCTGAGGAGGGCAATTAATGAAAAACACAGACAAGCACGAGAGTCTTGAGCTAGAGCAATACCTCGACGATGGAGATATCTTATATTCTCCCAAGGACAAACAATATTTTCGGTTGGCTCTTGATGCAGTGATTAATCATTCGATGGGTCTTGCTGTAATCGGGAGTAATGAGACAGCATTGACACATTATTCAAGAATTCTTACTTCAAGATTACGAAAAGAAAGAACATTTCAATTGGATAATTTTCCGCCGACTAACACCGAAGAGTTGTTGCGAAAGTTTAATCAATTATTATCTCAAATGACAATGGACCAAGCTCGTCAAAAGCCCGCAGCGGACAAGCCAATAACGCTAATGTTAGTTAACGACGCTAATGTGGTCGACCCAGTGCAGTGGACATTACTGTTACAGCTCCTTTCGGACTTTCCTGGTATTAATGTTCGCATGGTGCTGTTCTTCAACAAAGCTACATGGCCAGCTTATGATGAGACGTTAAAGCTTCTAGGCAGAAATCTTTTCCGCTGGGATATAGAAATACCCTCTACTCTGGAAGCCAAAGAGTTTTTTTCAGCCGCCCGAGGAACTATATATGAAAGGGAAACCGCTCTATTCCTAAATGATGTTGGCTTAGAGGGGGTGGTTAAAGAGGTTAGAATACAGACACAGGCAGATCAGGTGCTCCTGGGAGGCCAGCAAAATTACCACATTACAGAGAACCAGGATGATTCACCTAGAGAACCGTTTGTTTTTAAAGACAAAGATGAGGGTATCAAACAACACTCAGGCAAACAGCCGGGACTACTAAAAGGGCTTATGGTTGTCGGGATTTTAGGGGCTGTGGCTTTTGGATTTTTCCCCAATCAGGTGGGGGAATATAAAGTTGTCCCAACAAGCGTTACTGGTGAGCTTCAGTCCGAGAAGGTGCCGAGCGAAATTTTTATACCACCCCCTTTTTTGGCTGCTGAAACTGTCGAGGAAATAGAGCCTTATCAGCATAGCGTTACCCCAGAAGACAATTACCGAGCGGATACGTCAAATCCAGATCCGCAAAGCGAAGGGATTGTTTTAGAGGATCAGAAAACAATAGCAAACACTCTTCCAATTCCGCTCAATATAAAAGCCGAAGGTGAGAGCGCTGATAATAAAAGTCAGCAAAACGGCCTCCAACAATTAAAAATTCTGCCTAAAACTACGTTTTTTGTGCAGCATATAGTCTTGAAAAGTGATCAGAGTATTGTGGACTATATCATCCAATTTCCAACCCTTAGTGATGCACGGATCTTACCGATTAATTCTCAGGGCAATAAGAGCTTTGGTATTATTTCAGGCCCCTTCTCCTCAAGAGACGAAGCTAATAAATTTGCTACAGGGCCCGGAATACCAGAAGAATTTTGGCTTTGGGGGGCCGAGCAATTAGAGGCTTGGTGCCAAAGAAACCAGACGTGTGATTTTTGATACTGGTACACCAGACCTAAAGATAATCCATTTTCTGCCGATCTTAACTAGAATCTGGGCGAGAAGCCTTTCCTAAACAATACGTTTCTGGAGAAATGATGAGCGATAAGAACCATATAAACGAATCTTTTGAAGAAGGCCAAGAGGCTTTGGCTCCGCGGGATGTTGAAACTACCGAAGCTACCGAAGCTACCGAAGCTACCGAAGCTACCGAAGCTACCGAAGCTACTGGTGGTGAGAACATGATTCGTAAGGCCCAAAATGCTTCAGGCAAGCTAATGCCATTCGGTGCTTCAGCTGCATATTTTCTTGGAGCGGCTCTATTTTTAGTTATGGCTCTGAGTATATCCAATAAGGTCAGCCAAGTGGATGACATGCTCAATGCTTTAACTAAGCGTGCTGTAAGCATGAATTCTGCTATTGCTTCATTTGAGGAGCTAAATATAACGATTCAAGATATGGGCGCGATCCAAGATGAGTTTCTAGACCAGCAAAACTTGATGTTAATTGCAGTGAATGAGATTAAAACTCAGATTCCAGCGGAGACCGCATTTAAAGTCGCTGCAGAAAATGCAGTGGTGGGTTCTAAAATTAACCAGCTTGAAGACACCTTGGACAAGCAGAGTATTACTGTTGCTAAGGTGACAAACTCTATGGTCGGCTTATCGTCTCGTATTGAGAAATTTGAAAAGAGCTTGGTGGATGTAAAAAGGCTCACTGATGATGTCGATGCGCTAATCACCCTTGAGCGCGAAAATTATATGGAAGTGCTCCAACGGCAGACCATTCTTCAAGAAGCGCAGTCAGGTAAACAGGTGGTTAAAGTACCTCGGGACCCAAACTTAATCTTCTATTCGATTAAGACGCCGTAGCGTCAGTGCTGACCAAGTTTTTCCTCAGCTTCTTCGTGATCCCTGATAGAACCTGACTTATGCGAGACTCGCTTACATCAAGGACCGCGCCTATTTCGCGTAAGTTCATTTCTTCGACATAATAGAGAGACACTATTGTCTTCTCTCGTTCAGGAAGTAAAGCAATAGCCTCACTTAGAGCACCCATTAATTGCTCTTTAAGTAAAATAGACTCTGGTTCATTTGAGTTACTTGCAGGAAGATCGACGGATTCAGGGAGTTGCGCGTCCAGAGAAATGGTCTGAAATTGATGAGCATGATTGCGTTCCTTCTGATAAGCATGTACATCTTTCTCCATGAAATCAGCAAGTTCAGTATGGGTCGGTTCGCGGCCGAACTGCGCAGCCAGTTTGTGACGCGCCTCATTATGTTCGCGTATATTAACCATGGCCGACCTAGGGAGATACGACATTTTACGTACTTGATCTAAAATTGCCCCACGGATACGATTTTTCGCGAAGATATCGAAATCTACTCCTTTACTCGCATCAAAGGATTTGGCGGCTTCTATTAATCCAATAGTCCCTACCTGTATGAGCTCATCGAGCTCCATAAATTTGGGAACTCTAGCTTGAAGGTGTAATGCTACGCGTTTAACCAGGCCAATGTTTTTAAGCAGACTTTCATCGGATTGATTAATACGTTGTATGTCGCTGTAGTCAGTGATGTTAGGCATTTTTTTATCCTACTTATTAGTTGTGTCTTGTCGCGTAAGGCGCTCTAAGAAGAATTGTAGACCCCCACTTATCGAGGTTTTTGTCGTTAGTTTTGTGACCGCTTTTGCGAGTTTTTCAAAGTCTCTTGCCGCGGCACATGAAGGAGAAAATTTCAGCAAAGGTTTTGAGGCTTTAATTGATCGAAGAACCATTTCATCTTCACGGATAGTTCCTAAATGGCCTACGTGGCCGCCCAAAAACCGTTGAATTACAGAATCAACACCCTGATAGAGTCGATCTCCCTCCTCTGGTGATGCCATGCAATTTGTAATAATTGAAATGTTGTCTAGCTGGTAATCTTGAATCATGACCTTAATCGAAGCATAGGCATCTGCGATAGAAGAAGGGTCATCTTTGACAATGATAAAGCGGTGTTGGCAGGCGCTGATAAACGTCATCACAGTATCAGAGAGCCCCGCGGCAAGATCTACAATCAAATAATCGAGAGTATCTTCTATCTCAGCGAAAGATTGGATGATCCCGGCGGTCTCTGTAACAGAGAGCGAAGCCATGTGTTGAATACCACTAGACCCAGGAACCAACTGAACGCCCATAGGGCCATCTAAGATAATTTCTTGAAGTGTCTTCTCCCCACTTAAAACATGGCTAAAGTTATATTTAGCTCTGCAGCCAAGAGCGAGTTGAGCATTGGCAAGTCCTAGATCGGCATCGAAGACCATTACCTTTTTGCCCATCGAAGCGAGTGAAACCGCTAAGTTAGCTGACACGGTTGTTTTCCCCACGCCGCCTTTACCACTGGCAATCCCTATTACTTGAGTTGAATTTACTTTTCCCATAGCTGGTTTCTTATGTCTCTTGTCATGTTTTAGTTAGATAAATATATTGAATCAGTGACCGTATTATCTCTTTGAGACTGACTCAATCTGGACTCAATGGTAGGTTTGATAGGCTGTGCTGTGTTAATTGGACTCCATTAATGGCAAAGGCTTCATCGTTAAGAGATGAATCACATGCCGCTAAAGAAATAGCATTGCCTGTAGCCATGAGAGCGTTAATTATCGGCCAAGGGTGAATGTCACTCTCAAGCTGAGTTAACATTACAGAGCTCCATTCAATACGGATTCGTTTTAGATATTTATTGACTGAGATTTCCGACGCATCGGCTGGAAGCAGCAGATGCTTTTTAGCCTTAGGTAAACTTGTGCAGATTTCATTTATTTGATGCTCAAGATTAATACCGGCTGTTTCAATAAGAATAAGCTTGGGTTCCTCCAGGCCTGCAACGACATGCGAGAGCGCACTTGGATTGCTAGCATGATAGGTCTCTACTCCCAGCTGCAAACCCAACATCTGAGTTTGTGTCCAGCTTTTAGTTTGTTTGGGGCTATAGCTAATGATGGCGATATTTCTTCCGCCGTAATCGAGGGCTTTTTGTTTCGCTATTCGCATGGCCATCAAAGTGTTTTCTGATCCAGATCGCCCGGCAATCACATGAATGCCTTCCATCTCCTCAAGCACAGGGTTGTGCTTGATTGCACTGCCAAGGGACTTCGAAATGAGTTTAATGGCTGAATCTACCTTGCTTTCTTTAGCGATCATGTTGCTGACTAAAATACGCAGTGCCGCTGGGATTCCGGCGGCATCTAAGGACGCAATAAGAAGGCTTAATTCGGCAGGTACCTGGCTGACGGCTTTGTTAGCTTCAAGCTCTTGCGATATTCTAAGCTCGCGACGCATCGCGCCAAGTTCATTTTTGACAAGATCAACTAATTCTCTTGCCTTTAAATAATCTCGATCCTCTACCGAGAGGCTATTATCATCGTTAGTATTCTTAACATCAGCCACTGAGGTTTTAGCGGGCACGCGGACGTTCGATTTAGATTTTAGAGGGGGTGACGACCTAAATATCTGGGACTCTATTACCTGATTAAAGCTTAGCTCATCGATATTGGTGGGGATCGAAATCCGTGGTTTAGCCGGAGATAGAGAGGTTATCATCGTGTTAGCATCAATAGCCATATCAATAGCCACAATAACTTCTGTCTGCTTTCTGGCCTTTTTATTGGATATAACTAGCGCATCGTCACCATAAAGAGCATGAACTTTTGCCATCGCTTCCCGGGTATCTTTTGCTAATATTCTTTGTAATTCCATTATTTATAGCCTCAATTTAACTTTTTTGTTCTACATCGATGGTGGCGATCACATTGACAGCTTGATCTTCGGGAATTTCACCGTAAGAAAGTACCGTCAGGTCACTGATACGATGTTTAATTATTTTTGCTAACCAAGGGCGGATCGCTGGAGAAACGACTAAAACAGCGGGATGACCTTGATTTTCGACATCTTGAGAATTTGTAGTCAGAGCCTTAAAGAGCCCCTCTGCTAGCTTTGGTTCAATGACCAGGTTCTGAGGATTACTACTTTGTTGGATTATGTTGTGCAGTATCTGTTCCAGAGAAGGATTTAAGGTCATTACGGGTAAGCTATCATTCACATCGACAAGACCCTGCATAATCATGCGCCCTAGTCGCGGACGAATAGCAGCGGTTAGCTCGTCAGCATTTTGGGTGTGACCACTTTCGGTTGATAAAACTTCTATGATTGTTCGCATGTCTCGGACTGACACGCCATCGTCGAGTATGTTTTGAAGAACTTTAGTCACCGTAGCAAGTGGAAGCTTAGCGGGTACTAGATCCTCTACGAGTTTTGGCGATTTCGCGGCAACCTTATCGAGCAATTGCTGAGTCTCATCATGGCCCAATAATTCTGGAGCATTATTGCGCAGTAAGGTATTCAAATGCGTTGCTATGGCTGTCGCAGAGTCTACGACTGTATAACCTAAAGTCCGTGCATAATCTCTTTGAGAGGCATCGATCCAAAGAGCCTCTAGGCCAAATGCAGGCTCTTTAGTAGGTTCTCCCTGCAAAGACCCATGAACTTGACCGGGGTTAATGGCCATTTCTTTGCCGATTCTAATTTCCCCTTTACCGCGGACGACACCGTTCATGACAAGATGATAAACGTCTGGAGGTAGTTCTAAATCATCTCTAATTCGAATGGGTTGGATAAGGAAGCCTAATTCGGCTGAAAGTTTCTTACGGATACCTTTGACGCGCGGAAGTAATTGACCGCCAGTTTCAGGATTCACTAAAGGGATCAGTCCATAGCCAATATCTAACCCTACCAGATCCACTTGTTCGACGTCGTCCCAATTAAGCTCTTCTAGCAGTGGGTCAGTCGCCTCTGAGGCAAAATTGGATTCCAAAAGAGCCGACGACACGTCTGAATCAGCATTCTTGGATAGCCATATTGCCAAGGCAACAGAGCCCAATCCAAGGCTTAAAAATATTAATGTTGGCATTCCAGGGACCAGACCCAACATGATAAGGATACCGCCCCCGATCACAAGAGCGAGAGGATTTCCAAGCTGAGTCTTGGCTTGATTTGTCATTGTCTCCGCTGTCGTCACTCGTGTAACGATAATGGCGGTAGCTAATGAGAGAAGTAATGATGGGATCTGCGCGACTAGGCCATCACCAATAGTAAGTAAGACATAAATCTCACCGGCTTCAGAGAAGCTTAGATCATGTTGCGAAATGCCAATTATGATACCGCCGACAATGTTAATAATGAGAATGAGTAGGCCAGCAACAGCATCACCGCGAACAAATTTTGACGCACCGTCCATAGAGCCGAAGAAATCGGACTCTTGAGAAATCTCTTCTCTTCTTTGTTTGGCGGTGTCTTGATCGATAACACCTGCATTTAAATCAGCATCAATGGCCATTTGCTTGCCCGGCATACCATCGAGAGTAAAGCGCGCAATAACTTCTGATACTCTCCCTGCTCCTTTTGTGACAACAATAAAATTGATAATCATTAAAATGCCGAAAATGATAAAACCAACTAAATAGTTGCCGGCAATTACAAATTCCCCGAAAGCCTCAATCACATTGCCAGCTGCATCGGGCCCCTCATGTCCTTTGACTAAAACAAGGCGAGTTGAAGCAACATTCAGACCTAAGCGAAGCATGGTCGCTAGCAGTAAAAGAGATGGAAATGAGGAGAAATCTAATGGTTTACTGCTGTTGATGGCAATCATAATGATGACTACGCCCACCAAAATATTGAAGGTGAATAGGAAGTCCAGCATAAAGGCAGGCAAGGGCAGAATCAGCATTGAAATGATCAGTAGCACTAAGAATGGAATTCCCAGGCCAGACAGTTCAAATTTTGACATATCCTGTCGTATGGTCGACAGTGTGGCATTAGACATTTAAAAACCCTTTAATATTCAATTACTTAAGAAAATCTATTTTGTAGCCAGCTACTAAACCTTTCTCGTTAGTAATTAATAAGCAATATGTATGCCATCTATTTTGAAAAAGAGTAAAGGGTTTTTTCAAGGGAACATTTGCGAATGTTAGTTTTTAACACTCAAGCCATTTCATTACCTGCCGATATAACATTAAGGAATTAGTCAAGACTGACAACCAAATTTTGTAGAGGTTTAGAAACAATAATGATCAATATTAAACGATTAGATTTATCGCTAGCGAGTTACGGTTTCCGATCTATTACAGCGCTTATGTTAGCGACTATGATCCTCTCAACTGTTGGCTGTGCGACCAATAATGCCAAGTATAATGAGGCCATGATCGAAAGTATCATGGATCATAACGATGTTATTGTGGCTACTGGGTACGGTGTCATTAGCATTCAAGAGGGGGATAGTCCTGCGCACAAGCGGCTCCTATCGATAAGAGCTTCAAAGCTTGATGCATATCGCGTGTTACTAGAGCAAGTTTATGGCCAGTACTTAGACACCACAACTACGGTAGCGGAAATGGTGGTTAAGAGTGATTCTTTTCGCTCGCGCGTCCAGGGGCTAGTTTATGGCGCACGCCTAGTCAGTATTACGACGGTTGGAGAGGATACCTACGAAACAACACTTTCCTTGGATAACACGATTGTGTCTGATTTACGGACTCTCTACCTTGCCTCTACGTCCCGCCCCCAGATGGCTGGAAGTTAATAGTTGGGCGAACAATGGACATAGAACTAAGAAACGAGAAACACATGAGTATAGGTATGATTAACACGACCCTAAAAAGTCTTGGAGAATACTCGATTTATTGGCTCCTATTTTTCTGCTCCCTTAGTGTGACGGCGGAAAACGTGACCCCAGAACAGACATTACAGTCGGTAAAACAAGGTTTAGTCGATTTTGCACTGGCAAATGAAATTCAGATTAACTCAACGGCTTATCTGGATAACGGCATACTTCATGAGTCTTCCATTTTATCAAGCCAAGCTATATATCGAGGCTTACCCACACTTTTGGGTTCAGCGGCTAAGGATGCCACCAGCCAGGAAGGCGCTACTAATCCTGACATGTGCCCTGAGTCACGCAGAACTCTGCGGCGAGAGGCTATCTTTAGAATTGATAAAGACGACGCTATATTTACCAAGCCTAATTCTCTTGGGGACCATAGTTTTTCAGAGTTAGCTACCTTTATAGGGAAGGTGTTCAGCGCCAAAGTGCAAGGCTCTGAAAGCTGGGTAGTAGCAGCAGAGAAAGAATACAGCTCCGGCTATGATAATTATGTACTGGGATCAGGAGCAATCAGAGCGCCCTATAGATTCGACATTAAACTTCGTCCACGAGCCTCTAAAGGCGTAGTAAAAGAAGCGACGAAGGCATGGTTTAATCATGGCGTGAATTACGCGCAAGTCGCTGCGCGTCGAGTGGTTAATAAAATCCCTGGGCGATCGTATCGAGAAAATTGGCCGTCGGCCCAGTTAGAGTATCAATTGACTTTGATTGACCGTGCTACCCAGCTGCCGGTATGGCAAGAAGTTATGCCATTAGATTTTCCGAAAGTTAAGCGAGATTACCTTAAGTCTCAATTACCTAAATCGCTCATAAATGATATCGAAGTACTTACAGAAAGATTTATTCAGGGGGCAACAGACGCGCTTCAATGCGAACCATATCGATTCCAGTTGTTTGTGGATAAAGTGTCTGGCGGGCTAGAAATTAATGCAGGTCTTGTTGCAGGTATTAATGTAGGCGATAAATTTCTGATCAGTGCTGGCTCAGACCTTCTGAAGGAAGTGCTGAGTAATCCTAAACTAGACACCTTGGCCTTGGCGAGAGTGGAGGCAGTGGATGACCATTCGGCAATGCTAATAAAGATTGCGGGCCCTTCCTGGCCGGCGACGAGCGATATTTCAAAGGCCATTGCCACTTACTTCTAATGAATCCGAAGTCTTGTCGGAAGTCAGTAATTTTAATGGAGAGGAAGAAATAGAAATCATGAGATCACGAAGCTATTTAAGAACTGCCGTGTTAGCAGTTGCTGCATTTATGGGGCTAATTTTAGTAGCCGCGCTCCCCGAGCGAGCCACTGCAGATTCTGTAATGGCAGAGGCGGCGCTAGGACATTTAATGGGGAAGGTAAATGATTCTCATTGCGACTGTTTGAGCTCGAGTCAAACACATGCAAGTGGAGGGAGTAACGCGCGCGTAAGCACGGACAGTAAAAAACTTCAGTCCTCAGTGTTACAGCGCATAGGGCAGACAAAAGCTAGCCATTATGATGTGCAATCGGGAGATACACTGGATGGTATTATCAAGGGCCAGTTAAGTGATAACCCAGTACATAAAGACATTTTGAGGCAAGCCATTGTGCTCGCTAATCCGAAGGCATTCAGACGTAATAACCCTCATTGGTTATACGCAAATAGAAAAATCAAGCTTCCTGAAGTTGCTGACATTCATCGCGCAGTGTTCAAGCAATCGGCAATCCAGGATGAGTTATTAGGTCGAATTGAGAGCAAAAAATATTGGGTTCGATATCCTTAAAACGCCGGTTATATGCAGGCAGATGTGTGAAGGCTAAGTAATGTGTTGGGACCAGAACAGCTAAATATAACGCCTAGGCTCTCGCCTCTCGGATTAGAGAGTAGCGCAGCAGTTGCTGTATCCGAGAAAGTAGCTCGGGAAATAGGGCTGGCTGATAATCAGGTGATTCGAGGTGTCATAGCGATACGCGCCGGTGTAACTAAACTGCTAATGAATGGCCAAGAATTAGACTGGGCGTCCACTAAGAAATTTAAGTCTGGGGATAGCATTGATTTCCGTGTGCGGACAACTGCAAATGGGCAAACATTGCTACCTATATCGGTTGAACTTGCGAAACCGTTAAAAACGGCTAACCCGGTAATCAGTAGCGGGGAATCTTCGCGTTTATTGAGCCTGCTTTACAGACCAGGCTCGGGTGCTATTCAAAGTGAGTTCTTTAAACCTAGTATGGTTCATGAGAATCTTGCACGGAGCATTGACCCTAATACGAGCCAGGCTATAGCTCAAAAAATGTATAGGATGCGAAGTATCGCTCCAAATACAGTTCGTGACGCCTTGCTGGGGTCAGGGCTTTTTGGAGAATTTTTCCTGAAGACTCAAGTTTCCGCTCCCTTAGACCTCAAACAGGTGATGCGTAAGCTATTGCTCGCCTCAAAAGCAATCGCACCGGCTGCAGGCAACATTGAAAAGATCATAGATGAAATTGAGGGTCGCCAGCTTGAGGCGTTGCAAGCTCAGCAAAAGCAAGAACTTTCCTATCATTTTGTGATGCCGTTTATTGATGCCAACCCGGTCGAGATTCATTTTCAAAGAGGCGCGATTGGGGCTGATGGAGAGCTACCTATTTGGGTGATTAATTTGCATACTGATTCTGACGACATAGGAAAGCTGTGGTTAAAGACCACGGTTACATCCGACTTAGATATTGCTATGACCATTTGGGCAGACCTCTTGGACACAGCTGCCAAGGCAAGAGAAGCTGCGTCTAGTTTAGAAAAATCGCTAGAAGAGTTCGGGTTAAAGTTGACCAATTTGACCATCTTAAATGCACCAAGGCCTTTAGTAGACGCAGGATTTGCAACGCCAGGCCATGTTTTGGATGTAAAAACGTGAGATATAAGCCGACTAAAACAGCTATTGCTATTGAATATGGCCAGAATCCAGTTCCAATTCTTACGGCCAAAGGTGATGGAGCTGAGGCAGCCGCCATGATTGCAGAAGCCAGAAAGAAAGGAATCTACATTGCTGAAGACCCCTATTTGGTGTCTTTGTTAGGTGATTTAGAACTAAATGATGAAATCCCAGACAACCTGTATGTGGCGGTTGCGATTATTTTATCTTGGGCTTACTGGTTGAAGGATATTGAGCCTGATAAGCGAGACTGAAAGGCCTGTCAAGCGTGACTTGGCCGCCTGAACCCCCGTCTTCCCTTCATTTTTCCGAGGCGATCGTAGACTTCTACGTCATTTACCTTATCTGATGATTGAAGGGTACGTAAGGCTCCTCGAATAGACTCTAGCTTACGATTTATCAAAATCTGATTTCTTAGGTGCAGCCCTTTACAGTTTTCTAAAAGGGTAACGACTTGACTCCATCCGGCATTTTGGGGTGTTGGCGCAATAGCACTACTAACATGAGTTTTTAAATGAGTAGCCATATCATCATTGGTCAAGAGTGTAAGAATCTCTAGTTTTTTATCCTGTAAACCATCAAAAGTAGTCAAATCTTGCACTTTTAAAGATTCAAATTCCTGCTCAAGCAGTAGCTTTAATGCAGAGGAATTTTTTACGGCTTGAGACAATAATTGCGGTTGTTGCATTACTGAGCCCTTTAAGTAGTCGGCCTTAGGTTCAAGTTTAGAGTCTTAAATTTTTTATAAATAAGAGTCGCTACGCGAGAGCGTCACTTTAGCGTGCCTGCAGATTTATCACACAACTATTGGCTAGTTGCCGTAAATCATATTTTCAAGGGCAGCAAATTTTTCAGCAACAGCCTCTGAATTGACAGGATAATTACCCTCGGCTATTGCAGCTTTTACGCGAGCTACCGTTGCTGTATCAAACTCTGCCGTTGACAATGCTTGCTCTGCATCTGCGCTCAACACAAACTCGTCTGCCATCGGCTTTATAGAAGTCGCGGATTCGGGTCGCGCTTGATCGGTTGTCTGAGTTGGTTTTTCCGCGCTAATATGAGCATGCGCCGGAATTTTACCCAATTGTGAAATAGAATCTGACATGGCTTTGTTCCTTAGGCTCTCAGCCTATAATTTACTTTCCGTATTGTTATCATCGACACTAACGAAAGTTTCTTTAATATAAATTTCAACTTTTATCATTTATCTGATTTCAGCATTTCTTGGACCCGTCACAATGGCTCGTACCTGCTCTCCGGAGTCTGGATTTCTTAGCGTGATCTGTTCGCCTAGTTGGCCTGTATCTAGAGCAATCATAGGGATAGTAATTTGTAGTGACCCTTTTTGGACACTAAGCATTACGGTATCGTCCTGACGAATAAGAGGCGCCGTTCTCAAATCAGACGTTCTTATTGGCTGCCCTGGGGATATTGTTCTTATAGCTTCCATTTGCGAGATGCCTGCATTTGCAAATAGAGCATCATTAGGTACAGGGCCATAAAAAGGCGCTAGTGCGGTATTAGCGGAAGAAAGCTTTTGACCGCGGCCGATGATTTCTTGACTGACCATAATTATATGTTTAACCCTAATGTCATCTCGGGAAAGGATAGACCCGGCTCTCAAATTCTTTGATGCAGCAGATTGGCTGAGTAAGCGTGAAGGGAGTCTTTGAGACGCTGATGTTGAAGACAGGGGTTTACGTACATTTGTAATATTCTCTAGATCGAGGAACTCTCCTGCTAAAATATCTTTTTCTATCTGAAATACAACGACAGTCTCCGTTAGATACTGCTGTAAAACTAAATCTCCCGCTAAAACTGGTTTAGACAAGCTCATCTCTTTAAGCGCCTTTGACTCTCTTATAACACCTCGAATTGAGCTTTTTAAACGAACGGGCTTTACGTCATCAGGAGATAAAAGCTGGCCTGCAGGCATGTCGGTTTTGAACGCAAAACCTACGGTATTTTTAATCAGCTTAACGCCCACAAATACCTGCCAATTGGTATTTGGACAACTGATACGAATAGACTCTTGACTGGAGGGGTAAGTGAAGCTGATATCGAACATAGAGTCACATCTAGGAATTTTCAATCTTCGGTCTGTTGCAGAAATCTCAACTTGATCCGTCTCTAATTTTGTTTGCTCAGCCACCCATACTTTAGCTTGCTTGATAAGTCCCTGCTTATTGGCGCTGAGCACGGGTATATTTTGAGCAGTTGTTAAACTGCTACTAATGACAAGCACAAAAATGATTATGGATTTATACATACCTGCAGTATGAATTACCATGCAGAGTGACGCAATACCGACATTATCAAGAATATTGACGGCAAAATATTGCCGTAAAAGCGGCAATCCTCGTTTTTAGAGTTTATTTTATTTTTGGTAACCCACTGATTTATATAAAAAATAATGTATTTTTACTCTCAAAACCAATAGTTGGCATCTGTTTTGCACACTACAAACCAGACAACCTAGGATATTAAATCGACCCTAGGGAGACAAACTTTAATGGAACCGTTATGAAACTGTTTGATTCAACTTTTGGAATTCATGAGCGCGCTTTAACGTTGCGTAGTCAGCGTATGGAGATTCTATCTCGCAATATTGCTAACGCTGATACGCCCAACTTCAAGGCACAAGATATTGATTTCAAAGCATCACTTAGTAGTGTACAGGCGAGTGGTTCCCTTGCAGTGACAAATCCTGGGCACAGGCAAGCAAGCAACTATACCGGTGGCGGGAGTTTAATTTATACCGTCCCACTAAACTCATCTGCTGATGGCAACACAGTGGAGTTATCGGTTGAGCAGGCAAAGTACGGTAAAGCCGCAGCTCAGTACCAAGCAACACTGAGATTTCTTGAGGGCGATATTAGCGCCGTAAGAAAAGTTTTGAGAGGAGACTAAACACAATGTCAATGGACAATATATTTGGAATTGCCGGATCTGCATTAAATGCACAGATGGTACGAATGAACATAAGTGCGTCAAACATGGCGAATGCGGGCTCCACTGCCAGTAGCGAGGCAGACGCTTATAAAGCAAAAAGGCCGGTTTTTGAAGCGTTGTTATCTGAGCAGCAAGCTAATATGAGTCAAAACAACCTTGGGGGTGTCAAAGTCGTCGGACTTGCGGACGATCAGACCGCCCATGGGCAAATCCACGATCCAGGTAACCCCAATGCAGACGCAAACGGCATCGTATATCTTTCTAATGTCAATGAAACTGGAGAGATGGTCGAATTAATGGCAGCAGCCCGCAGCTACCAAAATAACGTTGAGGTGATTAATACCGCCCGCCAGCTAATGATGCGAACCCTCGATATAACCAAGGCTTAAGGAGAAAACTCATGATTGATTCAACGATTAGTTCGTCTTTTTTAACAACCTCGCAATACACGGCACAGCAGAGCGCGGCCACCGCTGAGGAAGACGAATTAGGGCGTGACGCCTTTCTCCAGCTGTTAACAACACAGTTAACTAACCAAGATCCTTTGAACCCAATGGAAAACGAAGCTTTTGTTGCGCAGCTAGCCCAGTTTTCCTCGCTCGAAGCTAATATAGGAATGCAGTCGTCACTGGAAGATATGGCGGCGGGTATGCGGCAAGATCAGATGATGGCCGGCGCGAGCCTAGTCGGTAAAAAAGTAGCGGTAGAGGGCGGCTTGTTTCAGGGCGGCAATGGCGCCACCACTAATGGGACTGTTAACTTAGAGAGTGGTGCGGATGCAGTTATCGTGAATATTTACGACCGTAGTACCGGCGATCTAGTATTTAGTGAAACTCGCGGCAGTCAAATGCCTGGCGATCTAGACGTTAGCTGGGAAGGCGTCTCTAATGCTGGGGATATAGCACCCTCAGGCAATTACCTTATGTCGGTAAGCGCTGTTCTTAATGGCCAGCAGCAGCCAGTACCGGTGTCTACGTTTTCCCCGGTTAAAAGTGTCAAATGGGATCCCAGTACACAGCAATTATCTTTAGAAATCGGCGACGGGAATTTTGTTCCGTTGTCTTCAGTGGAGCGCATTGGCGCATAACAACAACTTTTTAAGGAAGTAAAACCTATGTCTTTTTATACATCTTTAACAGGCTTAAATGCAGCACAAACTGAGCTATCAGTGACCTCTAACAACATTGCTAACTCTAGCACTACGAGTTTCAAGCGCTCTGATGCAGAGTTTGGTGATATTTTTGCGTCATCCACCTTACAGCGTTCTGCCAGCGGAGTTGGCAGCGGTACCGTACTTTTAGGAATAAATCAGCAATTTAGCCAAGGTAACATCGAGTCTTCTTCTAATGCTCTTGATTTAGCAGTTACTGGGGATGGGTTTTTCCCAATTAAAACAAGTGATGGTAGCGAGCTATTTACCCGTAATGGTGGGTTTATGCTCAATGACAGTAATTTGTTAGTTAATAGCGAAGGCCATACTTTGCAGGTGCATCCACTAGATGCAGCCACCAACGCGAGCAACTTCAATCAAGCGACAATTGGCCTCGAAGTGAAGCGTGATTTACCTGCGATACCTACCACCACCGTGGGTTTAGATATAAAACTTCCAATGGCCGGTACTGCCACTGGAGGTGGAGCCGCAATTGATATTACAGACAGTACGACATACAACGAAACACAAACGTTCTCTTTATATGATGATGCCGGAATGCCCTATACGGCGACTGTCTACTACCAGAAAACTGCCGATGATACAGATGATGGATTGGGTAATATTCAAGACCTTTGGACGGCTGATATTTATATTGGTGATGCCACAGCTCCAGCAGCAACTACAAATATTGTATTTAACAGCGCTTCAGGAGCCCTTGAGACACCCTTAGCGGATTTAACACTTGCTCCATCAGTCCTAGACTCTAGGTCTAACCCTATTACTTTAAGTATGACTACGGCAAGCCATGGTAAGGGCTTCCAGGTTGTAAGCCAGGACCAAAATGGTTTGGCCGGCGGTTCATTGGTTAATGTGGATGTTGGTAGTGATGGACTGGTGACATCCACCTATTCTAACGGTCAGCAATTAGCTGCTGGAAGAATAAATTTAGCTAACTTTAGCTCCCCCGAAGGTTTACGCCAAGACGGTGGAACTAAATATTCAGTGACAGTTTCTTCTGGTGAGGTTTCCTACGGCGAAGCTGGCTCAGCAGGGTTTGGGACAATTCGTTCAGGTGCGCTAGAGCGCTCTAATGTTGATTTGACCTCAGAACTTATTGATTTGATTAGCGCCCAACGAAATTTCCAAGCCAACGCAAAAGCGATTGAAACCAGTTCAACCTTGACCTCAACCATCATTAATATGCGCGGATAACGGAAGAAATTAGGAGCATCGCATGGACAAATTAGCATTCACAGCACTGGCATCTATTAATAATCAGGCGAACATGCGTGCTCAGATTACTAACAGTTTAGCCAATGTATCGACAGTAGGTTTTAAAGATACTTTTTCGTTAGCGGAACAATCTAACCAAATTAAAGGCGAAGGGATGAATACCCGAGTAATCCCCGGCATGGCAAAGCAGGAGGTTATTAATCTTAGTCCAGGGGCTCTTAATATGACAGGCAACGTAATGGACGTCGCCATGAATGATAAGACTGTCCTAGGTATTCAGGCCGACAATGGAGAGGTTGGATTCACTCGGCGAGGAGACTTACGAGTGTCAGCGTCGGGGCTTATAGAAAATGCAGCGGGCCAGCTTATCTTAGGTGAAAAAGGACCAATAAGTGTGCCACAAGGGCAGCTTGTCAGCATTGGTCAAGACGGCACCGTGATGGGTAAATCGCCTACGCAAGTAGGTGCAATACCCATGAACCTAGGTCAGTTGATGCTCCGCGATGCGAGTGAAATGCCATTGACGCGAAGAACTGATGGTTTGTTTCAACCCCTAACCAATGAGTTTCAAGGGAAAGATTTTCCAACGGGTCCCAATCCAGTTTCTTTGGTGTCTGGAACGCTAGAGGGTAGCAATGTAAACCCTATGGAGGCCATGATAAAGATGATGGATATTAGCCGAACCTTTGAATCAAAAATTAAAACAATTTCAGAAATAAAGTCAGTTGATGAGTCTGGTGCGTCAATGATGAGATTGCCACAATAATAAGATAACCCAGCGACAGACGGAAAAGGAAAAGAATTATGGATGCTTCACTTTGGATTGCAAAGACTGGACTAACCGCTCAGCAAACTCGAATGCAGGTTATTTCTAACAACTTAGCTAACGTAAACACCACCGGCTTTAAAAAAGACCGGGCGGTTTTTGAAGACCTGCTTTATCAAAATATTGTTCCAGCAGGTGGTCAAACCGATGCTCAGTCCCAGGCTCCGACAGGGCTAATGTTGGGAACGGGAACTCGTGTTTTAGCCACTGAAAAGTTACATGGCCAAGGGAATGCTATCAATACCGAAAACGCATTAGATTTGGCTATCACTGGCGAAGGATTTTTATCAGTGAGCCAACCTGATGGCACCATCGCCTATACGCGGGATGGCTCTTTAAAATTGTCAGCCACAGGGCAGCTTGTGACGTCAGGTGGACAAACTATACAGCCAGCGATAACTATTCCACAAAATGCGGAAAGTATCACTATTGGCCGCAATGGCATTGTCACTGCGGAGCTTTCTAATGGTGGTGGATCATCGCAGGTCGGACAGATTAATTTGTCATTGTTTGTTAATAACGCAGGTCTTAAGCCAATTGGACGGAACCTCTATGCGTCAACCGATGCAAGTGGCACCCCCATCAATGGTCTGCCAGGAGAGAATGGCGCAGGGATATTGATACAGGGATCTCTTGAAGCGTCTAACGTTAATGTGGTTGAAGAAATGGTCAATATGATCGAGACCCAGCGCGCTTACGAGGTGAACTCAAAGGCCATCTCTGCGGCGGATGGTATGTTGCGGTTTTTGAACAATAACTTATAGAGCATAAAAATTATGTCACTTAGAGCACTAATAATATATTTCTTGTTAAGCATTTTGAGCGCTTGCGTCAGTCAGCCTCAAATGGAGCCAACTGCTGATTTTTCGCCTATACAGCCTATGCCCAAACAAAAGCCAATTCAGGTAACAGGATCAATTTTTGCCAATGGACAAGATTTGTTCGGTGACTTACGTAGCTACCAGGCCGCAAAGATTCAGGTAGGTGATCTTATTACCGTTCTGCTTAATGAAACAACTCAGGCATCTCGAACATCTGCGCTTTCTACCAGTCGAGCCACTGCAAACGATGTGATTGGAGTCAATCAAAAAGATTCGATCATTGCAAAGATTGGATTTGGATCAGGGTTTTTTAATGGCGTAGAAACCGATGGCTCAAACATTTCCAGTGATGGATCTGGCACAGCGGGTCAGGCAGCGACTTTAACAGGCTCAATCTCAGCAATGGTTGTAGAGGTTCTAGCCAATGGCAACTTAGTAATAGTGGGTGAGAAACAACTAGCTCTAACGGAAGGCAGCGAGTTTATTCAGGTGAAGGGAATTATTCGGCCGGCGGATATACAGCCGGATAATACCGTACTGTCACAGCGTATCGCCCATGCTCAAATTTCGTATCGCGGTACAGGCGATTTAGCCGCAGCATCTAGGCCCTCTTGGGGTACTGGGTTGCTTTATAAGTTTTGGCCATTTTAAACAAGCTTAAGGAGCTCATGTAATGTCGACATTTAAAATAATTTTCTTCGCTTTAATGTTAATGGCTAGTTTTTCCTCCACCGCCGATCGGATAAAAGATTTCACTGACGTAGCGGGGGTACGATCCAATAAATTAATTGGCTTTGGACTAGTCGTTGGTCTTCAAGGAACAGGCGATGGAAAAGATCTTCCTATTACGGCACAAGCATTAAAAACCACCTTGTCAGGTCTGGGTGTGAGCGTAGATGGCCCAGTAAGCGATTTTGATTTAGGGGATCAGCTTGCTGCTTTAGCGGCACAAAACGCCACTAAAGAGCTAAAGGTGGACAATGTTGCTTCGGTCATGGTCACTGCTGAGTTGCCACCATTTGCAAAGCCAGGTCAGCGCATTGACATCAACGTTTCAGCCATTGGCGTAGCAGAGTCTTTGCGTGGGGGGACCTTAATTATGACCCAACTAAGAGGTGTAGATGGGCAGACTTATGCTATTGCTCAAGGCCCGTTGGGTATCACCGGAGTTACGGCTGAGGGCGCAGGCAGCAGCGTTCAGGTCGGTATTCCTACCTCCGCACGTATACCAAATGGTGCGACAGTCGAGCGGTTGGTGCCAACCCCTTTTGATAAAGCCGATCATATTGTTCTGAATATACGCGAAGCTGATTTTTCAACGGCTTATGCGCTAACGGAAGCTGTTAATAAAGCGTTTGGGGATGGAACCGCGCAAGCCCTTGATAGTGTGTCGGTAGCAATCCAAGCCCCTAAAGACATGTCGCAGCGAGTAGCATTCCTAAGCATGATTGAAAACCTTGATGTAGTAATGGGTGAGGCTCCAGCAAGAGTGGTTATTAACTCTAGAACGGGGACAGCGGTGATCAATCGTAATGTTAGGGTCACCGCGGTCGCGGTAACTCACGGCAGCATTTCGGTCAGAATATCCGCAACCAATGAAGTCAGTCAGCCCACCCCATTTAGTCAAGGCGAAACAACAGATATTCAAAATACTGAAATTACGATCAGTGAAGAAACCAATCCTATGTTTTTGTTTCAACCGGGGGTGGATCTGCGTGAAATTGTTGATGCTATTAATCAGGTTGGCGCGAGCCCCTCTTCTTTGATTGCTATTTTGGAAGCTTTAAAGAGTTCGGGTAGTTTGCGCGCAGAATTAGTGGTGATCTAGATGCAAGATATTCAAATGTCAGCAAAAACACACCTCGACTTCGCTGGATTAGGCGAGCTAAAAGCGCGAGCAAGACTCGATCAGAAAGATGCTGCGCAAGAGGTTGGTCGTCAATTTGAAGCGATGTTTATTCAGATGATTTTTAAATCCATGCGGCAAGCAAATGAGCCTCTAAAAGGTGATCTTATGCAATCCAGTGGAGGAGACTCTTTTGAGCAAATGTATCATCAAGAGCTTTCGCAAACTATGTCGCAAACCGGTCTTTTCGGGTTGGGCGACTGGTTGAGCAATCAGGTAGTGGGGCCTGCTAATGTCGCCAAGGCTGTAAAGGCTTATGAGCAGGGCGAATTTGCCATGCCTGCAAGAGAAGCGGCGCCAATGCCTCTGAATACTATGGCAATTAGACAACTAAAGGGCCAATCAGATGGTTGATCTTCTTACTATTGGAGCCAGTGCCTCTCAGCTGTATAAGTCAGCGCTGACTACCGTGGGCAACAACATCGCAAACCTTCATACTGATGGATATAGTCGTCAGAGTGTGGAGACTTCTGAGAACATTCCGAACCAACTGGGTACTAGTTTTATCGGAACGGGCGCTAGTCTAGATGGAGTAATTCGCTCATTCAGCAATTTTACTGAGAACAATTTGCGGCAGAGCAATAGCGAGCTTTCTACACAGAGCCAGTTGATCACCTATGCCGACCGAATTGTTGACATCATGGGTTCTGAATCTGCAGGTTTATCAGGGGCGCTAGACAAATTTTTTATGGCGGCGGGAGACCTCAGTATAGATCCCGCTTCTGGGATATTACGTGATACCTTTCTTACCGAGTCCGGCAGCGTTGCTGTTAGATTTAACGAGTTAGCAGGGCAATTAAGTGATATAGAACAGCAAACACAGTCAGAAATTAATTTAAACGTACAAAATCTCAATAATCTTACACAACAGTTGCAGTCGATTAATCAGCAACTGGATAAAAATATCCTCCTAAAAAACCAACCTCCTATGCTTTTAGACTCAAGAGACAAAGTACTCTTGGAGCTTGCAGATATAGCCAAAATTCATGTCAGTGAGCGCGCATCCGGCGCAGTTGATGTTCGATTGGACAGCAGCGTTGGCTCTATAGTCGTCGATGGTAATGCGGCAAATAGGTTCAGCACTGTTTTTGACCCGACACAGCCCGGAAAAGTAGAGATTGTTGCGGCCTATGGTTCAGGTCGTGCAAGCAGCTCTGTTACTGGTGGCGCGCTTGGAGGATTACTCAACTTTCGTAGTCAAGTCCTAGCACCCGCTATTGACAGTTTTGATGATCTAGCCAGCACCTTTGCCACAGAAGTTAATGCTATCCAGACCACAGGGGTAGACCTCAATGGTGACAGAGGGACAGCATTATTTACGATTGATGCAGCGCTTGGTGGGGCGGCAGGTATTAGTCTTTTACAAACTGATAGTAACAAAATTGCAGCCGCAGGCTTATTGCGTGTGACGCCTAATTCGACAAATCAAGGCGATATGACACTTGAGATCGAATCGACCGCCGCGGGCGCGACCTCCGGACCATTTACTCTCACGTACACCACAGCCAGTGGATATACAATAGCTGGAGATCCCTATACACCAACGGCAGATGGAACAATTACTTATGCGGGAGTTACCCTTAGCCTCAGTGGAACACCAGGGAACGGTGACAGTTTAGCGGTTGTTCTTAATGCGGATAGTGCTGGCGATAATCGCAATATGTTGTTAATGACGCGACTGCAAACTAAAGATGTGGTGTCGGGCGGAGGCTCCATTAATCAGGGATACACCGACATTGTTACAACAATAGGAAGCCAAGCGACCTTAGCAAAAATGTCGCGAGAAGCGTTACAGGTTATTTATGATCAATCGGTTGCAGCCAAAGACAGGATATCGGGTGTTAACCTCGATGAAGAAGCGGCCGATCTTATTAAATTCCAGCAAGCATTTCAGGCATCTGCACAGATCATTCAAGTGTCTCAGAAATTATTTGACTCTATTTTAGCCGTCCGTTAACGAGCGCTTAGATGAATACTAAATACTCAAAACAAGATGCTTGTAGATTCAATACTAAAGTTTATAAAAGTTGTGTCGATTATCTATTTAGATCAATTTATTTTGGCGTTTCTCTGCCTTACAGAAGCGCGATAAGAGCGGCTCATCAATACGAAAATTACACCCATTTATTAAATCGGTGTGGGTTAAGAGCATAACAAATGAGAATATCCAACCAACAATTATTTAGCCAAGCCGTTGATCAAATGACACGGCAGCAGACTAAAATTGCCGATCTTCAAGCACAAATTGGTGAAGGAAAACAGTCTGTAAAGCCCAGTGATAATGCTGAAAAATCAGCCGTTATCCAACGTTTGAATAGCGCCCTCAGTCGCCAAGATGTTTACGAATCAACACTAGACAGTCTCTCTAATCGATTAGATATCGAAGAGTCCACAGTTCTTTCAGGTGCCGACATATTACAGCGCATAAAAGAGCTGGCTGTGCTCAGTAATGATGGATCTACCGCAGCGTTTGATAAATCTGCAATCGCTACCGAGGTAGCAACACTGCGCGAAGAACTTTTGTCACAGGCCAATCAGCAAGATATAAACGGCAACTACATTTTTTCTGGATCTAACGTTAAAGGTGCTTCCTTTACCGAAGACAACACTGGGGTTGTCAGCTACACAGGCAACCAGCAACAAATTGCTGTGGACATATCTGAGCACAGACGCATCGATGTTAATCGTCCCGGTAGTGATGTGTTTACATCAGTTGACCGGGCGGGCACTAGTATAGGGTTCTTTCAAGTCATTGATGATTTTGTGGCGGCATTAAACAGTGATAACAGTGCGGGAATTGAGCAGGCACTGGCAGAGGTAGGCATATTAAGCGATGACATGGCAGGAGCGATTACCAACATTGGTGCTCGAATGGGCGTCGTAGAGTCTCATAGATCTACATTAGGCGAGGTTAAGCTTCGCTATGAAACATTATTATCAGCTGAAGAAACGCTAGATTACACAACTGCTATCACCGAAATGTCAGCACAAATGCTATCGCTTGAGGCGGCTCAGGCAAGCTTCGCACAAATTTCGCAACTCAGTTTGTTCAACTATATTAAGTAGGTTTTTGAATGGTCACCACTACCGGCGTTGATTCTACTGCCACCGCGTCATCGACTGTGACAAGTAAGAGCAGTATAGGATCTTCCATACTACTAACACTTGGCTCAGGGTCGGGCATTAATGTACAAGAATTAGCTACAAATTTAACTAATGCAGAAAAGCTTCCAGCAGAATATGCGCTGCAGGGGAAAATTGACAAAACAGAAGCCAAGATATCGGGCTATGGACTAATCTCATCGCAGCTAGACATCCTTGCAAGCTCTTTTGAAAAAATTAACGACGCCAATGAAATTTACTCGACAGCGGGTAAAAGCTCCAACGAGAATGCGGTTTCTTTTCTCAGTGTAACCAACGATGCACCAGAGGGTGGCTATGATATCAATGTCTATCAGCTAGCTGAAAATCAACGTGTTGCATCAAATAGCTATCAGACAAGCAGCGGTAATGTTAATGATAGTGCCGCTTTTGATATTACTCTTTCCATTGGAGTGACACGCACAGGGACCTATGAACACTCTATAACCACTGCGCAGTTGCAAGCAGTCGGCGATGGCACATCGGCGTATATAGAATACTCTGACGGTAGCAATACGATTCAAATTACTCAGGCTGAAATTGACATAGCCATGGAGTCGCTGGAAGGCGCCGGTCTTTATACCTTTGAAAATGCAAGTCTTGAAGGACTCATTTTAGCCATTAATAACGACATTTCTGCTAACGCTGGGTTTTCGGGCAACTTTTCCTCAGCAGAGGTTCATCGTACCAAGGGCATTAGTTTTGTACAGACTACGGCAGGCGCTTCAGCACAGATAGCATCGGCTATTGCTAGCGTCGACGGATCAGCGTCCTATGGCATTGGCAACATTGCCCAGGGGATTATTAGTGCAGCCCCGGTAAATGGGTCCCCCGCAAGTTACACCTTTACCCCAAGCAGTGCCGGTTCAGATTCCCTAGCAGTATCCGATGGCACCACAACGGTCAGTATTGCATCCACTGATTTTTCAGTTCGCACTGACTACGAGCTCTCTATTACAGAAGCAGAGCTACAAACGGCCCTAGCCAGCACTGGCACCATATCTGTTGCAGGTAGCAATGGCTCCGGCAGCGATGAAACGATCAATGTCGGCTTAGCCGACATGACTACCTTTGGACTACCGATCCCCATAGGTGCGGTGACTCTTCAGGACTTAGCCAATGCCATTAACAGCAACGCTTCTGCGAATTTTGAGACTACCGCAGTGGTTGATGACAATAAGCTAACCTTCGTTCAAAAAGCCAACGCTACTGGTACGATCACTTCAGCAACTAGATCGGATACTGGTGCTACCATCACTAAAACAAATGTCTCGGTAACCTCTGCCCAACAAATGGCAGAGGCTATTCAAGATGCCAGTGATTATGACAATTTAAAATTTACCGTCTCTGCGACCTCTACCAGTCTAGTGTTTGACTATAAAAGCGATGGGGTTGTTAGTACGCCAACGTTTACACTCAATAGTTCGGCACAAACCGCTAGTAGTTCAGTTCTAGGGGTTAACTCGGTCAATGCCCCTACTGACAGCATTGTTAAAATTGGTGCCGGTAACGACACACTGGCGGGTATCGTTACTGCTATTAATGATGCAGATACAGGGATCACCGCAGCCTTATTGGATGTGAGTGGTATTGGTAATGATTATCGCATTGTTCTGTCTGGTGCAGAGGGGCTTGATGGAAGCTTCTCTGTAGCCACTAGCAGCAGTGTTGCTACCAATAGTCTTGGTTTCGGTGTCTCCTCAAACGTGCTACAAGCGGCCCAAGATGCAGAGATAGGTTACGAAGGACTTTTAATTAATCGTGGTAGTAATGTCATATCTGATGTCATAGAAGGTGCGACTTTTCAGCTTAATTCGACAACTGGGCGCGTTACCTCGGTACCTCACATGGTGCTAAGCAATGGATCTGGCACTGGCACTGGCTATGCGTACGACATTAGCCAAGAAAATGTTAATACAGTCCGGTTTACCCCTAAGGCGGCCTATGTTGGACAAAATTTAGGTGCAGGTCCAACAGGGGGTCCAGGTTCTGGGTACACCGCCACTACTATTGCCAACCCCTACGGTTCTGATCCAGCAAACATTACCGTCTATGATGTGAGTCCGTTAAATAATTCAGATATTGATAATTATCTGGATGATTCCGCTGACCCTGATTATTTGGGATCTGTCACTTTGTATGACGGAATTGGCGGATCAATCGCCCTTCCCCGAAACGGTCTAGGCGGATTTTGGCCAAACGGAACCACTACGGCGGACGGAGAAACGATTGAGAAATACGTGGCCACAGCCCAGGCAGCTTCCTTCGCGGCAGGCAGTGGCAGTGCTACTACCGGTGGCACCGATGATACCTACACAGATTATACCGGTGGCACTATTAACCCTGTTAACAGTGGTTCCTATGAATATGGCTATACTGAGGCACAGCTGCGCGCTGATGTGGCAGCCAGTATTATTACTACTGGCGGAAGTGGCGATGGTGACGGCGCGCTGATATTTACGGATGACTACGGCCGTGACCACAACATATTAGCCAGTGAAATCCGGACTTTAAGTGGTGGCACGTCCAGTACAAGTACTCGATCAATCAGCATCACAAATCCTAGTTTTGAAAGTCAAATTCTCGCGGATGGAAGTTATACCTCTTCGGTAATCAGTGCTTGGGATATTAATACTACTAGTAGCAACGGTGGCGTCTATAACGTGCCTTATAATCAGGTTGACGAAAGTACTATCACCGGCCATAACGCAGCTTATTTGTATGCAAATGGAACCATCAGTCAATCATTAACCGGCGAGACATATCATAGTGACAATACCTATCAGTTTCAGGTCAGTATTGGTGATGATGGCTACTACAATACATCTGCGGCTAACTACACAATAACGCTTTATGCCGGAGTCACGCCAATAGGTAGTACCTCAGGTTCCACCAGTCAGAATGCGCTTAGTGACATAACCCTAAACAGTAATGTTTCAAATGCTAACCTCAATGGGCAGACCTTAAAAATAGAGGTCAGCAAGACAGGAGGTACTGAAGAACTGCTTATCGACAATGTTCGGGGCACCGTTACTGAAGTTGATAACGGCACAGGTACTTTCACCTTAAGTTTAAGTAATAGTGATCTTGCCAGTGCGCTCAATACTAATAAGAATACGTCTGGTAACACCTATGTAAGCATTACAGATGGCAGTGGCCATACTCTAATGATTGAAGCCAACCAGAATGATAACGGGGGTAGCAACTTTAGTGGCTATTGGCGAAATATTCTTACAGCCGATTTGCAGAACGCTACTGTTCAAGTAGGAAGTACTCCGGCAACGAGCGATTACGATGACTTTGACTTTATCATTACTCAATCAGCCGATGGCACTCTGATATTTACTCCTAAGCAGGGCGTTACTGACCCAATGGTTACCAGCGTTCTGACGAGCTCTGCCACAAGCCCAGCCTGGAGCACCGCTAACGAATCTACAGTGAATTTTGCCTACACTAACGCACAACTTCAGACAGACATGCTGCGGGGCGCTATTCATGGTAACTACCCCAATACCAGTGATAAGCATTCCTATATTAGTTTTACTGACACCAATGGCAACACCATTATGGTATCGCGTGATGACAGTAGTGGTGCTGAACTTAAAGATCGAAGTGACTATGGCGGTAATGGCAGCGAGACCATCAAGAATTTGGCTGAAACCCTTCAGGTAGCCACCGCGGTGAGCAGCAGTGATCCCGCAACAAGTAGCTACTCGGGTTTTGACTACACCGTCGGTTATGATAGCAATGGCTTGATTTTCACGCTGAAAGATGGCCGCTCACTCGGGTCCGGCACTTTTGAAGCGCGCCGGTCTGGCGCTAGTTCAAGTAATCAAGATGGCTACGAGTGGCAGACCACAGGGACCTCAGGTGCCCATGGTGGTCCAGGTGATGTCTACCCCTATGGTAGCACACTAGGAGGCACGGCCACCTCTGGTTCCGCATCCTTGGGCTCACTCGCTGAGACCCAAAATGGAGCCCCAGGCACAGAGACCTTGGCGGGTTTAATAGCCGCTATTCAGGCAGATCAAGACTACCCAGCTAACTTGGGTTCAAACAATAATGGCGTCGGTGGCGATAACGGAGCCGCAGATGATCTTCGTTTTACCGTGGCGCTCTCTGGTACTGGCCAAGGAATCGTGTTTACACCGCAGGGCACCCCAAGAAACCCTGATTCTGGCATGGCCATGTTTAGCGCAAAGCGCACATCTAGCGCCTCCACTAGCCTTTACGATCTCAGTAATTTAGGTAATTTAACCGGGGCCACCGGGGGTAGTTACACTGCATTACAGACAACTCCAACAACGCCAGGATCAGGCAATTACTCTAACACCGGCACTATTAATAGTACGGTTGGAACGACAGGTGGCGGTAAATTCCGAATTGCTTGGAGTGATGCGCAATTGCAAGCGGATCTTTTGTCGGGCCGTATTGAAAATTATGATGATACGGGTGCTGAGGATCGAGCTTACATCAGCTTTACCGATAACGACGGTGATACCATAATGGTTAAGCGCTCTCAAATTACTACGCTAATTGGTCCCGCGGGTTCTGAAACCATTACCGGCTTGGTCACTGCTCTGCAAGGAGCCACTGCGGGCACTAACAGTAATGGGTTGTTTGCAAGACATGCCTATGCTGACTTTGATTACACTATTTCGTCGGACTCAAGCGGTCTTATTTTCACACCAAGAACCTCACCGGCCATAGGCGATAGCCTGTCCTTGCAGATGCGACGCAGTCGCAATGACTCAGAATACACGAGTTCGAACAATGACGGAGCAAGCTATGCTACCGAGCAGCCGCTACGCCATACCATTATTGAAGACCGTGGACTGATTCCGGGCACGCCAGGCACGCCAGGTACGCCCAGCGGACCTACCTATTTAACCAAATACAGAACCGAGACGGTATTTGATTCTGCGCGTTTGACCATTACTCGCGACAAGAGCCAGTTAAAAACTAATTTGCAGGACATTATTACTTCCTATAACGACCTTGAATCTTTAATTGATGAGCTCAATACTGATGAAGCTGTCGAAGCAGGCCTGTCTCTGGCGGGTGAGGGCTCATTGCTTCGCTCCGTTCAGAGCCGCATTTATAACGCGTTAACGGCCAGTTCCTCTACGGCTAGTGGAACGGTTGATGCGGTACGTGATCTGGGTATTAGTGTTGATCGCTACGGTAAATTGCAGTTGAATGAAGCTAAATATGACACCCTGATCGCTACAAACTGGGACGATGTAGTCACCATGTTAACCGCAGATACGACTAATCAAAGTCTTTTCGGCTTGGCTCCGAAAGGGCTAGGACAAGATGTTGCTACGATTATTAATGGTTTGTCTGCCTCTACGCTGGACGGTGATGTTCAAAATGGTTTAATTGCCAACCGAACAGCAGCCTTGACCAAAAATGAAGAGAGTTATCAGGCTGAGCTGACTAAGCTGGAAGCGCGCATGGCTGTGTTATATCAGCGTTACTTGACTCAGTTTACGGCCATGGAAACACTCATGAATAGCCTAAATAACACCCGAGACTATATGAAAAGTCAGATAGATGTTATTACCAGTGCCTATGACAAGAACTAAATGAGCGGTGAATGAGAGAGCTCTAGTTTTGCGCCGGTCACTACCGACATACACCTACTAGTTTGCACTCAGTAGTTTTAATACCGACTTAGCATCCATATTAGCTTGGGCTAACAGCGCAGTGCCTACCTGCTCAAGTATCTGTTGTTTTGCCAGTCGTGCGGTTTCAGTAGCATAGTTAGTGTCTTCAATGCGGCCTCTGGCGACCGATGTTACTAAAGACGAGGAGTGCAAATTGTCAACTGCATACTCCAATCGGTTTAGCGAAGCGCCATAGGTTGCGCGTTGAGTGGCAACCGCACTAATAGCGGTGTCAATATCGGTCAATGTGGTATTGAGATTATTGCCTAGACCGGCTGTTTTCCATGAGGAAAAATTACCCCCTAAACCAGCATCTGTGAGGTTAAGATCGCCAAAATTGATCGTCAGCGTCTGTTCTACCCCCGCGTTACTTCCCACCTGATACGTTACAGAGCTGCCACCGCTCTCATCAGCATTGCCATCAATAATATTTCTACCATTGTAGCTAGTGGTGTCCACCAGGCGATCAGTCTCTTGAGCCAAGGCGGTAAATTCCGTGTTGAGCAGGGCAACATCGCTAGCGCTGTTTGAGCCGTCTGCAGCTTGAACCACAATTTCGCGCATGCGCTGAAAAATATTGGTTATGGTATCAGCAGAATTATCTGCAATCTGCACCATAGAAATGGCGTTGTTGGCGTTCCTAGCCGCCTGATTAAGGCCATTAACTTGCGAGGTTAGCCGCGTAGAAATGGCCAGCCCAGCGGGATCATCTGCTGCAGAGTTAATACGTTTACCGGTAGATAGCCGCTCAATAATCCCATCTATAATACGGTCATTACGGTAAAGAGCATTCGCTGTTTGCGCCGCTGCTGGGTTAGAGTTAATTGCAACCATGGGTTATGCCTCCACGCCTATGAGGGGTAAATATTTTGCTTATTAGTGGTAACCACTAACAAGCAAAAAAGGTGTCCTACAATCCCCTTACTATTGTTTTATGTACATTTTGACGAATAAAAGCGGCAAAATCATGCCATTTTTATGGAATTTAGCATAGATAGGATGTTTTAAACAACAAAAACGTATGCATGGAGGTGCTTTAGTAGCGTATTTAATAACAAATAGTTTATTAGTAGGTACTTGGATAGCACTAATGCAGGCGCATCGCAGAAAAAAATATCTATGATTTGATTACGGTCAAAATGTTAGTACGACACGCTAGATTTTTTGAGATAAGTAGAATTTCCAGTGAGTGTTGGAGACTGGATCATGCAGTTAAGCATTAAACGGAAAGACTATGGTTATTGTTTAAACCAGATTTAATATGACGATTAAGGACTAAGCAGAGGTGTATTTTTTAGGTATTAAATATCAGCGGGTAAGGCGAGTAACAGTTTTAGCAAGAGTAAAAAGAATTTTCAAAAAATTATTACTGGTTTACTACGCTTGCTATATCATTTTTAGCGTGTGATTGATTGGGGTCAGTAAAGCGGCTTTGTTATAAGTAATAGCTGCTCTCGTTCCCCATCTCAATCTCCATTTCTTGACTATATCTTATCTTACTACAGTTACAATATTTGGCCCCTTCACGCATCGTTAGCAGGTTGCTTTTAAAGAATCCCCGGCACTTTCGTACCGGGTTTCTCGGCCCACTAAAAGACTAGTTTTGTTGCAGCAACGCGTGAAGACTAGCTTTTTATTGTAATAGTGCCAGAACAGACTGCGCCTTCTGGTTAGCCTGAGCTAACATCGCAGTACCTGCCTGTGAGATGATCTGACTACGAGCAAGAGAGGTTGTCTCCGTAGCGTAGTTAGCATCTTCAATTCGACCTCGTGCAGTGGCCGTTGCCAATGACGATGAGGCCAAGTTATCTACCGCATACTCTAACCGGTTCATTGAGGCACCAAAGGTGGCTCGTTGAGTAGCAACACCTTCGATGGCTTTATCCAGCGCATTGAGTGTGGCGTCATAGTCAGTACCCATGCCTGAAGAACTATAAGTGCTCAAATTGGCGTTCATTGGTGTGGAGTCAGCGCCTGTCACAGTTGATGTAAGTGCTGTTGTGGGGGATCCACCGGCGGCTGCCACAGAGAGAGTTTGAGCCTTACTTTCAGACGCAGTGACGGTGATAGTGTCGCCTGCTACAGCGGTTGAGTAGGCACTACCGAGAGTAGTACTTATTAACGTCGCTAGTCCCTCTGTATCGGTCAAATTTCCCAGGTTTGTGGGATCCAAGGTGGTTACGCTTCCATCTTGATCCGTAAGAGTAAGGCTTGTTAAAGCAGCCACTTGAGCATCTGTTGCATCATAGGTATAAGTCTGGGTGGCACCGGCGGTACCGGCGGCTAGATTAAAGTCAGAAAAATCAACAGTCAGTGTTTGGCCAGCATTCGCGCCAATCTGATACGTGACTGTGCTATCGCCTGATCCTACTGCGCCACCGGCATCGCCCTGAAGTAGTTTTTTACCATTAAATTCAGTGGAATTTACAATTCGGTCAACTTCAGCGGCACCCGCCTTAAATTCTACATTCAGTACAGACACGTCACCCACAGAGTTAGAGCCATCAGCGGCCTGTACTGTGATCTCGCGCATTCTTTGCAGGATGTTACTGACCTGCTCAGCAGCACCATCCGCTAGCTGTAACATAGAAGTAGCGTTATTGGCGTTACGGCCGGCTTGGTCAAGACCACGAACCTGGGCGGTCATCTTAGTGGCAATGGCTAAGCCTGCTGCGTCATCTGCTGCAGAGTTAATGCGCTTACCTGTAGACAAACGCTCCATGGTGCTAGTCATCATTCTTTCATTTCGATTAATTGAATTGGCGGTTAACATGGCCGCCGAGTTTGAGTTAATTACAGTCATTTTAGTGTCCCCATTAAAGGTTGGTTATAACAAATAGCGGTTGTGTTAGAAATCCATGTTCTATTTGCTTATGTTATTAATCGACAGAAAGCGGCAAATCTTTACCTAAAGGTGGCAAAAAAGGCGAACCGTTGCCGGTTTTAAGGTCGCTAGCACTAGCCTGCTTTAGCCAGACGGCAATTTTTGAACTCGTCTAAATCACGAGATGCACAAATACGACCAAGTACCGGTCTTGATAAATAGTTCGTCAGATGATGATGGATTAATAAAGTAAAAACTGAGGTATCTAGAGGTCATTAACGTTTATAGAGGAATTGATATAACGAAAAAACCGGCCCCAAAAAGGAGCCGGTTCAAGGAGTGGTGCTGTTTCGTTTTACTGCAGTAGCGATAGCACAGATTGTGACTTCTGGTTAGCCTGGGCCAACATGGCAGTACCGGCTTGCGCGATGATCTGACTACGGGCAAGAGAGGTTGTCTCGGTAGCGTAGTTAGCATCTTCAATTCGACCACGTGCCGTGGCCGTTGCCAATGACGATGAGGCCAAGTTATCTACCGCATACTCCAATCGGTTCATCGTCGCACCGAAAGTTGCACGCTGGGTGGCAACGCCATTGATTGCAACATCAATCTTATTCAGTGTGGCGTCAAAGTCGCTACCCATACCTGTTGTTTTGAAGGAGCTAATATCAGCGCCCATTGGACCGACATTAGAACCATCAGTTTTTGTCAGGGCACCACTACCTGCTGAAGTAGCATCCACTCCGTTGCCGAATTCCTTGGCAGTCCATGTTAGCGATGTGCCAGCTGAACTTACTGTATAGGCTAGATCATCATATCCAGTTGCGCCCTGCAAAGCGGTTGCTTGAGCAGTGGCATTAGCATGGTTACCGCTTGCCACTGATATGGTATTGCCTTGCCCATCATTAAAGGTCAGAGCTGCTGCAGTGCTTGATAAATCGGTTACGGAAGCAATGGTCCATGACTCGTAAACACCAGCGTCGGCGCCCGCAGCAAGATTGAAATCACCAAAATCGACAGTTAATGTTTGGCCAGCATTAGCACCAATCTGGAAAGAAACTCTAGCCTCACCTGAGCCCGCTATTCCACCGGCATCACCGTTTAGGAGCTTCTTGCCGTTGAACTCGGTAACATCAACGATTCGATCTATCTCCTCTGCTGCTTCTTTAAATTCTACATCCAGTACCGCTCGGTCGGAGACAGAGTTAGAGCCATCAGCGGCTTGAACTACGATCTCGCGCATTCTTTGCAGAATGTTACTGATTTGCTCAGCAGCACCATCAGCTAACTGAACCATAGATGTAGCGTTGTTAGCATTACGGCCAGCCTGGTCAAGACCACGAACCTGGGCGGTCATCTTAGTGGCAATGGCTAAGCCTGCTGCGTCATCTGCTGCAGAGTTAATGCGCTTACCTGTAGACAAGCGCTCCATAGTACTAGTCATAGCGCGATCATTTTGGTTAATCGAGTTGGCGGTTAACATGGCCGCCGAATTTGAGTTAATAACAGTCATTTTAATGTCCTCTACAATAAATTAGTCTTCGGGTAAAAAGTTTAGATTTACCCAAATCTGTTGGGATAATCTTTTCGTGCGTTGCTAAACCTATTATCGACATAAGCTAAATTTTCTTTAACACTTAGCTTTCTAACTCACTGACTTTGTTGAATCTTCTTGTCTTTCTATGCAGTGTCTGTGTTAACAAGTTAGCGACTTTTTTGCGTTGCTGAGTATTTAATCGACACATAAAAAATATACTTTAACGTGGCAAAAGGGTGCCATTAGTCGGGTAAAAAGTGGCTAGCAGGGCGAGTCAATAAACGGCACTTATTAGGCCGCCGAACATTGATGGCGAACTGGACGGGCACGCTCATTAACATTAGTTACGATAAATGTGCTGCCGAAAAAGCGACGTCTTTTTTTGAGCAAAAAAAACCCTCTAAGAAGAGGGTTAGGAGAAATTATGGTTAGAGCCTGAAGCAAATTTGCTAACGCCGAGCTCATTATTTTTCACTCAGCTGCCTTTGCGTTTAGGTCTATAGGGTCTTATCGAACAGCACGCCTTTGAGAGATTCGATAGTTTCAGCAATCTTAAGTGCGGCTTCACCTGGAAACTTGACGATAGATTCACCGGTATTAGTGTCTTTTACTTCTACTACAAAGCGCTGTGAAGATTTGTCTACATAAAACGCCAAGCTTGTGTTGGCAGACTGAAAGACTTGATTGATTTCGATTATCGCAGCATCCACTTTTTTTTCAGTTGGCTGGCTGGTGGTCTTACTAATAACAGAAGCGGCACTAGCGGTTTTAACAGTTGACGCGATATGGTCCATCGCTTTAGCTGAGCTAGTGCTCATGCTGCCAGCATAATTGGATGCTTGGCGTGCGCTTACTGCGGCCCCTGCTGCCGGCATTGAGATCTCTGCATTTGTCATAATATTCACCATATTTAGCTGTTTTTCGTTGAATGCTTGAGACTGATTTTGGATATTATACAGTCGGCATTGTTTTCTCTATCGTCAAACATCGACACAACTGTCTTTATCTTTAGGCAAAAATGTTAAATTTTTCATTTAAGAGACGACGAACTAGATTGTTGGTAAAGTACTGCATGAAGATCTGCGCAGTCTTTTTAAAGCTCACATTAAAAGACCATGCTTTTTAGCGGCTTTGTGCTATGTCAGATTAGATGTCTACCTTTACCCATAATGATTAAATCGGCAACAAGCTCAAGGACTTTAATCATTTATCAAGCTGCTTTCATGCTCAGAACACCCACAACACGCATAGCATCTATAGTCTGACCAGTGGTATCGGCCTGGTTGTTCAGCCGCTATACTATCGGTCGGCATTAAATCGGAATTCTCAGACTGTTGAAACCACTAGTAATCTTTCTTAATGCCGTTGAATCGTTTACCGAGATTACCGGCCGCCTTATTGCATGGTTAACCATGCTCATGGTGCTATTAGTGATGCTAGTGGTGGTCACGCGATATTTTTTGGAGATTGGATCGATTGCTCTACAAGAGGCGGTGACTTATTTACATTGCCTAGTGTTTTTGATGGGTCTGGCGTTTACGCTAAAGCACGATGGTCATGTGCGAGTTGATATTTTCTATCGCGGGTTTTCGCCAAAGTCTAAGGCCATGGTCAATCTGGTGGGTGGAATTTTCTTTTTGGTACCGGTCTGCTTGTTAATATTTTTTACCAGCTTGGACTATGTTTTAGCCAGCTGGGCAATTCAAGAAACGTCAGCTGAAAATAATGGACTTCCGTTTGTTTATTTACTGAAAACGCTCATGTTACTCATGCCTGCTACGCTGTTACTACAGGGTATTGCTGAAATTATTAAAAGTGGTTTGGTGATCAGTGGCGCAGATATTTCAGAGGCTCAAATAGCGAATAATAACGAGCCTATAATCTGATGGCTGAGTTTATTCCCTTTTTAATGTTTCTAGCCGTTTGTTTGGTCTTAATGGCCGGATATCCCGTGGCTTTTTCTCTGGCGGGTACGGCGCTGCTGTTTGCCATGGTGGGAACGGTTACCGGCCACTTTGACATGGCGTTTATACAGGCCTTACCAAATCGGTTGTTCGGCACTATGGAAAATACCACGTTGATTGCGGTGCCGCTGTTTATTCTCATGGGAGTGATGCTTGAGAAATCAAAGTTATCAGAAGATCTGCTTGAGAGTATGGCTGACCTCTTTGGTGAATTTCGCAGTGGCCTAGGTATTTCGGTAGTGTTGGTTGGTGCATTGTTAGCGGCCAGTACCGGTATTGTTGGTGCCACAGTGGTGACGATGGGGCTTATGTCATTACCGACGATGTTAAAGCGCGGCTACTCTGCCTCCCAAGCAACAGGCCTTATTGCAGCCACGGGAACACTGGGGCAGATTATTCCACCGTCCATTGCGTTAGTGTTACTTGGCGACACCCTCTCTAGTGCCTATCAACAGGCGCAATTAAATATGGGTATCTTTACACCTAAAACGATCTCTATCGGTGATTTATTTGTGGGTGCGCTTATTCCTGGATTATTACTCGTCATATTTTATTGTGTTTATTTGGTTCTTTTTTCTCGTCCAGCGAAAATTGACTATGAGGCGCAAAGTACAGGCAGGGCTAGCCTATCAAGGGCGATGAAAAACTTATTGCCCCCCGTGTTTTTAATTGTGACAGTGTTGGGTTCTATTCTTACTGGGATAGCCACCCCAACCGAGGCTGCCGGCGTTGGGGCTTTTGGCGCCACTACGCTAGCTGCCATTAAAGGCCAGCTAAACTTCACCAAACTGCGTGAGGTTGCCCTTAGCACTACGCAGGTGACATCTATGGTGTTTTTGATACTTATCGGTGCGTCAGTGTTTTCGTTAGTCTTTAGAGGCTTTGGTGGGGAAGAAATTGTAGAGCACTTCTTTACCAATCTGCCAGGGGGAATTATCGGCGCTACATTATTGGTTATGGTTGTCATCTTTTTACTGGGGTTTATTCTCGATTTTATTGAAATTACGTTTGTGGTGGTACCTATAGTTGCGCCGGTACTACTGGCAATGGGTCTTGACCCAGTATGGCTTGGGATAATGATTGCGATTAACTTACAGACCTCATTCTTGACCCCACCTTTTGGCTTTGCACTATTTTATTTGCGAGGGGTGGCACCGGCCAGCGTGGAAACCTCAGACATGTATCGTGGAGTAGTGCCCTTTATTGGTTTACAGCTACTGCTGATGTTACTGCTATCTATTTGGCCAGAGATCGCTACTTGGCTGCCGAGCAAGATTTATAACTAATCATAGTTTGATCTGAGTAAAGATACGCTCTCTTAATGACTCCTCTTCATTGACCAAGTTATGATTTGCGCCCTCAATGATACTCACCTGCAAGGCATGACATTTCGATCGATACTGGCTAAGATTGTATTTCCAGTCAAGGGTTTCATCATTGTCTCCCTGAATAATACGCATTGGATAGTCCAGATCGCTCGCTTTAGCGAATTCTGAAATCCATTGATCTGCGGCCCCAAGCCAATCAAGTGGCATCCGAGTGGGCTGCAAGGGGTCTTGGTCACGCAAAAAAGCTAAAAATTCAGTATCAGAGGAGCTAGACCGAGGCGGGCTTTTGATCGATTTAACAAACCAGCGCAACAAATAGTAAAACCGACGGATTTTTTTCCAGTCCCAGGGGTGTAGCATTGGGGCCAGCAGATTCAATGACGCAAAGGGGTAGTCGCTTGTAGCGGTTTTGTTAAGGCAATGTTTAGTTAATACAGCGCCCCCCATACTTTGACCAATACCATGTAACGATCCCGTAAAGTGTGCCTGACAAAGTGCAATAACTGATTTTACCTGATCAACATATTCGCCAAAGTCCGTAATTGAGCAGGCCGTACCTGCTGACAAACCATGACCTTTTAAGTCCAAACAAACGACGGCCATTTGACGCGCCAGCAGATGGCGAATGAGGTGCCCATAAAGGCCAGTGTGGTCCATGTAGCCATGGACGATAATGACCGTGCCAAGGCTGTTAATAGGACGCCATGACATAATGACGGTTTGACGATCCTCGGTTGTACCTGATGTCAGCGTAAGATCGGGCGTTGCCAATGGCAGTTGATAAAAGCGCAAATAGTCAGTTAACCCATTAATGGGGGTATCTGCGTTAACGATTGCGTCACTGAATAGCGGCATTGCCAAGCGCAGATTATTGAGGGTTTTTTTATCAGGGGTGCTACGTCGCTTGTGCATTTTTTAGGTCCGATTAAAGGATGCTTGTGGCTACCGCACAAGTATCTTGTCAGATATTGCCGGCATTGCAAACCAAAGATCGGTTGACCAAGTTCTGTGGATAAAACCAAAAAACCCCAGGTGATTAACCTAGGGCTTCAAGCACTACAGAACTTAGACGATGAGCTTACTCGTCGGTGGCCAGAGATATATCATAGACCCCGGCTTCGCGAGCCTGGTCAGAAATCTTTACAAACATCTCAGTTTTAGCTTTTGGATGAGAGCTAATCACGACTTTAGCTTCTGGTTTCTCAGCATGCAAGCGTTCAACATTGGCACGCACCGCGCGAATATCAATTCGCCGACCTTCAAGTGTTAACTCATTACTTTCAGAAACCCGGAACACGATATTAGTGTTTTCGGTATCCGGTGGTGGCTGATCAGATACTGGCGGACGACTCACGCCTAGGCCTGACTCATTGACAAATGAGGCCGTTACAATAAAGAAAATCAACATAATGAAAACCACATCAAGCATGGGAGTCATATCGATTTCGTTTTCTTCTTGTTCCCTACGTCTTTTTCCAAGCGCCATTATTGCGTTTACCTTTGCGTAGCTAGATTTTATTGGGTGTCGGCATTTTACTGATTTTTCCGCAAAATACTAGAGCCCCAGCCTACCTGATTGCTCCGAATATATATTATCATAACTTATGACGCGGTTAGCTGTGAATTTAGATTCAAAAAAGATTAACATCCACAAAAAACATTTTAAAAACTACTCAAAGCAGAGTATTTTTTATAAATCGCTATTAAACAGGAGTTTATCTCTCAAATGCCTGAATTACCCGAAGTCGAAACAACTCTTAAAGGCATCACCCCTTACATTTCAGGTGAAAAAATAATCCGACTAATAGTGCGACAAGGGTCATTACGATGGCCAGTGACGCCAGATATGTCTCGGATTGTTGAGCAGCAAACGGTTATCGAGGTATCCAGACGGGCAAAATACTTAATTCTACGGCTCTCTCATGGCTCAATTTTGGTACATCTGGGCATGAGTGGTAGTTTGCGGATTGCTCAAGCTAATACAGAATGGCGCAAGCATGATCATATTGAAATGCAGCTTGCCAATGGTACGGCATTGCGTTATCACGATCCACGGCGTTTTGGATGTTGGCTATGGAGCGAAGGTACACATCACCAATTGCAACACTTGGGGCCAGAACCATTAACCTCCGCTTTTAATGGGGACAGACTCTGGGAGCTAGCCAAGAAACGAAAGGTCGCGGTAAAACCTTTTATTATGGACAATAAAGTAGTGGTAGGGGTGGGTAATATTTATGCGTCAGAAGCTCTGTTTCGAAGCGGTATTAGACCAGACCGAGCCGCTGGGAGGGTGTCCCAAAAGCGTTACCAAGTACTGGGAGTACATATCAAAGAGGTGTTAGCCGCAGCGATTGAGCAGGGAGGAACTACCTTGCGCGATTTCGTTAACAGCAATGGTGAACCCGGATATTTTCAGCAAACGCTAGCAGTCTATGGGCGCGCAGGCCAAGAATGTAATCACTGCAGTACCGTCCTTAGAGAGCTGCGTCTGGGTCAGCGTAGTTCAGTATTTTGCCCAACTTGTCAACGCTAGCAATGGGAGCCTGGAGCCCTTACTGGAATTTTCTAACTAAAGCATCGGCTACATTGGGAGGAACAAATTTAGTCACATCACCCTGCAGAGACGAAATTTCGCGTACTAGTGAGGATGAAATATAAGAAAACTTCTCTGCTGGTGTTAAAAAGATACTCTCCACGTCAGGACTCAGAGCTCGATTCATGTTGGCCAGTTGAAACTCATATTCAAAATCTGATACCGCACGCAGACCACGCATGACTGCGTCAGCATTGCAGTCTTTAACAAAGTTCACCAATAAATAGTCAAAGCCTTTTATTTCTACGTTGGGTAAATGGCTAAGACACTCCCCCGCCAGGGCGATTCGCTCCTCAATAGTAAAAAGGGGGCTCTTCTTCTGGCTGCTGGCAATAGACACAATGATTTTATCAAATAGTTTTGATGCTCTTTCGATAAGATCAATATGACCATTGGTAATGGGATCGAATGTGCCTGGATAAACAATAGTCTTCATGGACTAAAACCACCGCTGTAAAGTATTTAGGCGAGCATGGTACTTAAATTAAACCGTTGACTCAAATCGAGTATACAGCATGTACCGAACACCACCGGCTATTTTGTCCTTTTGTAACTGCCAGTTTGGCGGTGCGACAAAGCACCTATCATCGCTGGGGAGCTCACAATAAATGAGCGCTTTGTCTGCTAGCCACCCGTTTTTCTCTAGCAGAAGACAGCTTTTGGTGTGGAGATCTTCGGCAAATGGCGGGTCTATAAATACTATGTCAAAGCGGACAATGTCCTTGTGGTTAGTCAAAAAATTGATGCAGTTTGCGTTAATAATACTGAGCTCGGCATTAAGTAAGTCGCCATTGGCCTGAAGTTGTCTAATAGTGTCTGGATTATTATCTAGAGCGGTGCAACTCGCCGCTCCTCTCGATAATGCCTCTAAACCGAGTATGCCGGAACCTGCATAAAGATCGAGGCAATGGGCGCCATTAATACGGGATGTCAGCCAATTGAACAGCGTTTCTCTAATTCGCTCACCGGTAGGTCTCAAGCCTGGTGCCTCAGCAAATGCAATTTTGCGACTACGCCAGCGACCACTAATAATTCTTAGACTCGAGATCTCTGGAGAGCGGGCGTTATTTTTTTTAATCGACAAATTGATGCCCTAAGATCGTGACTTTTGACCACTTTTTCTAATGTAAATGGTAGGATACACCAAAATTCATTAACTGTAGCGTACGGATATTCATGGATTCTCAGCCACCTAATAATGACGATGTAAAACCGGCCAAACGATCGTTCTTAGATCGCTTTAGAGGTAGCACTAAAGGTGTTGAGAAGTCGTCTATTGATAACTCAGATAAAGCGCTGTTAGAGCCTAAAGTGTCCTTTGCAGAGCGCATGCGCTCTGCACTATCACGGACAGGGGAGGGCCTTGGAGGTCTTTTTCTAGGCAGTAAGGCGATTGATGGTGAGTTACTGGATGAGTTAGAAACAGCATTATTAATGGCGGATGTCGGCATTGAGACTACCTCCTCTATTATTGCCGAATTGACCCAACAATTGAGTCGTCAGGCACTTAAAGATGGCGCCGCACTAAAGACCGCACTTCAGGAAATTTTAATAAATAGGCTGCGAGTATGTGAGTCTGATATTGATTTTGACGCGTCGGGTAAGCCCTTTGTGATGTTTGTGGTAGGTGTCAATGGCGTCGGCAAAACCACCACCATTGGTAAGTTGGCGAGTCGACTTAAAAAGCAGGGCAAGTCAGTCATGTTGGCCGCTGGAGATACTTTTAGAGCGGCAGCGGTAGAGCAATTGCAAGTCTGGGGTGAACGTAATCAGGTACCAGTGATCGCTCAGCATACTGGAGCAGACAGCGCGTCGGTTATTTTTGATGGTATTCAGGCCGCCAAGTCGCGTGGTGCTGACATCATTATTGCCGATACTGCAGGGCGGCTGCACAACAAAAGCAATTTAATGGAAGAGTTGAAAAAAGTTAAACGTGTTGCCGGAAAAATAGACGAAAGCGCACCTCATGAGGTTTTGCTCGTATTGGATGCTGGGACAGGCCAAAATGCAGTGGTGCAAATGGCTGAATTTAATCAGGTGGTCGGTATCACCGGTATTGCTTTAACTAAGCTTGATGGTACCGCGAAAGGCGGAATCATCTTTGCTTTAGCAGATAAGTTTTCAGTGCCAATAAGGTTTATTGGTGTTGGTGAGGGGCAGGACGATCTTCAGCCCTTTAATGCGCAAGAGTTTGTTCAGGCTCTGTTGGACGTGGAGAAATAGGTCTTATACCGATGATTCGTTTTGACAACATTAGCAAGCGTTACCCCTCAGGTCTGGAAGCGTTAAAGCGCGTCAACTTTGAACTTGAGGCTGGCGAAATGGCTTTTCTTACTGGACCATCGGGGGCGGGTAAAAGTACCTTGCTGAAGTTGCTAATGTTAATGGAAAGACCATCATCAGGAACTTTGCTAATTAATGGTAAAAATTTAAACCGACTCTCGCGATCACTAATACCGTCCTATCGACGACAAATTGGTGTGGTTTTTCAAAACCATCAGTTATTGTCAGATCGGAGTGTCTTTGAAAACGTTGCTTTACCGCTACAAATTTCCGGATATCCGTCATCAGAGACTGGTCGTCGCGTGCGCGCTGCACTTGACGGGGTTGGGCTTCTTGGCAAAGAATCACATAATCCGCTGACCTTATCTGGTGGTGAGCAGCAAAGAGTTGGTATTGCTCGTGCGGTGGTTCACAAGCCTAAAATATTGTTAGCCGACGAGCCAACGGGTAATTTAGATCCTACTTTGTCGGCAGAGATTATGGCGCTTTTTAGGCGCTTCCAAAGCGTTGGCGTGACAATTTTGATTGCCACCCACGATATAAACTTAATTAATTCTCTGGACCATCGGATTATGCATCTTGAGGATGGTATTTTGACTGATGATGGTGCGCACTCCAATGGTCGGTAGCCTCAATAAACGGGATACGGCCCGGGGCGCTAGTGATCAAAAGGTCAGATTAGTTGATCGGTGGCGCAGCTACAGGGCCCATCACCGAACCACTTTCTCAACAACTCTGCAAAAAATGGCTCGAGAACCGATACAAACGACCCTTACGGTAGTGGTTATTGCTATTGCTCTAGCGTTGCCATCAGCGATGTTTTTAGCGTTGCACAATGTGCAACAGCTAAGTAGTGGCTTTGAGTCTTCGGCGCAAATAACCGTGTTCGTCAAAAAAGAGACAAACAGCCAGCAGGTTGCACAGCTAGGAAAACAGCTAGATGACTTACCTGAGGTGTCGGCAATAATTTTCATCTCCGCTGATCAGGCGCTTGAAGAATTTAGAGCACTATCAGGGTTTGGTAGCGCACTTCAGTATTTGGATGAAAATCCACTGCCAGCAGTATTTTTGGTGCAGCCTGCGATGTCCGGTGCCACAGACCTAAAGCAGGCGCAACAATTGGTGAAGGCTATTGACCAGCTTGCCGCGGTGGAAGATGTTCAAGTTGATATGCAGTGGATACAACGATTGGCCACTATTACAGAGGTTAGCAAAAAGCTTGTATTGGCGATGGGTATGGCTCTTGGTGTTGGTGTTTTATTAGTGATTGGAAATACTATCCGCCTGGCGATTCAAAACCGTAGAGAGGAAATTATTGTAGTAAAATTGGTTGGCGCAACAGACGCCTACGTGCGCCGTCCATTTCTTTACACTGGCTTATTGCTGGGCCTGTTTGGCGGGGTTATGGCGTCGATATTATTGCTTGGAAGCTTTTTTTGGATTGGTCGGTCAGTCGCTGTGCTGGCTGATTTATATCAGAGCCAGTTCCAACTGGCGGGCCCTGGATTGGCGGGTATTTTGGCGCTTTGTTTGCTTGGGGCACTGATTGGACTGGTGGGTGCTTGGATTGCTGTAATGCAGAATCTGCGAGCCATTGAGCCAAAGTAAGGAAAATTTGAGCTAAACCCTTGGTAAACACGTAAATACCTAGGTTATGATGAACTTTTTAAGATTTGGAACGACTAAACAATTAATGCTATTATGATCGACCAGCGACTTTAAGAGGAAGTCATGAGTAAAGCTTTACAAACAATGGAATGGATGACCCCCGGCGCTAATCTGAATGCTTACATTCAGGGGACCGGAACTGTGCCTATCTTAACGCTAGATGAGGAGAAGTCCTTAGGCGAAGCTTTGTACTATGAAGATGATCTTGATGCTGCGCGAAAGCTAGTAATGTCGCACCTGCGTTTTGTCGTACATATTGCTCGATCATACAATGGTTACGGCCTCCCATTGGCTGACTTGATCCAAGAGGGTAACGTTGGTTTGATGAAGGCGGTTCGCCGATTTAATCCTGAGAAAGGTGTGAGGGTTGTTTCCTTTGCGGTCCATTGGATTAAAGCGGAGATACACGAATTTATCCTGCGAAATTGGCGTATTGTTAAAATTGCTACGACCAAGTCTCAGCGTAAACTATTCTTTAATTTGCGCAGTGCTAAAAAAGAATTGCAATGGCTGTCTGCTGATGAAGCAAAAGCAGTAGCCGATGATTTAGGCGTTGATCTTAAAGATGTCATGGAAATGGAAATGCGCCTGACATCGCGGGATGCGACATTTGATGCTCCGGTAGACGACGACGAAGATAGTAATACTTATTCCCCGTCATTATATCTAGAGTCCAAAGGTGCTGATCCTGCAGAACAAATAGAAAATGAAAATTTTGAAGGTGACAACAATGTGCGTTTAGCCGCAGCCTTTAAGAATCTTGATGAACGCAGTCAAGCCATCCTGCAGCGCCGTTGGTTGGACGATACTAAAGCGACTTTGCACCAACTTGCCGCTGAGTATGGTGTTTCCGCTGAGCGGATTCGTCAGCTTGAGAAAAACGCTATGAAAAAAGTTCGACTGTTAATGGAAGGCTAACTTAACCATCTACTACAAGGAGCCGCGCTAATTAAATGTGCGGCTTTTTTATTGCTATGAATAATGTTTTTTGGCTTAGATTCGTTGCCCTAAGTGGGGCTATATCGGTAGTACTAGGTGCCTTTGCGGCTCATGGCCTACAAGATCAATTGTCGGACCGCTACATGGATACCTTTCGGACAGCCGTGCTTTATCAATTTTTGCATACGTTGGCATTATTAGCGGTGATCAGTCTGCCTGATCAACTTGTTAGGGTTTCCCTATGTCACTGGGCCGCAATCAGCTTTGCTTTGGGAATTCTACTGTTTTCAGGATCGCTCTATGTACTAGTGTTAGCGGACATGCCGGCCATGGGTATGATTACGCCTGTGGGAGGCGTTGCATTTATGGCTGGCTGGGTACTATTGTTTTTTGCGGCTAGGAGTGGTCAATAGATGGACATGCGTCCGGAGTATAGAGAAAAATCAATTCGTAGCTATGTCGTCAGAGCGGGTCGCATGACTGAAGCTCAACGCAAAGCGTTTGAAGTTAGTTGGCCGGTATATGGCTTAAAATTAGCAGATGGTGCTATTAATACTGATGTTATTTTTGGGCGTACTGGCCAAAAAGTTCTTGAGATCGGTTTTGGCATGGGGACCTCGTTGATTGAGATGGCGGTGGCTAGCCCTAATACTGACTTTATTGGTGTAGAGGTTCATCCGCCTGGGGTTGGGACACTAATGAATAGCGCGCGTATCGAGGATTTGTCTAATTTACGAGTCTATTTAGCCGATGCCAACGATGTTTTAGAGGAATGTTTTGCTACTCAAAGTATCGATCGATTACAACTTTACTTTCCAGATCCTTGGCATAAGAAAAAGCATAATAAAAGACGCATTGTGAAGTCCACATTTGTTCAACAGGTCAGGGCAAAGCTACGTTCTGGTGGCATATTGCATATGGCGACAGACTGGCAGCATTATGCTGAACAAATGATGGAGACCTTAAGTGAGGCAGAGGGGTTTGAGAATTGTGCAGGTGCAGGGCAGTACTCTGAGAGACCTAGTTATCGGCCGATTACTAAATTTGAAAAACGTGGCGAGAAATTAGGTCATGGTGTTTGGGATTTAGTATTTAAAAAAATTGACTAAAGGTAGGCCCGGGTTAACAAATTAGGTTTGCTGAGGTGAGTTTTGTATTGCAAATAGCTATAACAGAAAGGATTTTAACAACTAGTTGATACTAATTTAAAAATGACCTAAATTGGGCGACATCCATAGACCAAAGAAAACTTTATAAAGGAAATATAATGAATCTAGTAAAAATTTTACCGCTCACTGCGCTGCTTTTTTTGACTGCCTGTGAGGCAGCGGAGAATACAGATGCCACATCAGAGCCAGCTGTTCAATCAACCTCAGTAGAGCTTATTAGCCAAGCACAAAAAATCAGTTATCTGATGGGTTTGGACAATGGTAACAATATAAAGAGTATGGAAATTGAGTTTGATGCTAGCGCTTTTCAAGACGGACTTGAAACTGCCTTAAGGGGTGATAAGCCGAGTTTGAGTGATGAGCAGATTGCTGTGGTCATCAAGACGTTTGAGGTCGACATGAAAGCAAAGCAAGAGATCATGCAAGCGGCACAGCAGGAAGTGGTATCAGCTCAGTCTGATGATAACGCTGCTGAGGCGACAGCATTTCTGGCGACCAATGGTGTTAAAGAGGGCGTAGTAACTACTGACAGCGGTTTACAGTACCGGGTACTCACTAAGGGAGCTGGAGCGCAACCATCGGTTGATAGTACCGTTGAAGTTCATTATGCGGGCAGACTATTGGATGGTACCGAATTTGATAGCTCGGTAAAACGTGGTGTGCCTGCTCAGTTTGGTGTTACCCAGGTTATTGCTGGCTGGACCGAAGCGTTGCAACTTATGCCTGAGGGGTCTAAGTGGGAGCTCTATATCCCTGCTGATCTTGCTTATGGGCCGGGTGGGTCGGGGCCAATAGGACCTAACTCGTTGCTTATCTTTGAAGTGGAATTGCTAAAGGCGAATATTGACAGCGAATAGCGTGATTATGATGTAGACAGTTATAAAAAAGCCCCGCAAGACGGGGCTTTTTTATAACTAATAATTGATGACACCTAAATGAGTTCTTTTTCGCCCAGTAACGTTCCGACATGAGAACTATGCAACACATCGATCAACTTATCTTCAAGCCCAAAGCGTTGTGCAAATATCTCACCAAGGCTGGCAAGGTCAATAATACGTGCATCCAAATCATGAGAGCTTAAATACTTGTCGTTAAAATCAAGTATATACTCTGTCGTTGTTTGGATTTTTTCGAGTAAATTGGGCTCTTTGTCTAATCCTGACGCATCCTCAAAAAGCTGTCCTTCTTTATGCAGCTGGTCAAATATTTCAAAGTGGCCAACCGAGATGTAATCTACCATCAGCTCACAGAACTCTTGCAGCTCTTCGACATGCTTGACCGCATTATCGCTAACGTCGATAACTTCCGTTAGGTCACAGTATTTGGCGAGTAATTCTCGACGCTCTTCGAGCCATCGCTCAATAATTTTGCTTACGTTACTCCAATGAGATTGCAGTTTTTGATTATCCTTAACCATTATCTTTACACCTGTGTATTAAACCCTTTCACAAGTGTACCTCTTTTTTCATAAAAGCATAATCATTCAAGGCCCAAAAGATTGCATAAGAGGAATGAGGAACAGAGCTGTCCAAATACCGTTTAGACCCATACCAATGGTTGAGAAAGCCCCGCATCGAGGACTTTTTTCGAACGCTTTAAGAGTCCCAATTGCATGTGCAGTGACACCCAAGATCAGTCCTTGCCATCGCTCATCATGTAAACTAAAAAATTTAAAAATAGGCTCTGCGACAACGATCCCAACGATCCCTGTAAACAGCACAAGAAAAGTAATCAGTGCGATTAGACCGCCTAATTGCTCAGTGATAATAATCGCAATGGGTGTGGTGACTGATTTAGCCACCAATGAGAAAATTGCTATGGGCTCCAAGATAAGCCAGCTACCAATAACTAGAACACTAACGGCAGCGAAAAAGCCACCACTGAACACGGTTAATAGGATTGTTGGCCACAGTACAGAGAGGTTTTTCAGTTGCTGCGACAAAGGGACGGCTAAAGCTACAGTTGCAGCACCAAGTAGCCAATTCAATATGCCGTTTGCAGAATAATAAACACCATAGTCTATCTCTAGCAAATATAAAGTAAGGCCAATAAGAGGAGTGCTTATCACTAAGGGATGACTCAGTGGATGATTGCCACAACGTCGATAGACAAAAACACCAATACCAAAACCCAGAATAGAAAAGAAGATTAACCAAGAGCTCTCAGTGATTTGCTGCCACTGGTGCATTATCAGTTCAGACATCTTTGTTACCCTTAATCGAGGTAATTAGCAGAGTCATTAAGATCATTGTCAAAGGGGTGCTAACAATAACAGCGAGTAAAAGCTTGGGCAGTTGCAAGTTTATCTGCTCACTAAGAAAAAAAGCGCCAACACAGGCTGGAATAAATAGCAGAGAAAGATTTTGAATCAGGTGAGAACTAGTCGGTTGAATTAGATCATTGAGTTGGCTTGAGAATATAAGTACCACTAGCAGTAACAACATTCCAACCAGCGGGCCAGGAATAATAACACCAGTCCATCGGACTAACAGCTCTCCAAACCATTGAAAGGCAACGAGGACTATTAGCCCACAGATGAATCTCAGTGCTTGCGAAATAATTGGATGAGGCCTATGCCAGAGAGTATTACAAAAACAACAAGCACCCAACCCGGCATACTCATACTAAACAGTTCCCATTGGACTTTCGCGCAATTGCCATCTCCGCGAATTAGCATGGTAATGACCTCCGAGGCTGGGAAAACATCCATCAAATAGTCCACAGGCGGGCCACATGCGGGTATAGAGTCTTCAGGAAGACTTTGTAACCACAGCTGTTTAATCGAGAAAAATGCACCGCCAATAGACGCGGCTATAGCGAGGCCAGAGTAAATTTTCCGCCCGCGACCTAGGGGGTTATGCAGCGCCGCCATTAAAAATATTACTCCAACCATAGCCACAAATACCCGTTGAGTGATGCACAGGTAGCAGGGCTCAAGGCCTAGGTGCTGTTGAAAATAAACGACCGCTATTATCAACGCGCCAGCACAGCCAAGGGCACCTAAAAGGTTTAATGCTCTGTAGGTTAGATAATTCAATGACGACTCCATTAGTAGTTAGCTGATGTTCTCATACAGGGCATGCCTAGCGGTAATAGTCAGCCAAAAACTCGTCAAAAGAAAGACTATCTTGTGCTTCTATATCCGCTTGTTTTTGCAAAGATTTTTCTGCTAATTCTTTGTACTTATGCATTGTTTCGACGCTGGGTGGATTGGCTTGAAAATAGTCTCTATGCTCACAGGCTTTGCGCATTGCCATACCATAGTATGTCTCATCATTCTCACGCATTTCTGTCAATAGCCTAGCAGCAGGTGTTGAACCATCATCATGGATGCGGTCCAGCATGACCTCTAAAACATGAGTATAGGCTACAGTTTGGTTTGCGCTATCTAGAAGCGTTGCCACTGGACGCATTTCATCAAGCAGCGTTCGACCCCATTCTCTTAGGGGCACCTCTCCCTTGCCTCGCAACAGACTTAATGCCGGATCGCGGCCAGAATAGACGGTACGATCTATATTTTCAGGAATGCATGCATATTCTTCAGCATCAGTTGGGGGACTGTCTTGGAGCAAACAAAATAATAAAAAGGTATCTAAAAAGCAGATTGTTTCTTCATCAATCCCACAGGGTAGAAGTGGGTTGAGGTCGACACACCGAACTTCAATGTACTCTACACCACGCTCGACAAGTGCATGCACGGGGGTTTCGCCTGAAGCGGCGGTACGTTTCGGCCGAATGGTACTGTAGAACTCGTTTTCAATTTGTAAGAGGCTAGTACTAAGTTGCTGATACTCACCAGCACTGTCTTTTAAGCCGATCGTATCATAGGCCGGATAAGCTTGAGAGAGCGCTTTTTTAAGCGTTTCAGTGTATTGAGGCAAGTCGTTGTAACAGACAACCAGTGAGCTTTGAGCATCACTCTGGTAGCCTAAATCACCCATACGCAGCGAAGTCGCATAAGGTTGATACAAACTGTGAGTATCACTACCAACAGAGGTTAAGCGGTGATCGTGATCACCCACAAAGCTTCGGCAGATTGCAGGAGCAGCGCCTAGTAAATAAAGAAGCAACCAAGAGTAGCGCCGAAAGTTCCTAATCAGACCAAGGTATCCATCAGATTTGAAATCTTGCAATGATTGCTGGTTGTCCGCACTAATTTGTAAGTCTTCCCAGAGTGAATCGGGCACTGAAAAGTTGTAGTGAATACCTGCAATGGTTTGCATTAAGCGGCCATATCGGTTTCCAAGCCCACGCCTATAGGCGCTTTTCATCTTTCCGACATTGGAACTGCCGTATTGCCCAATAGGAATACTTTCATCTGAGCCGAGCTGGCAAGGCATGCTATTGACCCACAGCAACTCATCACCAATATTCTGGTAGGTCACCCGATGAATCTCTTCTAATTGATTCATCACTGTGTCGATCGACGAAGAAGGCGCAGTGATAAATTCTAACAGTGCTTCAGAGAAATCTGTTGTTATATTTGGATGGGTCAACGCGGCGCCCAGCGAGGCAGGATGAGGTGTCTGAGCAAGCATTCCATTAGCTTCAACCCTAAGGCTTTCCTTTTCGATACCCCGCGCTATTCCGGTTAATCGATCTGCTTTTGCAGGGTTGCTCAGTATGTTCAGTTTAGCATCTAAAGACAAAATAGAATCCCGTTTAGGCTGCGCTAGACTGATTTTCAGCAGCAGCAGTTTGTTCAGTATTGAGCGCCTCAAGCAGCACTAAAGGGCGTCCTTTTGAATCTGCCGCACACTCAACTATTTCCGCTCTCAAACTGATGTCTTTAGCATTTAACTCGATCAGTTGATTCAACGCGATGTCTCTGTGAGGAGTATAAAAAAGACGGCTGGATTCAATATCATGAGTCCACTGTAAGTGCTTATCAAGCATTGCCATCCCTTGGTTTTGTATGATGTAAATTCTCATGCACTTCCCGTGACAGAACCGTTGATTTCGGGCACAGTGTACCCTATACAGATGTTCGATAAAAAGGGAAATAACATGACTAAACAGGCCTTAGTTCCAGTTGCCGATGGCAGTGAAGAAATTGAAGCGGTAACCATAATAGATGTGTTACGGCGGGCTGGAATCTTAGTGACCGTGGCGTCGGTTAGCGAATCTAAAGATCTAAAAATTACCGCATCTCGAGGAACTCATATCGTCGCTGACTGTGATATTCAAGAGTGCGCAGGAAAAACCTGGGACTTGATTGCACTTCCAGGAGGGGTCCTTGGGTCAGAACATCTTGCGAAAAGTCAGGTGCTTGATCAGCTATTGCAAACACAGGTTAAAGAATGTCGTTTATTGGGTGCTATCTGTGCAGCACCGGCAATAGTGCTTGGTGAAAAAGGTTTTCTGGCTGATAAGACGGCCACCTGTCACCCACAGTTTTATCAAGCAATGAAGGCAAAAGAGATAGATACTGAGTCTCGGGTGGTGGTTGATGGAAACTGTGTGACCAGTCAGGGCCCAGGCACGGCGATCGATTTTGCTCTGGAACTAGTTGAGCAACTATGTGGTGTGGTTAAGCGCGAGGAAGTGGCATCACCGCTGGTACTAACAACATCACCCACTGCTTACTATTAACCGACTAGTTGGAGATGGTGTCAGTGTCAGATGATTCGCCGATTAGTTGTTGCTTGAGAGTAGCGCCAGCCATATAAAGGCAAGGTACAAAGAGCAGTGTTACGGAGGTCGCAAATAGTACACCAAAGGATAGTGAAGCAACCATCGGTATCAAAAACTGTGCTTGCAGGCTAGTTTCCATAAGGATGGGGGCAAGACCAATAAAAGTGGTGATTGACGTCAATATAATGGGCCTGAATCGGTCAACACTGGCTCTAACCAAAGCATCATAGAGACCTTCGCCTTCCTCACGTAGCTGAATAATCCGATCCATCAGTACTAAATTGTCGTTTACTACGACTCCAGATACTGCCAGCACGCCAACTAAAGACAGTAAGCTAAAGTCTAAGCCCAACAAAAGATGCCCGAAAATAGCGCCCATAATACCAAACGGAATAGCAGACAAAACGCCGATGGGCTTTAGATAGGACTTAAACTCGACCGCCATTAACGAATAAATTAACAGAATTGCCAGACAGAACAGTTTAAGGCCGGTGCTATTAAACTCCTCTTGATCCTCAATCTGACCATCTTTTTTAATAGATACTTCTGGAAACGATTCGCGCATCTCATCAGCGACATCGCCATAGATAATCTCAGCTATCTCGCTCACGGTTAGTTTACCCGATGATGGCAGGGCAGTAATACGAATGCTACGCTCTCGGTCACTGCGCTTTATACGCGAGTATCCGGGAACATAATTGGCTTCAGCAACAGAGTAGAAAGGTACCTCAGCACCACTAGCGGTGCGTATGCGCATGCTTTCTAAGGTATCAACCTGAGATCGAGCATCTTTGGGATACCGAACCATAACTCGAACATCATCTCGTTCACGAGGTATGCGTTGAGCCTCAGCGCCATAAAAACCTTGGCGCACTTGGCTGGCGACCTGCGACAGGCTAACACCAAGACTATCCGCGTTGGGTAATAAACTGATATCGATATCGGCGCGCCCAGAATACAGATCATCGCGAATATTCTTTGTGCCTGGTAGCCGCTCTAACTGCTCTCTGATGAATACAGCAGCTTCCGCTAATTGCGCAACATTGGATGACGTCAGGGAAATTGAAAACATCGACGATGGTGGCCCAAGGGTCGTATCAAGAGTAATTTTTTTGGCTTCCGGCACTGGGCCCATAGTGGACTGCCAACGCTCTCCTACCAGTTTCGGATTTATCTGGCCACTGACCTCGGGGGTGAGCTCGATCAAAAGGCGAACAGTATCACCCCACATGAAGGATAGTTGATTAGCAATTAAGTCATCAGTCACAATCTCGTCTCGAATCAGCGCATCATTTGCGAGCTGTTCAGCCGCTCGTTCTGCACGTTTCATAATGTCGAGTTTTGCTTCTTTAGAATGACCATCGGGCATCTCTAGGCGCATTGAAATAAAGTCTGAGGCTACCTCTGGCGATTGTACTCGCTTGACATAGCCTGCGCCGACCAAGGTCAGTGATAGAGTTAAGGCCAAAAAGAACAAAGTTAAGGTTAGGTAATGCCAGCGCAGGGCTCTTTGTAATAGCGGGCGAAATCGATTTCTAGCAAAACTGGTTAAACCGTTGGCACACTTCAGCCGAACCTTAAGTAACAATATGCCAAACTTTGATGTTGGCGCTTTACTCGCTTTCATTTGAGCAAGGTGAGAAGGCAATATCCAGAGCGACTCGATCAGCGAAAAGCTAAGGGCCACAATAGTTATGGCCGGTATCGCCCAAAGAAAGTTTGCCCACAGCCCAGGAAGGAAAAATATTGGCGAGAAAAAGATCATGGTACTTAGTACCGCTAAAAACACCGGCTTGGCAACCGCTTGAGTCCCTGCTCTTGCTGCAGCCAGAGGATCAAGCCCCTCTTCTTGATGCCTGAAAACGCTCTCGCCAACAATAATGGCATCGTCGACAATAATTCCCAAAATAAGTAGGAATGAGAACATTGAGAGCATATTTAGAGTCAGGCCGACTCCGGGTAGGATCCACAGCGCACCCATGTAGGCAATGGCGATACCCAGCGCTACCCAAAAGGCCAATTGGGGGCTTAAAAACAGCATGAGTACAATAAATACTAACACTAAACCACCGAGTGCATTCTTGGTCAGTAACGATAAGCGACCTTCAAAGAGCACAGAAAAATCTCTCCACGTATCCATTTGAAGCTCATCAGGTAAAAATGAAGCACCTGTTGCTACATAGTCTTTGACCGCCTTCGTTGTGGCCATAACATCTGGGTCTTCACCGACACTTATCGCTAGGAATATGGCCTTTTTACCGTTGAAACGGGTAACGGCGTTGCGCTCTTCAAATGTGTCGTTTACTGCGGCTACATCACCGATGGTGACTTGAGTGCCGTCACTCCCGCTAGTGATAGGGATACTCTTGAAGTCATCCTCGTAGTAAGCCTGGCCTCTGGTTTGAACTTGAATATCGCCGCTGTCGGCGCGGATAGTTCCGGCGGGCAAATTAATCGATGTGCGGCGTACTGCGTTGACTACATTATCAAAAGAGATACCGTAGCGACGCATATCCATTTCAGATAGTTCGATGTCTACCTGAGGTCGGCGGACACCCCATACTTCGACGAAATCTACGCCGCGCAGGGCGGCAAGGTCGTCACGAATACGCTCACCATACTCTTTCAGGACGCGTTCATCGGCATCGCCGAAGAGGGCTATTCTTATGACTTCTTCGCGATTTACAACCTCGGTAACAATGGGCCTTTCGGCGTCTTTTGGAAAGGTAATGATGGCATCGACACGACTCTTGATATCATTGAGCATCTTGGTCATGTCATAGTCCATATCGACTTCCACGGTGACAGAACCGCGACCTTTACGGGCTTCTGAAGATAAGCTTTTGATACCCTCTAGGTTATAAATAGCCTCCTCGATACGCACGACTATTTGCTCTTCAACTTCTTTGGGCCCCGCTCCTGGGTAGGGCATATTAACGCTAATATAATTAACAGAGACAGAGGGAAAGACTTCTTTACCAATACCATAGGCACCAAAAGTCCCACCGATGATAATTAATAACATCAAAAGGTTAGCGGCTACTGGATTGGTAACAAACCATTTGATGGAAGCATTCAAAGGGTTACTTCCTCATCTAAAGACTGGTTTCCCACCAACCTTTGTTTTTTTGGTAATACTTTCATGCCAGCGATTGCGAGTGGAATGCGGGAGGAGACGATTCGTGTTCCTCGAGTAATACCGACTGCAGTTACACTATCTTTACTCGTCTGAATCACGGAAATTTTCTGGTAATTGATTTGATCAGCTTGGTTTAGAACAAGAATTTGATTGCCCTTATATACCGCATCCTTAGGCAGAGTTACGGCGTCAGTAATAGTTTTTCCTGAGATCTCAGCTTGTACAAAAAGACCTATGTTCAGTGGTGGCCGATCCAATGAAAGATCAGCTTTGAAGGGATTTTTCACTTCTGCCACTGCGTAGGTCATTCTACTTTCGATATCGATTGACGCATCTGTTCGAACGATCTTGCCCTGCCATTCATAGGAGAGTTCACCCACGCTACTACGCAACGTGACACTTGGATAATTGCCCGTCTGACTATTCTGATAATTGGTGGGTAGCTGTATTAAGGCAGCCTGCCTGTCTGAGAGGGGCAGGCGCACTTCAACAATATTAGTGCTATACACTTTGGCAATCCGTGCTCCTGGGCTTACATACTGGCCAAGATCTGCAAATATTTGCCGAATTCGACCGGGAAAGGGCGCGCTAATCGCAGTGCGACTAAGATCTAAGAGTGCTTTCTTTAAATCAGCTTGGGCGGACTCAAGCGAGGCTTGGGCAGAATTCAACTGCGGCTGCCTTAGAAATAACGCGTTTGCAGTTTTGTCACCAAGCTCTCTCCATTCTCGCTTCGCTTGCCGAGAACGACCCTTCTCTAGAGCCACCTGCTCTTGTGCTTTGGCGACTTGTGCTTTGGCCCGTGTGACAGAAAACTCATAGTCCTCAGGTTCGACCTGTAGCAATGGTTCATCGGCATTAAAAAAACCACCATTCGCGTATTGCCCTGCCACGGATACAACGCGGCCAGCAACCTGTGAAACTAGATCTATTTCACGCTTGGGCGCGACAGTTCCCTGACTCAACACTGTCACTGCAAGGGGGGCAGGCAAAGCGCTTATAAAATCTACGGACAGTGGCGGTTTGCTTGTGCGTGGTTCTCTCTGGGGCTTTGATTTGAGCATAGCAAGGGAAGCAATCAGCAATAAGCCAAGACACAAGACGACAATCGTTATTCTTCCTTTACGACTCAACAATGGCATTTCACTAAAACCTTTTTAAAGAGCGACCGAAACAACACTACTCAAGGTCACAGACACGTAATTTATGGTTTATTGGCACTACAAAACGCTTCAAAATTTTAAGCGTTGACGCCTCTCAGGTTATTTTTTTAATCCAGCTGCGCCATTTTTAAGCTATTACCTATCAAATGACGCTGTGAGCAGTGAATTTAGATTCAAAAGAGTTCAAATAAATTTTGATACGTCAAATAGCACAACTCAGACTAAGTTAGCTTGTTTGCGAGTCTTTATAATCTTCCTGCTCAGAGAGATCATTAAATACATCCTTGTCTAGCATGCCTTCGCTATTAGCCACCACCGCGGTCACCATGCCATCGCCAGATACATTGACGACAGTTCGCATCATATCCAGTAAGCGATCAACACCGATAATCAAGCCAATACCCTCGACAGGTAAGCCAACTTGCTGCAAGACCATAGCTAAGGTAATTAACCCTACACCCGGTACGCCGGCGGTGCCGATGGATGCTAATGTGGCGGTCGCAACAACGGCTAGGTACTCGCCCATTGTCAAATCAAGACCATAGGCCTGAGCAATAAAGACAGTCGCAATGCCTTGCATAATTGCGGTGCCATCCATGTTGACTGTTGCTCCTAAGGGGATAGTGAACGAAGCAATTGAATTGTGCGCGCCGACTCTTGTTCGAGCTACATTTAGAGTGATTGGCATTGTTGCATTACTCGATGAGGTGCTAAAAGCGAATAATAATGCTGGGCGCATGTTTTTAAATAGAGTCAGTGGATTTAAGCGGGTAAGTAGAGCAAATATACTGGTATACACAACGCTGGCATGGAGAAATAGAACGAAGACTATCGTGCCAAAGTACAGCGCCAGATTAATAATGGCTGAGAACCCTTGGCTGGTAAATAATTTCGCCAACAGGCAAAACACTCCATAAGGCGCAAGATTCATCAAAATACCCACCATTCTCATAATGACATCACTAATCATCTGACAGCCGCGCAGAACGGTTTTTCCAGAATCACCCGCTTGCAATATAGCAACGCCGACTAGAATCGCGAAGACGATAACTTGCAACATATTACCCTCGACCATTGCCTGAAACGGGTTAGAGGGGAAAATTCCAATAAAGACGTCTTTAAAGGATGGCGCGGCTTTGGCGACATAGTCAGCCGCTTCAGCGGTATTGATACCTACGCCAGGGTCGACGATGTTAGCGATGACCAAAGCAAGACTCACTGCAATGGCTGTTGTCACTAAGTAAAGGCCGATGGTTTTAAGGGCTACCTGGCCCATTTTGACATCCTCGCCCATCGAGGCAGAACCGCACACCAAAGAGAAAAACACCAGAGGTACCACTAACAGCTTTAAAGAAATGACGAAAATCTGACCTATCACATCAAAAATATTGCTTACAAACCAAGCGATAAGTGGCGTTTTCTCAGGATCAGCGCCACCTAGTGCATTCAGCACTAAACCTAGAATAATGCCAAGTACCATTCCTGATAGAATTTTTGATGAAAGTTGCATAAGCGCGTAGAGCTCCTTTTTAGCGATTAGATGTTAATGTAAAGCGACTGGAGGACCAGAGTTTAAATCGTGAGAAAAATTCAGGGACGCGCAAAAAAATAATGCCGACAACCAGAATATTCATTACTGCTACCGTAATGAAGAACGACATTATACTCCAGCCTAAGATGCTGAGGAAAAAAATACCCATAAGACTCCCACCAACCATAAATGCCGCATTAATAATGGCATTAACTGAAAGAACGCGAGCACGTTTATTGGCGGCCGTTCGCTGTTGAACCATAGAGTTGAGGGGGACGATAAAAAAACCACCAAACATGCCAATCAACACTAAATCGATGAGGATATGAGGCCCACCAGCTAGGCCTATAAATTGACTGGGCATTACCGTACTGAGTGACCCATGAGTTTCTTGATAGGCAATTGATGCGAAGCTGAGATCAAAGGCAAAAATACTTAGACCAATCGCGCCTAGAGGAACAATGCCTGGCTCCACAACACCTCGAGATAGCCGGTTACATAATAAGGATCCAAGCGCAACGCCAACGATGAAGGCACCCAGTAAAATTGATATTAGTCGGGGGTGACCATTTAACACAGTGACGGTAAAGTTTGGCACTTGGGTCAAAAAGCATCCACCGTAGAGCCAAAACCAAGAGATCGCTAAAATACAGTGAAACACTGTGCGATTCTCCCGCGCCATACGGAAATTACCGGCCGTCTCGGCAAATGGATTTAGGCTTATTTTTTGCCGAGGATTTTCTGAGGGGGCCTCTGGAATTTCTCGGCTACTTAACCATCCAACAACAGAGACTAATACAATAGCTCCACTTAACAGGGTGATACCATTCTCAAGCGTTACCATCCAGCCTCCAATTAGGGTGCCAAGCAAGATTGACCCAAAGGTACCCATGCTGATTTGCGCATTACCAGCTAATAACTCATCGTTATTTAAGTGTTGAGGGATGAGAGAATATTTTGCAGGGCCAAAAAAAGCCGATTGGGTACCTAGCAAAAATAAGATCAACAGCATGAAGTTGAGGTTTTGGGTCATCAGAGCGTAGCTACCAGCCAGCATAATCAAAATTTCGGCAAGCTTAACTCTGCGCATTAACATTGCCTTGTCATAGGTATCAGCTAACTGACCGGCGGTGGTAGAGAAAAGGAAAAAAGGCAAAATAAACAAGCCAACCGCAAAATTAGTGGTGAAGTTAGTGCTAGCCTCCGACCCTGCAACGGCTGAGCTAACAACAATAACTAAGAGTGCATTTTTGAACAAATTGTCGTTCAGTGCACCGAGAAATTGTGTCACAAAAAAAGGTAAAAACCTTCGTTGCGTAAATAAATGAAACTGACTCTTAGGTTGATTAGATTGTTCCATTAAGTTCTCGTTATTTAGCCGGTTAATACACACCTAAAACACTGTCAATAAGCACAAGGTTCGTTGTTTATATCGAAACCTTTTTATCGCAGGGCCGCCAGCAACGTCTGCTGAACTTTTGCTTGATACTACCACTTTAACACTTTACGTTTATGTATTTAAATTGCGGCTAAGGACCGTAGTTTTACGACTCCCAGTTTCTCGACGTTCTAGGTCTAAAAAACAGTCAATTTCGACAAATCCAGCTTTTCGCATCATTCCCGCAGAGGCAAGATTTTGTTCATGCCGTTCTAATATAAGTTCATTGGCGCCGCCGGCTTTGGACGTTGCCGCGATATGGTTCAGTAGCGCACTACCAATACCTTGGCCACCCCATTCCGCATGTACCGTGACTTCCGCGACATAGGCCGCTGGGTTTTCTGCAACATAGGGCTCAAACAAAGTTGGAATATCGCCCGGTTGGCTATAAACAGCTATTCCCACGGGGCGCCCGTCACCCATGGCCACTATGCAGTGATCGGTACCCTTATAAAGGCGCTGAAATTGTTCGTCTATTCCATCCTCAGGTAAATAGTTCCATTGATTAGCGCCATGGGTTGTTAAGAAGTTCTTGAGGGCTTCTAGCTCATGAGCCTCAGCATTGCGTAGTTCAACCATTGAGTATTAACCGTGTCATTTTTTTGTCTTGCGCTGACTAGTGCCAGCAATACGATCGAGTTTATGTTGGATCAAAGCCTCGCGTTTAGCCGCATATTTTTTCTCATGCTGAGAGATTAGTCGCCACAAAATAACGGCGAT
>ENA-OSJC01000113-OSJC01000113.1-marine-metagenome-genome-assembly--contig:-NODE-113-length-80248-cov-5.359245_pt1 | contig 80248 bp, 81 predicted proteins | sample MGYA00237885_ERZ534234 | MGnify/ENA primary metagenome ERZ534234 (study PRJEB26413, sample SAMN06343907) | marine metagenome | isolation source: coastal waters | place: Atlantic Ocean: West Antarctic... | reverse complement strand
CAGTTTTTTGTTTTTCACCGGGTAGTGCAGTGGGAGTTTTGGTTTCAAAAACCCTGCTTGTGGTATCGCCGTCTACTTTATTTCTTAAAATCACATAATAGTAATTGTAGAGTGTGCCCTGCAGTTGTAAACAAGCAAAGGCAATACTGGCCATAAGTAATGAACTAGAGGTAATGGTGTATAGGGTATAAAATATAGCGGCATTTAACAGAATGTCTGCCACAGAATCAAAAAAGCGTCCTGTATAGGAAGGAGTTTGTTTTAACCTTGCTAGTTCTCCATCTGCAGCATCTAAAATTGATTTTAATACCAAAAAAAAGAGTGCCACTAAAAAATGACCATAGTGCATAGCTATAATGGCAATTATGCCAGAGACGATAAACATACATGTTACATGTACTGGAGTGATAGAGGTGTTTACAAAAGATCTAGCGATATATCTTGCAATTGGCCGGCCATAGTCTGAAATATCAAGAAACTTATACTGTGCTGGTAATTTGGACATGATGTTTTATGTGCTTTATTAGTTGATTGCAAGGAAAACACCTTGTTTTTTTACTAAAAAAACACTTGTATAAATTCAAAAATAATCAAATTTGAAACGGTACTAGAGGTTTTCTTTTTCCTTTAACACTATTTTAGGTAGGATAGTGGGAGCTGCTATAAAAAGGGGTAGTCTAAGGCATATGATTATGCTGCTTTTGCCTCTCGTTTAATGTACCATAAAATAATAATTGAAATTCCAGAACAACAGGCAAAACCAACAAACAGAGGTAGGGTTGATGTAGCTACAAAACGACCTATTAAAGTGCTAATGGGTACTGCCATCATAGTGGATATAAAACCGGTAATAGCTGCAGCAATACCAGCTATATGACCAACTGGCTCCATGGCAAGGGCTCTAATATTTCCAAAGAGAAAGCCTATGAAAAAGAATTGTAAACTGAAGAAACCAAAAAGATAATATATGTGTGGGGTTGGGGTGTTGTAAAAAATAACAATGTACAAGGTAGACACCGTAAAGTAACCAATTAAGGAGAGCGTAACGAGTTTCTCCATTCCGTATTTTACTACAAAAGACCCATTCAGAAATATAGCAATACCAATGGCTACAGCAAGAGCAGCAAATATATAAGGGAACTCTTGTTTAAGGCCATATTGCTCTTGAAATATTTGCTGAGAAGCGCTTAAATACACTAAAAAAGACCCTACAATAAAACCAGAAATAAGAGTAAAACCAATGGTTCTTTTATAGCTTAGTGTTTCTTTAGTACCTTTTATTAGCCTATGAAATTGAAATGGAATTCTATTGTTTACAGCAAGAGTTTCTTTTTGTCTTAGCCAAAACCAAATAGTTACCACAACGCTAATGGCTGCTTGAACATAGAAAATTGCTTGCCATGTATAGCTGTCTAGTACAAATTTGCCCATTGCTGGCGCGACAATAGGAATCAAAAGAAAAACAATAGTTACAAAAGACATCACTCGGGCCATATAATCTCCTTGATATAAATCCCTAATAATAGCTATGCATATAGTTCTAGGAGCAGACAGGCCAATACCTTGCAAAATACGACCAACAATCATCATCTCCAGGCTTGTAGCGTGCACGCATACAAAACTAGCCAATAGAAAGACCGAAAAACCCATATATACAGATGGTTTTCTTCCAATAGCATCAGATAATGGACCAAATAGTAAAGGTCCTAAACCTAAACCCAAAAAGATCATGGTTATTAGCAGTTGGTTATCTGCTTGTAATACAACGCCTAAATCTATACCTATGATATCTAAAGCCGGTAATAGTGCATCTATAGCCAATGCTGTTACAGACATAAGGGCCGCCATTAAGGCTATAAATTCTAGTTTAGAGGAGCGGTTTTTTTGCACCTGGCAAAAGTAGGCTTTAATCCTGTTAGTTATCTATAGATTGTTTAAAAGATAAGATTCGAATTACTATAAATAGGATTGGAGTTAAAAAACTCTATTTTACATAATATAAATTATGAAACAAATTATTTAATAATTTGCGTTATTTAAAATAGTATACTTTAGTACTTATTTACTTTATAGACAAATTCAATTTATAATCCATACGCTAGTTTAAAACTAGGTTTTATCTAAAATAATTGCTTTCTCAAATAAAACTATAGTCTCAATATGAGCTGTATGTGGAAACTGGTCTACTAAACTAATTTTTTTTATGGCATAACCAGCTTCCATCAATTGTTGTGTATCTCTAGCTTGAGTAGCTGGATTACAAGAAACATATACCATTCTATTGGCATTTAAAGCAATAATTTTAATCAGTGTTTTTGGAGCAATACCAGCACGAGCAGGATCTAGAATAATAGTTCTAATTTTATTTTTAAATTTTGGATTATCTGATAAGAATTTACCAACATCTGCTGCATAAAAATCTAACCCTTCAATATTATTCCTTTTAGCATTTTTTTCAGCATCTTCAATTGCAGATTTAACAATATCAACACCAATAATTTTAGTGTTATTTGCCTTCGAAGCTATAATTTGACCAATAGTACCCGTACCACAAAACAAATCCATTACTACGGTATTATCAACCGCTTCTTTATTTTCAAAGGTATATTGGGCAACCTTAGCATATAATTTTTCAGCACATTTAGGATTCGTTTGAAAAAAACTTTTCATACTAATCTCAAAATTTAGTCCTAATATATCCTCTACAATTTTATCTTCTCCATAAACAAGATCTATTTTGCCTGCAGTTGCTAATGTTCTATCTCCTGTTTCATCATTAATAGTATGCAAAAGGCCAGCAACTCTTTCGCCAAACAATTTTACTAAAAATGATGCAAATCTATTTAAATCAAACTCAGATAAATCAGGTGAAGTTGTAACTAAGTTGAAAAGTAATTTATTGGTTTTAAATGATTTTCTAACTACAAAATAACGAAAGAATCCTTCTTTTCTAGGCCCATGCCAAGGCGCTAAACCTGTTGCTTTACAATATGATTTAATTTTAATTAGGCTATCTTCAAATTGCATATCAAATAAACCACTGTCTTTAGCTAGGTCTTCTCCACACCACCACGTACCACGTTTTTTAAAACCTAAGGTAAACTCGTCTACATCCGTTTTTAATTCACGGTCATATCCAATGGCAGAAAAGCTATATTCCATTTTATTTCGATAATGAAAGTTATTTGGAGAACTGATGAATTCGTCAAAGTAGTCTTCAACGTTTTCTACTTTACCGATACGTCGAAATAAAGACATTGTACTTTCGTACTTGTATTTGTGTTGTTTTTCTATAGGTAGTTTTATGTAAGGTGCTCCAGCAATCTCTTGAAAATCGATAGCTACTTCATCTTCTGATTGTTCTAGAACTTCAAATAATTTGCATTCAGCATATTTTTTGCTCGTTTTTTTAACCTGTGCTTTAACTAATTGTCCTGGTAATGTATTTGGCACAAAAACAACAAATTCTCCATGTTCGTTTCGTATACGGCCAATTCCTTTTCCTCCAAAGGCATAATCCTCTATTTTAAGTTCTAAAATCTCTCCTCTTTTTACAAACTTATTACGTTCTCTAGCTGGCATTCAATAAAATTTAGAGTGCTAAATTAGTTAAAGAAATTTTAAAAAGTAGAGAATCAATAAATATTAATTAGTACAAACAATGTTGTTATAATTACGAGTATTTAGTAACTAATTTCTAAAATTTAGCAAAAAAGTACACTCAGAAAACCTCAAATGTTAGGTCCAGAGAATTACCACTACAATAAAAAGGTTAGGTATATAAAACAGTATCTTTGTACTAACAAGTACTCTATTAAATACTACTTTATTTTATGCCTTTTAAAAAATTACATCCTGGGATCCAAGAGAAACTTACATCTCTAGAACTTACAGATCCTACAGCATTTCAAAGCAAAAGTATCCCTGTAATAAAAAGTGGCGCCAATGTATTTTGCATTGCTCCAAAAGGCAGCGGAAAAACAACAACACTGATACTTTCTACCTTACAGAAGCTAAAGTATGAAGCCTCTGGAAATGCTCCTAGAGCGGTTGTTTTAGTAGAAAACACAAATAGAGTCTTAGAATTACATGAAGCTTTTTTATTGTTTACAAAACGGAGTTCATTACGTGTATATGCTAGCCATGATGCGCTTCATATTGATATGCAAAAATCTGAAATATTTGAAGGTGTTGATATTCTAATTTCTACACCAAAAATGTTAAATAAATTATTTTTGGCAAACGGCGTACATACCTCTCAAATAAAACTTTTTAGTATTGATGATGCAGAGTTTCTATCATTAGAATCTTCGTATACAGCCATGATGGCTATTACTCAAAGTATTCAAAAGTGCCAATATATAATCTATACTGAAAAATTACATCCAAAGTTAAAACGCTTTGAGTCTTATTTTATGGAGTATCCTAGAACTGTAAAAGGATAATTCACTAATTTAAATAGAAAAACATCAGATAATGATTCCCAAACTACACTATATTTCACAAGGAAACACCCCTAAACAACATCTAGAAAATATTCAAAAAGCGTGTACCTCTGGTATAGAATTAGTCCAGTTATCTTTAGATAGTACTTCCCAAAAAAAACTTTTAAACTACGCGCAACAGGCTAGAGAAATTACCTCACACTTTCAAACTAGGCTGTTTATTACAGACCATAGTAAAATAGCAAAAGCAGTAAAGGCAGATGGTGTACACATAACAAAGGCAGACTCCTGCCCTACTAAAACAAGCACAAATTTATACTCTTGGCAGCTCATTGGCGGTACGGCAAATACAATACAAGATTGCGAAAAACTTCTCGACAAACAGGTAAACTATATGTACCTAGGGCCCTTTAAAGCAACAACAAAGGGTGTAAACCTACCCATTTTGGGTTTAAACGGGTTTACAGCCATTACAGATATATTAAAAACTGGAACACCAATTATGGGCCATGGCGGTATCATCACACAAGATGTAAAAGCAATACTAGAAACTGGTCTTTCTGGAATTGCAGTTTCTGATGCTATCACTAGTGATTTTAATTCCATTAAAATTTTCCATGAGTTACTAAAATCTTCATCAACCGCAGAACAGCGATATAGCATGCCTTAATATCTAGACAGATATCCTTGTATGTGGTTACAAAATAAATAGTGTACCTTGGTGTTGTATTTTAAACCTATAGATAATAGGCTTTTTATGCCGAAAAAAGCGCCCTAATAAAATTACTTTTATGAAATTAAATTTACTGTCTTGTACTTCTCAAAGACCCGATAAAAGAGCTATTTCTGCTTGTATTTTAGAGCTCGCCAGTGATATTAGTCCATCACTATCTAACGAGCTTACAGAGATACTATTAATGGGAGATGCCGTAGAGATTGATGTGCATGACAAAAATACAGCCACTGCCTTAAGAGCTTTAAGGAAGTTGGATGTTGATTATGAAATTTTAGAATAAATAAACAGGAAGTTTACTACCAATCTATCGGGAAATAATCTTTTAAGAATTTACCACACCAATGTTTACCGGTATTAATCCCGTCAATTAAAGGGTCCATAACCCTAGCTGCTCCATCTACAATATCTAAGGGTGGCTGGAAATCATGTACTTCTACCTTCTTTTTTGATAATGCTACTGGATCCTCATCAGTTACCCAACCTGTATCAACAGCATTCATATATATTCCAGATTTAGCAAATGTTGCCGAAGATGTATGGGTAAGCATGTTTAATGCTGCTTTAGCCATATTTGTGTGTGGATGCCTATCCTCTTTTTTAAACCTATGAAACTTACCCTCCATGGCAGATACATTAATGATGTGTTTTTTACCTGTATTTTCCTTCATCATTAAATTAGACAACCGGTTACATAAAACAAAAGGAGCAACAGCATTTACTAGCTGTACCTCTACCATTTCTGTGGTTTCAATTTCTCCTAGAGTTAGGCGCCAACTATTTGTTGTTCTTAAATCAACTTGTTGTAAATCTGCATCTAGCGCTCCCTGAGGAAACACCTCTGCATTTTGTAAAGAGTTGTCGAAACTGTACGGAATTTGAGAAAGTGCTGCAGAGTTGCGCAATCCTATTCCTGGCTCTGGTCCATGCCAAGTAACTGGTAGTACGTTGTTTTTACTTGTTTTTGAGGTTGTAGCACTAAGATCAGACAGTTCTTTTAAACATACTTGATGTTCTTTTAATAACATTTGTGCTAGCTTTGGAAGCTTCGCTATAGGTAATTTTTCATTTTCCATTAAATGAAAATAAAACCCTGAGGGCCTTCTAACGGTTTGTGCCGCATTGTTTATTAGAATGTCAAGCCTGTCATATTTTTGTTCTATATAATTACAAAATATTTCTACACTAGGTATGTGTCTTAAATCAAGACCATGAATGTGTAATCTATTGCTCCACTGAGAATAATCATCTTCTTTAGAAAATCTAATGGCAGAATCTGCCGGGAAACGTGTAGTGGCAATTACTGTTGCACCAGATCTAAGGAGCATTAAGGTAATGTGGTATCCAATCTTTAGTCTAGAACCCGTAATTACAGCAACTTGATCTTTTAAATCTGTAGTTTGAAAACGTTTGGCATAATTTAAATCTCCACAACTGGTGCACATAGAGTCGTAAAAGTGATGTAATTGGGTGTATAATGTTTTACACACATAGCAGTTTCTTGCAGACGCTAATATTGGTGCAGGTTCTGTAATGGCTGAGGCCGTTAATAGCTTTGGAGCTACAAATAAAGCCGCCTCTCTGGCAGATCTTATACCCGTAGTTTTTCTTGCATGCCTGTCTTTGGCAATCATTTTACGTTTGGTTGCTTTTTTAGCATCCTTTCTTCTTCGCTGATGCTCATCTCTAGTTGGGCGAGATAACTTTCCAGAGGCCTTTAATAAAGCTGTTCTTTTGTCTTGAGTAAGGTCGTAAAGCTGATTTGTATGGCTAAGTAATTTTTCTAAAGTTGAAATACAAGCATCTATTTCTTCACTAGATATGTTAGAACTACTATTAGGGACTATTTTATCTTCTGGCATAAAGGTGGCTCGAAAGAGCACAGTTTTAATAAATTTTTATCAGGCAATATAACCATACCTTTATTTTTACAAGCTAGTATTTAAAAAGATATCTCATGATTTATGTATTATATAACATAATGCTATTACAACAAATTGTACCTTTATGGTTATGACAATAATTGATGTGCTTTCTGGGTTTTCTGGTAGTTGCTTTTTGTTTTATGGCGTGAGTTGTTTGTACTCAAACCATATGTCCAAAGAGTTTAAACGCTTTGGAATACCCCAATTTCAAAAATTAACAGGCATGCTTCAAATACTTGGTGGCCTAGCCTTATTAATTGGATCTTGGAAATTTCCGCTTTTAGCTTTTATAGGTGCCGCGGGTCTTGCACTGTTAATGCTACTGGGATCTGTAGTTCGCATTAAAATAAAAGATAGCTTCTTACAATCTAGCCCAGCTTTTATCTTTGCTATACTTAACAGCTTCTTGGCTTATACCTATAGTAATGCGATATGGCTTACAAGCCTATAATTGCTAAACAAAAAAGCAAAAATAATGCTGCAGGAAATGATTTAATTAAAGCATCCTTTATCTTGATATGCATAAGTATAGATCCTGTAAGTAAAGCTCCTAGTACAGAGGCTGCAACAAGTTCTAGATTTGCATATTTAATTGATGCAATTAAAGCTATAGAGAAACCTACTTTTAAAAACCCAACTACATAGCATAAAGTACTCCCAAGACCATAAGCCTCAAATTCTTGCATCATTGTTTTTGCATCACCGCCTCTCCATCTTGAGGGTTTATTATATTGCAAAAGCCAAACATTAAGTAAACTTAAACCTACAATAATTTTTAATGCAATTTTTACTTCTTCCATGGTATGTGTTTTTTAGTCTTTAATTTATATAGCTGTTATATCATCCATATAAAGGTAGAAAAAAATAATAGTTCTTAAACAGATAATTTGGAATTATGTTTTACTTTTTTGAGTATAAATACTCCGTTGCAATTGTAAAAGTGTTGGCTAATGAGTAATCAAAAAGCGCTAAGGCAATGAATATCGTCGATTCAATGACATAGCGCCTTGCTATAAATTCTAAACTAGCAGGTATATTATTTTTCTAATTTTACTTTAACAGCATTCATGCCTCTTTGACCTTTTTCTAATTCAAAAGAAACTTTGTTTCCTTCTGTGATTTCATCAATAAGACCACTAACATGAGTAAAATATTTTTCTTGATTCTCTGAGTCAATGATAAATCCAAAACCTTTTGAAGTGTCAAAAAAGTTAACCACACCAATACGTACAGGGTTAAAGGCCTCTCTCTCAGAAGCTAATGTTTTAGGGATGCTAATTGCAATATCTTCAATCTCTATCTCAACCTTTTGAGATGGATCTGGCGGGGTATCAACAAGATTTCCGTTATAATCTACATAAGCGAACTCGATACCAGAGGTACCGTTTTCTTGTCTTTCGAGTTTTCTAGCCTCCATTTTCTTACGCTTATCTTCTCGTTTTTTTAAACGCTTCTTTTCTTTTTCTACTTTACTAAAGGTTTGTTGTGATTTTGCCATTCGTTATTTTGAATATAAACTTTAACTTAATAATCTACAATTTCTGAAAAAAATGCCATTTTTTCAAGAAAAACGAGACTTCTTTCTATTTTTTTTATGAACTATTTCTTCTTTTTCTTCTTAATCGTATTCGTTTTTACAACCAAAGTATTTGTTTGTTGTAATTGATTTGCCATCAATTTTTCTATCAATTCATCTTTTGTAAGGTGATGAAATACTGTCTTTACAGCAGTCTTTAAATCTAAAGAAATATCCTTATTGGGTTTGGCTTTAAATATTTTTCTAGCCCAAAGAAGTGTATTGTTCTGCTCAATGGCTAAGGCATTAGCTTTTGGCATTTTAGAAAATGAAATACTGAGTTCTTGTTCTAAATCTGGAATATCAGCAAGCTCATCTTCCTGGATTACACTCAGAGATAACCCCTTTGCCCCTGCCCTTGCTGTACGTCCAGATCTATGCACATAGGCATCATAGGTATCTGGAAGGTGATATTGCACTACATAGCTAATTTGTTTAACATCTATTCCACGGGCTGCTAAATCTGTAGCAATTAGTATGTCAATGTTTCCTTCTCTAAACTGCCCCATAATTCTATCACGAATGCCTTGGGCTAAACTACCATGTAAAGCCCCAGAAGAGAATTTGTTTATAGCTAACTTTTTGGCAAGCTTATTTACTGCAGCTTTTGTTTTACAAAATATGATGCCTCGTTGTCCTTCTTTGGTATTTAAAAAATGCATGAGCACCTCTAGCTTCTCTATAGGTCTTACCACAACATATTGATGGTCTATCCCTTGATGACCAAGGGTTTCCATATCTACTTGGATATCTACCACATGTTTTGACAAATAGTTCTGTACCATTTGTTTTATACTTCCGGGCATGGTTGCAGTAAACAAAAGTGTTCTTCTTGCTTTTGGAAGTTGAGCAACAATAGTGTCTAGGCCCTGATTTAAAACAGCTATCATTTCATCTGCCTCATCTAATACAAGTAGAGAAGTCTTTGTAATATCAATAGCTTCTCTTTTTATCAAGTCTATGAGTCTACCTGGGGTTGCAACAATTACATGTGTATCTTGTTTTAAACGCTCAATTTGTGGCTTAATAGGAATACCTCCAAAAATAGGTGCTATAGCTATTTCTGTTTTTTTACTAGAAAAATCAGTGAGGTTTTTAAAAATTTGTTGTCCTAATTCTCTGGTTGGCGCAAGAACAATAGCCTGTATAGAATTGTTTTGAGTGTCTATGGTTTGTAATAATGGAAGCCCAAAACTAGCAGTTTTTCCCGTTCCTGTTTTAGCTAATGCAACAACATCTTCTTTTTGATTTAGTATTACAGGTATTGCCTTTGCTTGAATGCTGGTAGGAGTTTTAATTTCTAAAACATCCAGTGCTTCAATCAAAAAATTGGCTACTCCTAAATCTGAAAATGTTGTACTCATATGATTTTGTAAGGGTTATTTTATGATTCTTGAAGAATTCTTTTTGATTTCCTGTAGGTAAACTTCGGGTAAATATTTCGTTTAGCATACCTGTTTAGGTTTCCAGCATTCACCATTTTTTGATAGACAGGTTTTGTAATACCAAAGTATTCATAGGTTGTACCATCTGTAAAGGTGATCTCTAATAACAAGCCCTTATGTTGGTAATCAGAAATACCAGCATTTGTAATAGTTTCTGTATATGCTAGTGAGTTTTTTTCTTTAGTTTCTGGAGCCATGCTTACTAAAAAATGATACCCATCAATAATCTTACGGCTTTGCATTTCTGCCTCTTGTTGTAATGGGTCTCCATCCTGAAATTTATCCGGGTGCCACTCTTTTACTAGATTTCGGTAACTTTTCTTAAGAAATTTAAGGTCAATCTCTTTTTCTACTCCAAATAATTTCTTGTACTCATGTATGCGCTTCATAACCAGGGTGTTTATTAGGGCGCGAAACTACTTCTTTTTTATGGATATACTAGTGAGTATAGGGTAATAAAAAAGCCCATCTATAAAGATGGGCTTTGTTTGAAAGTATTTGGATATTACTTAGACAACTTTTACGTTTACCGCGTTTAATCCTTTGTTTCCTTCTTGTAGGTCGAATGTAACCTCGTCACCTTCTCTAATCTCATCGATTAATCCTGAAATGTGTACGAAGTGGTCTTTCTCAACTCCTTCTTCTGTAATGAATCCAAAACCTTTAGTGTCGTTGAAAAATTTTACTGTTCCTTTACTCATTGTAATATAATTTAATGTTAATATTTTATAAAGCGCAAATATCATTCTATTAAATTGATTTAACAAACAAATTAACCTATAATAGTGATTAATAAAGGGTAAAAATGTGCTACTGCCCTATTATAGGGAGTCTTTGTAGAAGTACTAGCTATAAAAAACACAATAAAACGACTGATTTTACTAAGTTTGGGGACTAAGTCTTTACTAACTAGCTCGTAAAGTAGTGATTATTGCAATAAAGTAATGCGTACTTTTTTCTTTTTCAAACGTGTGTTGTTTGTTTTTTCAACCACAGCACTTGCTTTATCTTTTGGTACAGACACAAAAGCACAATCTTGCTTTAATTCTATTATACCAACTTCATTTCTTTCTAGATCTCCCTGCTTAAATAATAGTCCAGCAATATCTCCTTTTGAAATCTTATCTTTTCTCCCTCCAGATATAAATAAGGTAGCCCATTGAGGAAAAATTGCAGTTTCTTTGTCTTTTAGTTTTAAAACATCTGTACAGGTAATAAATTCTGGCAAAGGCTCTTCTGTCCACTTTAAGACATAAGCAGTACCAGAGGCGTTCATTCTTGCTGTTCTTCCATTTCTGTGGGTAAATTCTTCTAGTTTTAATGGCAATTGATAATGAATTATAAAATTTAATTCTGGAATATCCAAACCACGTGCAGCCAAATCTGTGGCAATTATAATTTGATGCGTACCATTTCTAAACTTAATTAAAGCCCGCTCTCTATCTATTTGCTCCATACCGCCATAAAAATGACCATGGGGTATATGCTGCTGTTTTAAAAAATCACTCACATATTCAATTGTTTTCTTGAAATTACAAAAAATAATACCTGGCTCATTTCCTATATGGTAAATCAAATCTGCTAATGCTTGCAATTTGTTTTTCTCTTGAGATCGAACTATTTTAACAGACAAAGCAGCCGTTTTAGTGTCTAGATAGTCTATAATAACTTCATTTTTAACACCAACAAATTCAGGGATTTCAATATCCTGTGTAGCAGAGGTTAAAATACGTTTTTCAATCTGTTGAAGATTTTCTAAAATTTCTCGCATTTGTGTTTCAAACCCAACCTCTAGAGATTTATCAAACTCATCGAGTACTAAGGTTTTAATATACTTTGTTGTAAAACTCTCTCTACCTATATGGTCTGCAACACGTCCTGGAGTACCTACTATTATACTTGGCGTATGGGCAAGGTCCATTTTATCTTTAGAAATTGGTCTACCTCCATAAATAGCATTTGCTTTATAGCCAGAGCCCATCTGCCGTATCACCTGTTCTATTTGTATGGCTAGTTCTCTTGAGGGAACCAATATTAGTAATTGAACCTCAGTACACTCTGGATCAAGGGCTTCAATAGTGGGTAACAAAAACGCTACGGTTTTCCCAGTTCCTGTTGGAGATAGTAAAACAGTATTAGCTGTAGATGAAATGGCAAGAACCACCTCCTCTTGCATCTGGTTTAATTTACTAATGTTAAGTTTAGCAAGAAGTTCTTTTTGTGATTTTCTAAAATGAGTCATGAGAAAATGTATTATAAAAGCCTACCAAATCGTATGCTAAACTAATAATTTTCAAAGGTATTCAAAAAGTTATCCCTGACACTCTATTGTGATTTCTTATTAAAATAAAACTGCTTGCAATAGATTTCTCTAAAGCAAGCAGTTCCAAAATAAAGAAATAAGATTACTCAATACTTACATCAAAGGTTGTAGTTACATCTGTCTCACCACCTGCACTATCTAAACCATCATTTGGCTTTACTGGCTCGTGACGAAGTGTTATTGTTAAACTTCCAGAACTAGCCTCACCAGTTTCTAAGGTAATACTTACACCTAGTGGGTTTCCATTAGAGTCAAAGTCTAGGTAGGTAGTAGTAATATTTAAGCCCTCACTTATGGTGTAAAAAACTTGGTGCTCATCAGCCTCTTCTATTACTTCATCAGTAATCTCCTCGGCTGGAGTTTCAGTTTCGTTTAAGAATCTTACAGCTCCTTGGTATTGAGTGTTTTCAGAAAAACTTCCTGATACTGTAGTTTCTGGCACATCTGGGCCATCACCATCAAGATCTATAGTAGTTAAAACCACTTGATTACCACTCTGTGGTGTTAGTGTTAAAACTACAGTAGTAATAACTTCTTCCTGGTTAATAACCACTGGTGTATCATCATCACTACAACCTACCATTGCGATTGCTAGTAAAGCATACATTGAACATCTTTTCATTGTTTTCATTGTTTTTAGCTTAAAATTAGTAATTGAATTGAATTGTAAAGTTTTCATTTTGTTAGTATTAAGATTAGTAATTGTATTTAAGTTGAAGGGTAATATTTCTGCCTACATCATCTGCGTAGTAACGTAAACGATTTAGGTAATTTCGGTATGAGGTATTAAACATATTGTTGAGATATAAGCCCAAGTGTAATGACTCGTTAATAGAGACACTTGCATTAAAGTTAAGTAGGTGATATCCTGGTGGCGGAGTACTTATATCAACGGTTTGAATAGAATCTGGTAATACAACCTCAAAATTTGTATCTGGAAATTCATTTTGTGCAAACACATAACAACTCTCTAGGGAAATCTTAAGATTATGGTGCTTTAAATTGGTGTAAATCAAACTATTTTTAGTGCTGGCAGATGGCATACTAATAAGGGCTTGTTTTTGTGATATATCATAGCCCTTTATCAAAGAAAATTGATGCGTAAAACTAACATTATCAAACAATGATAGAGATGCGTCTACATCAATTCCAAAAATTTGAGCCCTGGTCTGTCTGTATTCCCAAACTTGGAAATTACCTCTAATGGTTTGTCTTATACCAGTGGGCTCAATAAGTATATAGTTATCTATAGTGTTGCTGTAAGGCATGATTGTAAAATCAAACTTCTCTGCGCGTTGTTGCAGTGTAAGTGAAACCTTATGCGCAGTTTCTGAGCCAAATTGCAAATCTCCTAATTCTATTCTTGAAGCGCTATGGTGCAAACCTTCACTAAATAGTTCTGAAGCGTTTGGAGCCCTAGAAGCAATTGAATAGTTGGCAAAGAGCATGTAAGTCCCAAAGGTGTGTTTAACTCCGAGGGTAAAAGCGGGGTTTGTAAAGCGTAATTTTGGATTGGTGAGCACTTGATTTCCAACTTGCTGAATTACTAAATCAGAAAATTGAGTGTCATACCCTCTTTCTTCCCAGAAAGAGCGGCGGTAAAACTTATACACATCCATAAAGGTGTGGTCAATTCTAACACCTGCCTCCAAGAGCCATTGTGTGTTAAATGTATAATTTCCAGTAACAAAACCACCAATACTATACTTTGTATAATCTGGAATAAGACGTCTAACTCCCGTTTGAGGATTTGCATAATTAGTTTGATAGCCTGCACTTACCCCTGTTGTATACTCTATTTTATCTGAAACATCAGAGGTTACATCTACATTTAAAGTTTGTGTTTTTAATGCTAAATCTAAAGAAGCTTTATCTCTATTATCACCTCTTCGAATATCAAATTCAAGTCTATTGTTTTGCTGGTAGTCATACTGTAAAGACACACGACCAATTCCTTCTATATCTTTAAAGCCTTTGATACGCGCTAGATGGTGTACAACATCTTGTCTAGGCGCTCCAATAGCATAAGTGAAGTCTTTAATTATTGACGGTATGGGGCTAGATATTGCTTGTACTTGATCTTCTGCGCCACCAATATGAGAGGCTCTCAAGATTCCAATTTCATTTCTAAAAAAAGAATAATACGCCTCTACTGCATAATCAATTCTATTAAACCCTAACCTGGCTGCAATATTGCGTTCAAAAATTCCCGTATTGCTCAATATATAATCTGGAGCATTAAAGTCTCCAAAACGTTTTGCTGTGCCTTGTAAAGAGGTGTACCAACCATTTTCGTAGCTTTTGGTTAGGCTTGATGTTACAGCCCCACCCCTACCATTACTGGAGCCACTTACTATGGTTTTACCATAGAGTGAATCTAATATAGCCACCTTTGGTGCTGAAGTAATAATAACACCTCCAATAGCATTTCCGCCATACTGCAAAGCTCCAGCACCTTTAATTACCTTAATACTACCTGCAGTGTTGACATCAATACTAGGGGCATGTTCTGCACCCCACTGCTGATCTTGCATTTGCACTCCATTATTAATAAGGACAACACGGCTACTGTGCATGCCATTTATCATTGGCTTAACAACAGTATTACCCGTATTAAGAGAAGATACCCCGCTAATGCTATTTAATACATCTCCTAACGAGCCGCTACTAAAGGATGAAATTGTTTGTTGATTTAATGTATTCTCAAATAATGTTTTTGTTTCTCTTTGCGTTTTACTGCCGTTAACGATTATTTCGTTGAGTGACTCCAGATGATGTTCTAGCTTAAATGTTTTTTGAACATCTGCCTGCAAGACTACAGTAAAGATTTTGGTAGCACAAGATGGATGAGACACCTGTAGCTCATAAGTGCTATTACACAGATATGTGATAGTGAAATTTCCGTCCAGATCGGTCTGAACCGCAACTCCAGTTTGTGCCACTACAATAGTAGCCCCTGTAAGCACAGAGCCGTCATGTATATCTAATAAAGTACCATTTAGTGTATTATCACACTCTTGGGCAAAAGAGTGTACACTGCTAGATAGCAGAAATAATAACGCAAATAATCGCATCGCATTCTTTTTAAAATTTTTAAATAAATTAAATCTTTAAGAAAGAATACTTGGGGGTGCACGTAATTGCTTTGAAGTTAGTTTTTTTGAAAATAAAGCTACTACAGTTAAGGTAGCTTTTGTGTTTTGAGAAATTAACACTAATGTGTTAAGGTAATTCTCTGGTAGTATGTATTGAAAACTAGAACTATAAAAATCACAGCTATGGCACTGTGGAGCGTCTTTGTGCAAATGAGTGGTTTGCTCATGGCATACCTCATGTTCGTGGTTTTCAAACAAATGAGAAAATTCAACACAAGTAGGGAGCATTAGTGCAAAAACAAGTGCAATAACTCCTAGATACTTTGTGATGTGATTTTCTAAATTCATAAGTTATACTGTAAAACTACTATTTACAAAATTATTAAACAACTTTATATTATAAATAAGTTCAGTAGTAGTTTGTAAATTTAAAGAACTACAACCGTGCGTGTTTTACTACCTTTGTATTAAATACAAGAAGCTGTTTGCATGAAGACTGAAAATTTAAGAATTATATTTATGGGAACACCTAGTTTTGCAGTGGGTGTTTTAAAGACTATTGTTGAGAGTGGTTTTAATGTTGTAGGTGTTGTCACCGCACCAGACAAACCAAAAGGACGCGGCAGAACACTTCAAGGCTCTGCAGTAAAACAATATGCAACTATTGAGAGTATTCCTGTTTTACAGCCCACTAATCTTAAGGACCCCTCTTTCATAGATGCCTTAACAGCCCTATCTGCAGATCTTCAAGTGGTAGTTGCCTTTAGAATGCTTCCCAAAGTAGTTTGGCAAATACCAAGTCTAGGAACATTTAACCTCCACGCTTCATTATTACCTGAATATCGTGGTGCTGCTCCTATAAACTGGGCTATTATTAACAAAGAACAAACTACAGGTGTCACCACATTTTTTATTGACGAAAAAATTGACACCGGAGAAATCATACTCTCTAAAGAGATTGGTATTTCAAAAACAGATACTGTAGGTAGTTTACACGATACTCTTATGGAGTTAGGTAGCGCAGCAGTAATAGATACCTTAACCCTTATAAGTAATACAGAAGTATATACAACCAAACAGCCCACAGGAGAGGACTTCTCTAAACTAAACCTAAAAGAAGCTCCAAAACTTACCCCAAACAATACCTATATAGATTGGAACACCAGTGCAGATTCAATAGACCATTTTATAAGAGGTTTAAATCCATATCCCGGCGCATGGAGTTATCTTACCCAAGAAGAGGACACACTAAAGGTTAAAATATTTAAGGTAGCCATCATCGAGCCAAATCAGGAAAATTCTTTATGGTTTATTACAAAAGATGGAAGCGTTAAAATTTCAGAACATAGCCCATTAGGCACTGTTAAAGTAATGCACAAAAAATTGTATGTGCAACTTGCAAATCAAGTATTAGAAATTATAGAAATTCAACTACCCGGAAAGCGTAAAATGGCAGCCAAAGATTTATTAAACGGCTACAATTTTACAGCAGATGCAAAAATGATTGCGAACCCCCATGCCTGTTGAGTCGGTAAAAAACACGTTTTTTTTGACTCGCTTATTAACAATCACCCTAAGTTATTAACAAAAAGAGGGTTTTAGCTTGGCAATCCTTGTCAATGTTGAATATCCGTTTAAATTTGTATAGGTACTAAAAGGTATTTTTAATCATTTTTTTAATTTAAACAAATATTATGAACAAATCAGATTTAATCGACGCAATGGCAGAAGATGCTGGAGTAACAAAAGCAGCAGCTAAAAAAGCATTAGAGTCTTTCCTAGGAAATGTACAGGGATCACTTAAAAAAGGAAACAGAGTTTCTTTAGTAGGTTTTGGTTCTTGGTCAGTAACTAGAAGAGCTGCAAGAGAAGGAAGAAACCCTCAAACAGGGAAAACTATTCAAATTGCTGCTAAAAACGTTGTAAAGTTCAAAGCAGGTTCAGACTTACAGACTAGTGTAAACTAAATTACTGTAATTCAAAACATAAAAATCCTCTTTGCAGTTGCAGAGAGGATTTTTTATTTTACATATATATACAGCTCTGTTTTTGTTGGATATAACAAAAAAAAATAGTAGGTTTAGTTTATATAATAATCAATAATGACACTACTTAAACCCAATAAAGGTCTTTTACTAGTTGCAAAGCCATCCATAATTGGAGATGTGTCTTTTAATCGATCTGTCATATTATTGGCAGAGCATACCACAGAGAATGGCTCTGTAGGTTTTATTCTAAACAAACCACTAGACTATACCCTTAAAGATTTTATTCCTGAGATTAACTCTGAGCTGCCCGTTTATAATGGTGGTCCTGTAGAGCAAGACAATCTATACTTTATTCATAAAATACCAGAACTAATTCCAGGAAGTGTTGAAATATCTCAAGGTATTTTTTGGGGAGGAGACTTTAAAGCTATCACTAAATTGCTAACTGATGACAAACTAACTCAAACTCAAATACGTTTTTTCTTGGGGTATTCAGGATGGTCTACCCAGCAGCTGAGCCAGGAGTTAGAACTAAACAGTTGGGTAGTTACCCCAAATGACTACAAAAACAAAATCATTGGTAATACCAACGACAATCTTTGGAAAGAAAAAATGCTAGAACTTGGCGGCAGCTATAAGCTTTGGTCTAATGCTCCACAAAACCCCTCCTATAATTAATTTAGGTTTTTTAGCAAAAAAAACTATCCCAGTCTAGCTTTTGCATTTAATTTACCTAGTAGTTCTTTTGCAATGGTATTGGTGTATTGTTTCTTTCTGTATTTTGTAATTGATTGAATACCTCCAACTACGTTAGTCACAAACATCTCATCGGCTTTTTGTAATTCAAAAGGAGATATAGAAACTTCCTCTACATCATAATCATGCATATCTGCCAAGATAGTAAGAAGTTGTTTGCGCATGATACCTTTTAGACAACCATCTTTGAGTGGTGGTGTTTTAATGGTATCCCCTTTTACTAAAAAAAGGTTTCCGTTCAAGGCCTCTACAATTTGTTTTTTTTCATTGAGTAACAAACAGTTATCATATCCATTCTCTTTGGCATAAATACTCCCCAAAACGTTTATGATTTTATTGTTTGTTTTTAATGTTGAGAGCAATCCTGATGTAATATAATGATCCTTAAATAGCTCTACCTCATAGTGGTCTTGATGTAATAGGTAAAAAGGATTTTGTAAATCACTGCACGTTATAGAAAATTTAATTTCGTTTGTAGTGGGGCTGTAAAGACCGCCTTGTTGGCGCCAAACAAGTATTTTAACTCTATAGGCTGCAGTAATACTGCCATTAGCCTCAATGGTTGCTAGAACTTGCTTCTCTAAGTATTCTTGGGTAAAATTCATGGGAATCTCCATGCGAAGTATTCGCATAGAGGCCATAAGCCTAAAGTAATGATCTTCCCAAAAATAAATTTTCCCGGCGCTAACACGCAGGGTTTCGAAAATTGCATCACCATAATTTAGCCCCCTGTTAGAAACAGATATTGTCGCTTGTTGTTTTTCTAGTATGGTACCATTGAAATTTATCATAAAAAAAATGCCACTCTAGTTTATAATAGAGTGGCACAAAGATACGGGTATCTATTTTTATTTTTTAGGTTGACCCTAATATTTGTTTTAATTCAGAAACCATGTTTTCCCAGAGCATCTTACCTTCTTCAACTTCACCATCTTCAGCGAAATCTGTAATCATGAGTGAAACATCTTTGGTGATTTCATCAACTTGAATACGCAATTCAAAATAATAGTCTGTGCCTGTGTCCACATCCCACCTAAATTTAATGCGTTCAGTGTTCTTTTTTGTGAGCAATACTGCTTTTTCTTCGGCTCCATCCCAAATAAACTCAAAATTCTCACCTCTAGAGTTTACGTTATCTGCATACCATTCAGAGAGTCCAGATGGTGTTGAGATATACGTGTACAATAATGAAGGGGAAACCTGTATTGGAATTTCCATTTCGTATTTTATTTTTTCTTCCATTGTTGTTTGTTATTGACTCCAATATAGATATTAAATATAATAACCAAAAGAAAGAAACCTATTATTTACGGCTAAGAAATGATATTCTATCCAACTAGATTATTTCAATAGCTAAAGTGGTATGTTATCTTCTAAATTTACGTCTCTGTTTTGCACCTTCTTGAGAAGATGTATTTGATTGAGAACGACTTGTGTTTCTTCCTCCTCTATTATGGGCTGCCTTATTTTCTGCCTTTTTAGATTCAACTTCATGTAGTGATTCTGTTGGCTCAAATCCTGGGATGATTGTGCTATCTAACTTAATATTCAGCAATTTCTCTATCCCTCTTGCATAGGCATATTCATCAACACTTACAATAGAAATCGCTTTTCCGCTGGCTCCTGCCCTACCAGTTCGTCCTATTCTATGAACATAGTCTTCTGGGATATTAGGCAACTCAAAGTTTATTACATGAGGAAGCAATGGGATATCAAGCCCACGTGCTGCTATGTCTGTAGCTACCAAAACAGATATGGTACCTTCTTTAAAACCAGCAAGGGCTCTTGTTCTTGCCCCTTGACTTTTATTACCATGTATGGCCGCAGCCTTAATGTCTGCTTTTTCTAATTTTTGAGAAAGTTTGTTGGCACCATGTTTGGTTCTAGTAAACACCAAAACTTGATTCCAGTTACCCTCTGTAATGAGTTTAATTACAAGAGCTGTCTTTAGTCCTTTATTTGTTCTGTATATGATTTGATCTACTTTCTCTGCCGTAGTGTTTTGCGGAGCTGCCTCTACCATAGCGGGGTTGTGTAAAAAGCTATTTGCAAGGGTTTTAATCTCTTTAGAAAAAGTTGCAGAAAACAATAAGTTTTGTCTCTTAGATGGTAACAGGGCTAAAATCCTCTTAATATCTCTTAAAAAACCCATATCAAGCATGCGGTCTGCTTCATCCAAAACTAAGAACTGAATTCCAGAAAAATTAATCACACCTTGACTGTGCAAATCTAATAACCTACCAGGAGTAGCCACTAAAATATCAACTCCTTGACGTAATGTTTTTATTTGAGGATTTGCATTAACTCCACCAAAAACTACAGTGCTTTTAAGATCTGTAAACTCTGAGTAGGTCTTTACATCATCCAAGACCTGAGCAGCAAGCTCTCTTGTTGGGGTTAATATTAATGACTTTATCTTTCTTCTTCCTTGATGTTGAGCAGGGCTGGCTAGAAACTGCTGTAGCATTGGCAATGTAAAACCAGCCGTTTTACCAGTTCCAGTTTGTGCAGATGCTAAGACATCTCTGCCATCTAGTATTTTTGGAATTGCTTTTTGTTGAATTGGACTTGGTGTAGTATATCCTTTTTTGCTAATTGCTTTTAGCAAGGCATCGCAGAGCCCTAATGTTTGAAATGACATAAATAATGTTAAAAGAAAAGGCAAGAACCCATTCTTAATTAGCGACAAATGTACGGCTTATTTACTGAGAAATTTTGACAGAAATAAAATAGAATAAAAAATGGTGGATTGTTTGCCCTACACTTTTTTGTTTTTATCTTTGCAGCCGCTTTAATGCACAATATCTGCAACAAAGCACAACCAGTAACATTTGGCGAGGTAGCTCAGCTGGTTAGAGCACTGGATTCATAACCCAGAGGTCGGCAGTTCAAGTCTGCTCCTCGCTACAATAAAAAAGCCCATACGCTATGTATGGGCTTTTATTATTTATGTAAAATTTTTACTTAAAAATTTCAATTAATTCCTCGAGCCCTACAGTTTGTTTATCACCCGTTTGCATGTTTCTGATGATGAAGGTATTATCTTGTATCTGTTGGTCTTTTAACAACACAAGGTATGGTATCCCCTTTCGCTCTGCATAGGTGAGTTGTTTTCTTTCTTTCTTTTGATTGCTTGCAATATCTGGATAAAGTTCTGCAGAGATCCCGTTACTTCTTAATTGCTTGATAGCCTTCATAGCAAATAAAGCTTCTGTTTCGCCAAAATTAAAAAACAGTACATCTGTACTTGCTGCTGTAGTTTCTGGAAATAGGCCAAGTTCTTCAAGAACTAAATAAATTCTATCCAAACCAAAAGAAATACCCACACCACTAACGTCTTTTAAACCAAAGATACCTGTGAGATCATCATAACGACCTCCGCCCCCAATACTTCCTATAGTAATACCTTGTGGTGCACTAACTTCAAAAATAGCTCCGGTGTAATAGTTTAAACCTCTAGCTAGGGTAACATCAATGGCAAGAGTAGCTGTTTGAAGTTCTAAAGCTGAAACATTAGCAACAATAAACTCCAACTCTTGTATGCCCTGCATTCCAGTTTGAGATGCGCTAAGCATCCCTTTTAGGCTTTCTAATTGCTCTTTGGCAGTTCCTTTGAAGCTAAATAAAGGCTGCACTTTGGTAATTGCATCTTGACTAATACCTTTTTCAAGCATTTCTTTTTTAACCCCGTCAGGACCTATTTTATCTAGTTTGTCTAAAGCTACTGTAAAATCAATAAGTTTGTCTTGTGCACCAATCACTTGAGCAATACCACTTAATATTTTACGATTATTAATCTTTATTACACTGCCTTTTAATTTCAAGGATGTAAACACTGCATCGTATAATTGTACCAACTCTACTTCTTGCAATAAAGAAGTACTTCCAACTACATCTGCATCACATTGGTAGAATTCTCTAAAGCGACCTTTCTGGGGTCTATCTGCTCTCCATACGGGTTGTATTTGAAATCTCTTAAAGGGGAATGTAATATCATTTTGATGCTGTACAACATATCTAGCAAAGGGCACTGTTAAATCATACCTGAGTGCTTTTTCACTAATTTGAGTAGTTAGTTTTTGGCTGTCTTTAGTAGTCAAAAAAGTATCCGTTGCTTTTTTTAAATAATCACCACTATTAAGAATTTTAAAAATTAAGCGATCCCCTTCTTCACCGTATTTGCCCATAAGGGTTTCACTCTTTTCAAAACTAGGTGTTTCTATAGCCTGGAAACCAAAACAAGAGAAGTGCTGCTTTATAGTATCCATAATATAGTTGCGCTTAGCTACTTGCGCTGGAGAAAAATCACGGGTTCCTTTTGGTATAGATGGTTTCATACTACTTTCTTTAAAAATACAAATATCATAATTAGTGGGGTCTTTTTCTAGTATTGTTGGGCTAAATTTATGGATAGTGTTAACATTTAATAACCACACAATAAAAACCTGAGTTAATATAACACAAAACTGTAACTTTACCCAAAGACTTTAGTCTAACAACAAATTACTATTTTATGTTTTCACTGTTTCGCGAAAATGTGCGCATTGCACTAGACTCTATAAAAACACAATTGCTTAGAACTATTTTAACCATTGTTATTATGGGTATTGGTATTTGGTCTCTTGTGGGTATTTTAAGTGCAGTAAAGGCACTTGAAACCAATATTGCAGGTAATTTTGCCTCTATGGGTAGCAATACTTTTAATATTGAGAGATATGAATTTTCTGTTAATAGAGAGGGTCGCGGCGAACGCAAAAAGATAAATCCCATCATTAGGTATGATGATGTACGTAATTTTATAGACATCTATGAGTATCCTTTTACAAGTACTTCAGTTTCATTTGCAGGAACTCGTTCTGCAGAGGTACGCTATGAAAGTAAAAAAACAGACCCTGAGGTACAAGTATACGGCGTTAATGAAAACTACCTAGACAATACAGGAACCCTAATAGATCAAGGAAGGAATTTTACTGTTTTTGATATAAAGAACAACACCAAGGTATGCCTTATTGGGCCAGATTTTTTAAAAAGCATTTTTGAAAATGAAAACCCTTTAAATAAAACCATTAGTATTCGTGGCGTGAAATTCAAAATCATCGGTATACTTAAGTCTAAGGGAGCAACCTTTGGAAACAACCAAGATTTAAAAGTCTTACTCCCTATACAGGTGGCGAGAGGAATTTTCACCCAACCAAATATTAACTACACCATTAGTATAAAAGTAGTAGACAAGGCAATGATGCAAGGAGCCCAAGATGAAGCTTTGGTTATATTTCGAAACATTAGAGGCCTGAGTCCTATTGAAGAGAAGAATTTTGGAATCCTGCGCAGTGATGATTTATTGGCACGTGCTTCAGATATTGGTGGGGTATTAGAGACCGCGGCCTGGATTATAAGTATTATTACAATTTTAGGCTCCTCAATAGCACTTATGAATATCATGCTAGTCTCTGTAACAGAAAGAACTAGAGAGATTGGCGTACGTAAAGCTTTAGGTGCTAAAAATGGAACGATATCCACTCAGTTTTTAATCGAAACGATTGTTATAGGTCAGTTTGGATCTGTACTTGGGATTATTTTAGGAATTCTCACTGGCGTAGGATTTGCTGCTGCTTTTGATTTTGAATTCACCCTACCCATTGTAGCTATGACTTGGGCAACTATTATCACATTTGTTGTGGCTGTACTTGCTGGTGCATATCCAGCTGTTAAAGCTGCAAGGCTTGATCCTATTGAGAGTTTGCGATACGAGTAAAAAGTATAGAAAAATTAAATGTTTCTTACTAGCTATTTAAGATTCCTTGAAAAAAACCATATAAGTCTCCCTTGGTAATAGCAGCCCCTTGTTGTATGAGCTTAAATATATCCAGGTTTTTATCTTCTGTGTATTGTTTTGTAGCCGTGTAAAACTCCACATCGTCTGTGGTGTAATTTTTTTGAAGCCAAGCGTATCCATCCTTAGTTGTTATGTCTATACCTTCTTGAACTACCTTTACAGAGATTAAAGACATCTGCTGGGCTTCTAGTTTAAATAAAAACAACAATTTTGGAGAAATATTTTCTAAAAATTTGGCCTGGTTTAACGCGCCTTCCCAAACTAGATCGCTAAACACATCAAGTTCTTGCTGTGCAACTTCTGGGGTTTCTTTTTTAATAGTTTGCCACTCTTGCCCTGTAATGGTCTGGGTGGCTAAAAAGTTGATAAACTCTTGTTGTAAACTATCAAGCTGCTCTTTGGTAAGTCTTGCGTATTTCATGCTGTAAATATAAGGGTACTATAATTTCATAAAAAAAACCTCTCACATTGCTGAGAGAGGTTTAGTGTATTGTAAAATAATATTACTTGCTTGCCTGGGCAACCACGTCAAAGGTAAATGTAGAAATTACATCTCTGTGAAAACGCACACTTGCCTCATATTGGCCAGTACGCTTAATGATTCCACCAGCAATGGTAATGAATTTCTTTTCTAACTCAATTCCTTCCTTAGCAAAAGCTTCAGAAAGATCTGCGTTAGAAACAGATCCAAATAATTTGTCTCCTTCACCTGTTTTAACTACAATTTTAAAGTCTGCTAGTGCAGAAAGCTTTGTTGCCTCAACTTTTGCTGCATCTATAACCTTTTGCTCTTTGTGAGCACGTTGCTTTAATGTTTCAGCAAGCATCTTCTTTTGAGAAGGTGTTGCTAACACAGCATGACCGTTTGGTATTAAGAAATTTCTTCCGTACCCATTTTTTACATTTACTAGATCATCTGCAAAACCAAGATTCTCAACGTCTTTTTTTAATATAAGTTCCATAATCCTATCTTGTTTTTATTTTAATAAATCGGCAACATATGGCATAAGTGCCAAATGACGTCCTCTTTTTACTGCAACGGCTACTTTACGTTGGTACTTCAATGAAGTTCCTGTAAGTCTTCTTGGTAACAATTTACCCTGCTCGTTTACAAATTTTAGTAAAAAATCTGGATCCTTGTAATCAATATATTTGATACCAGACTTTTTGAAACGACAGTACTTTTTAGCTTTTGACGTTTCTATGTTCAGTGGAGTTAAATATCTAATTTCTCCATCTTTTTTTCCTTTTGCTTGTTCTTGTATAGATGCCATAGCTTATAGTGTTTTAATATTATCACGCTTTCTTCTTCTCTCTGCCCAAGCAATTGCATGCTTATCTAGAGCTACAGTAAGATAACGCATCACACGCTCTTCTCTTCTGAAAGCTATTTCTAATTCGTTGATAGCCTCACCTGTTACAGTGTATTCTAACAAGTGATAAAAACCACTTTTTTTGTTTTGAATGGCATAGGCTAATTTTTTTAGCCCCCAATTCTCTTTTGATATCATCTTAGCACCTTTAGAAATAAGAATATCTTCAAATTTCTTTACTGTTTCCTTTATCTGTTCTTCAGATAAAACGGGATTTAAGATGAAAACAGTTTCGTAATGATTCATTTTAAAATCTATTATTGATTAATATTAACTCCTAGCATGATGCTAAGAGTGTGCAAAAATACTATATATTTTACAATTAACAAACGCCTAATTCAACAAATAATAATTTCAACAAAAAACAGATAAAGAGCATTTTTTTACGATTAAAACTAAATAATTTGTATTTCATCGATAAAAGACTTATTTTTGATGCTATAATCCCCCGATAAGATGGAAAAAACATTACTTAACTGCGCAGTTGTAGATGATTCTACATTACAGAGACTATCTATTGTCAAATTGATAGAAAACCATAAATCCTTGAATTTGGTTGCACAGTATACTAATGCCATTGAAGCAAAAGAAGGTATTGCAACCTCAGAGATAGATTTAATATTTCTAGACATTGAAATGCCCATTCTTTCTGGTTTTGATTTACTAGATGATTTAATAGAAAAGCCGCAGATAATTTTTGTTACAGGTAAAACAAAATATGCCTTCAAGGCTTTTGATTATGATGCCATTGATTACCTGCGTAAACCTATTTCAAAAGAACGTTTTTTAAATTCTGTACACAAAGCAGTAACAAATCACAAACTCAAAAACGAAGAAGGTTTTGATGATGAAGATTTCATCTTCGTAAAAAGTAATCTAAAAAAACGTAAAGTCTTTTTAAATGAACTACGCTACATAGAGGCCTTAGGAGATTATGTTAAAATGGTAACAGAGCATGACTCACTTGTTGTACTTTCAACAATGAAGGCATTTGAGGCAATTTTACCTAAAGATCGTTTTTTAAGAATACACAAGTCCTACATTGTAAATCTTGATAAGGTAATACGATACAACAGTAAAATAATCGAGTTAGAAAAAGAAGAACTTCCACTTAGTAGAAATAGAAAAACAGATTTAGTTCAGGCACTGGCTGCCAACAACAAAGACTAATTATACTATTTAATACCCAGCTTTTATTTTAAATAGAAGCTGGGATTTTTTTTGTTTAATAATTATCTACATCTATTGTCACTCGTATAGATGAAAACTGTTTTGTGGCATTAAAACTACGCTGCACACTTGATATGTAATTCTTGGTTTTTTGTAAAGATTGATTTTTAGGAATCTTGACTAGCACACTAGTTATATAGAGGTTTCTTACCCTTGCTACTGGCGGCGCCTCTGGCCCAAGCACATTGTCTTGAAGGTTTTGTTTGAGTGCTGTGGCATACCACTGAGAGCCAGATTCTACCTTTTGCAGCGCTCTATCTTTAAATGTAATTTTTATAGTTCTATAAAATGGCGGATACTTAAACTCATACCGCTCTTGTTTTTGAACTTGATACATTTCTTTATATCCATTAACACTAACTTGTTGCAAAATAGTATGGTACGGGTTGTAGGTTTGGATAAGTACACGTCCTTGCTTTTTGGTGCGTCCTGCCCTACCCGCAACTTGAAGTAATAATTGAAAACTACGCTCATGTGCTCTAAAATCCGGGAAATTTAATAGATTATCAGCATTCATAACTCCTACTAGTCCAACATTTCTAAAATCTAGTCCTTTGGCTAACATCTGAGTACCAATTAAAATATCTATTTCAAGATTCTCTAACCTATCAATTAATTTTTTATACGCATGTTTGCCTCTAGTTGTGTCTTGGTCCATTCTAGCAACTGTATGGTTTGGGAATAAGGCTTCAAGCTCATTTTCAATTTGCTCTGTACCAAAACCTTTGCTATCTATGGTTTCAAGCCCACATGCCATGCAGCTCATTTGCATTGGTGTGTTATAGCCGCAGTAATGACATCGTAATTGATTTTTGTATTTATGAAAAGTAAGACTTACATCACAATTTGGACACTGGGGTGAACTTCCACATGTTTTACATTCTACAATAGGAGAAAAACCTCTTCTGTTCTGAAAAAGTATGATTTGCTCATTATTGTTTAAAGACACTTTTATTTCCTCCAACAATCGATCACTGAAATGACCTGTCATCTTCTTTTTCCTCTGCTTTTCTTTTATATCTACCAGCTCTATTGTTGGCATTTTAATATTTGAAAAGCGCTTATTTAAACTCACCAAACCATATTTACCCTCGTTGGCATTATGGTAACTCTCTAAAGAAGGTGTGGCAGAGCCCATCAAAAGTTTGCCTTGGTGTATTTTTGCCAAAACAATAGCGCTATCTCGGGCTTGATACCTTGGGGCTGGGTTATACTGTTTAAAAGAAGGCTCATGAGATTCGTCAACAATAATGAGTCCTAGATTATTGAATGGCAAAAACAATGAGGATCTAGCACCTATTATAATTTGAGCTTTATCCTTGTTTTGTAATACGTTATTCCAAACCTCTACCCGCTCATTTACAGAATATTTTGAATGATAGACCCCTATCTTCTCTCCAAAATAATATTGCAACCTAGAAATAAGCTGCGTGGTTAGTGCTATTTCAGGCAACATGAATAATACTTGTTTACCCTTGGAGAGTTGCTGTTCTATAAGTTTTATATAAATCTCGGTCTTACCACTAGCGGTAACCCCATGAAGCAAAACAACATCTTGCTCTTTAAAACAGGTGTTAATCTGTTTGTGGGCCTGTTGTTGGATATCACTTAAAGCCATTATAGCCTCTGCGGGCCCACCTTTATAATTAACTCTATCTTTTTTGAGATAAAACTCTTCTAAAATTCCTTTTTTAACCAAAGATTTTATTGAGCTAGGTCCTGCGCCACTTGCCTTTTGAAGTGAGGTAACTCCTACTGCTTTTTTAGTTTGAGCTTGTAGGCTAAATAATTGTAATAAAATTTCTTTTTGCTTGGGTGCTCTTGAAAGACTTTCAAGCAGCTCAGAGAGGTGTTCTTGCTCTGTGTATAAACTAGCAACTTTAATGTATTTTTTTAGTTTTGGGCTATACTGCTCATATATTTCTTCTTGTACCTCTATCGCTCCCATATCTAAGAGGTCTTTAAGAACTTTTACAACTTGATTGCTGTCTAAAACAGCTCTTACATCATTAATATGCAATGGAGATCTTTGCTGCAAGGCCTCTACAACCAAAAAAGCTGCATCAGAAAATTTAGCCGGATCTACATCCACAGTATCACATAAAGAAACAATGGTCTCACTCTCTAACAAAAAGGCACTAGGTAGTGCCGCTTTAATTATCTCGCCAAGAGTACACATGTAGTAACTAGCCATCCACTCCCAATGTTTTATTTGCTGAGGGGTGATAATAGGAGTTTGATCTAAAATTTGATCAATGCTTTTGGTCTTATAGCCCTGTGGAGCTTGATCGTGGACTTGATACACTATAGCCGTATACACCTTAGACTTGCCAAAAGGAACGGCAACTCTATGACCTTGTTTTAAAAAGCCTGCCTCATCCTTGTTTACACTGTAAGTAAAGGTTTGCTTTAGGGGTATGGGTAATATTACATCTATATAAAACAATGTAGCCTGTGGGTGTTTATTGAGTAGTAAAAATAAAAAAGCCGCTTATCTATTCAAGCAGCTTTTTATTGATTTTATACACAAGTTATTAGTTGCATAGATAGCTGCAACTTCTTTTTACAACAAAAATCCAGAATGCCTATTTAACAATAGCACAAACTGGATTTTTTATTTAAAATTTGAAATGAAAAAGAAAATTATTTCCCTAACATACCACTTTTAAGGTTAGAATCTGCTGGATTTTTACCTAACCAGATACCAAATAATGCTTTTTTGAAATCCATACCTTTGATAGTTCCAAGCTCCTTATTGTTTTTATAACATACAACTCCTACACCTATTTGGTAGGTGATGTTGTAGGTATCTCCCTCAACAATTTCTTCACTGAAAAACCCAGTAAAGGTTTTGATTTCTCTAGCTAGAGGATCTGTATTTCCCATGGTAGATGCTTCAAAACCGTCTTCTACCGCTTCACTCATAGCCTCACTAGATACAAAACTAGAAGTAATTACTAGTTGTATTGCTTGGTTTTGATCTGCAGCTATAATGGCAGTAGCGTCATTGGTTTTACTTGGCAGGTATAGGCCGCCAGAATATAATTTTAGCACCATTGCTTTTTTACGAATACCAGCACCGTTAAGAACTAAGGTTTCGTTATTAAATTCTAAAGAGTTAGGGAGTGTTACTTCACCAACCTGAGTTTGTGCCGTAGCCATGTTAAGGGTGAACACTGAAATTGCAAGTAGAATAAACTTTTTCATTTTTGTTTGTTTAAAATTAATTTAATTCATTTTGTTTATTGCGTAAACGCTGTAATGTAATATTAAGCTCAAAGCCTAAAAGTAATAAATTACTATTTATCCAAATATATAACAACATTATCAAAAGAGCCCCAAGAGAACCATATAACTCATTATAAGTTGAAAAATTATTGATGTAAATACCAAAAAAATAGGTGGTAGCCAAAAACAACAAGGTAGTAACTAAGGCACCTAGAGAGAAAAATTTAGATATTTTCCCTTCTTTAGTTCCGAAATAATACAAGGTTGAAATTGTACTATACAATAATACCACAAAGACGCTAAGTTGCAAAGCAGATAACCAAAATACATCTTCACTTATAAAATCTCTTCCTTGAAGGTCTCGAATCCCATACTCACCATACAAGATAATAACAACGGTTATTATTAAAACTATTGCAAATAGTACAGAAACTCCTAAAGCAACTGCATACTGTTTAAAAAAACCTCTGTTTATTTTTACATGATAAGAATACTCAAAGGCGCTAAAAATAGCACTTACCCCATTGGCTGCTAGGAATATAGATAATAAAAACACAAAAGAGAGTAAACCTCCTCGAGGGTTTATGGCTATATCTGAAATTACAGGTATAAAAAGATCTGCCGTTTGAGGTGGGAGGAACTCTTCTATAAAGATTAAAAACCTAGACTGAAAACCTTCTATAGGAACATAAGGTATAAGATTTAATATAAAGAGTAAAAAAGGAAATATCGCTACAAAAAAACTATAAGCAATAGAGCTAGCTCTTGGAGAGAACGTTCCTTGCACAATACCTTGAAGATATAATTTAATAAAATCATAAAAGGTTAACCCTCCCATACCAGGTAGCTTAATTTGTTTAGTAAGCCACAGTATTTGTTTTACTACAGGGATTTTAAGTAAAGTATCTTCTAGGGTAGTATTTATATCAAGTTGCTCTTCTTGCATTATATTGCTTTTAAACTTAAATCCATATTATGCACAGAATGTGTCAAGGCACCGCTAGATATGTAATCTACACCACATGCAGCATAGGCTGCAATGGTCTCTAGGGTAATGCCACCACTAGATTCTGTTAGGCAGCGATCACCAATTAAAGCAACGGCTTTTTTGGTGTCTTCGAAGTTAAAGTTATCAATAAGTATACGATACACACCAGTAGTGGAGAGAATTTGTTTTATTTCATCAAAATCTCTTGCCTCAACAATTATTTTTAAAGCTAGGTTGTTGTTTTTTAAATATTGTTTTGTGGTTTCAATAGCGGTAACAACCCCTCCACAAAAATCGATATGATTGTCTTTTAACATAATCATGTCATACAAAGCAAATCTATGATTTTCTCCACCTCCAATGGTAACAGCCCATTTCTCTAAGGCTCTTATTCCTGGTGTTGTTTTTCTTGTGTCTAGAATTTTTGTGCTAAATCCCTCCAAAAGTTTTACAAACTCTCCTGTTTTAGTTGCTATAGCGCTCATACGCTGCATAGCATTAAGCACGAGTCTCTCTGCCTTTAAAATAGATTGGGAGCTTCCAGATACAATAAAACAAACATCACCATGCTTTACTTGGCTTCCGTCTTTAATTTTTACATCAACCACTAGAGAAGGATCTACAAATTCAAATACCTGTTTGGCAAATGCCACTCCTGCAATAATGCCATTGTCTTTGACAAGTAAATGAGCACTTCCTGCAGCATTTTGAGGAATACAGGCCAAAGAAGAGTGATCTCCCTCTCCCACATCTTCACGAATTGCATTGGCGATAATAAGGTCAATCTCTTTATTAAATTGTTTACTTGTAATCATGTACTAACATTTTTCTGCTAAGTTAAAAAATAGCAAGCATTACACACCTACTCTTGCTTTTTTTTTAAACCCAAGATAACTAGCAAATCATAAAAATGATTTTATAATACCATACTAATCTTTGTATTTTTGTAAAAACTAGATTGGTTTTAAGTTAAAAACGCTAATTCTCCTATATTTATGTCTGTCTACAAAAAATTTATTGCCCTTGCTACCACTCTATTTGGAAGAAGTAATGCGTTTAAATACGGATTTAATATCTCTCCGATGTATAGAAGAAGTACCGCCAAGATTCTTTCTATTTCTAAGGATATGCTTTGTGTGGCCATTAAACTACCCATAAGTTATAAGAACAAAAATTATGTAAACTCTATTTTTGGTGGGAGTATGTTTTCTGCTACAGACCCAATTGCAATGACGCAACTCATGACTATTTTGGGAGACGATTATGTAGTTTGGGATAAATCTTCAGAAATATTTTTTAAAAGACCCGCTAAAGAAAATATATATGCAACATTTATATTTACTGAAAATGAAATTCAGAATATAAAAAAAAGGATCGCTTCAGAAAAAGAAATAACCATCACAAAAATAATTTCACTTACCAGTAAAGATAAAACCATTACCTATTGTGAGGTGCATAAAGTGATATACATTGCTAGTAAAGATTTTTATAAAGAAAAAATAAAGCGACGTAACACCTAGAAAAAAGTATTTATGAAAATCACGCTATACGTTATAGGAAAAACAGACAATGCGCATGTTGAGGCTCTCTCACAGCAGTACATACAAAGGCTGAAACACTACGTAAAGTTCACTATCGAAGTGATTCCAGACATTAAAAATGTAAAGAATCTAAGTGAATCACAACAAAAAACCACAGAAGCAGAAGCGCTGCTTAAAAAAATACACACCAGTGATTTTGTGTGCATACTAGATGAAAAAGGTAAAACTTTTACTTCAGAGGGTTTCGCAGAATTTTTACAAAAGAAGATGAACAGTGGCCTTAAAAATTTAGTGTTTGTTATAGGCGGCCCCTATGGTTTTAGTGATGCTATATATCAAAGAGCAAATTCAAAGATTTCTTTATCCTCTATGACTTTTTCACATCAAATGGTTCGCCCATTTTTCATGGAACAGCTCTATAGAGGCTATACTATATTAAAAAACGAACCTTATCATCATAAATAAAAATAGTAATTAGATGTAAGTGTCCATCCACAGGCAGTCTATTTTGTCTGCGAGCATATGTAACAAAAGACCTATAGATACTACTCTAGCTCTGGGAAATAGAAATAATATTGCATAACAAATAATCGCCAACGGCTGGTGCAACAGGTGATACCCAATACTACACCTAGTGGCATCAAATACAGGTTGTGATAGTAAATGGTCCAGATCTACCGCCATAGTGGCTAAAAGAATCAATGCGGTTTTTATCCATTTGGGCCTGTAAAAAATAAAAGCAATAGCAGTAGGTACTAAAAAGTGTAATCCATAATGAACAAAAGATTGTAGCATTATTGATTTTTTAATAGTTTTTTAATAATAGCTAGCTTTTTTTGAGTGTAGGGAGCATATTTTAATGAAGATTCATACCATGTTGGCTTATCTAGTATGCTTTTAAAATTACTAAAAGCATCAAAACCTGCCTTACCATGGTATCTGCCAAAACCACTGCTACCAACTCCTCCAAAAGGAAGATTCGGGTTTGAGATATGCATAATGGTATCATTGATAGCGCCACCACCAAATGAAATTTCTTTTATGATTTTCTTTTTAACCTGGTTACTACCAGTAAATACATAACAAGAAAGTGGTTTTGGCAAAAGTTGCACATTTCTAACAGCCGTGTCAAGATCTGTGAAAGTAAGCACCGGTAAGATAGGGCCAAAAACTTCTTGCTGCATGATAGGGTCATCAAGACAAACATCCTGAAGTATGGTGGGAGCTATATAACGCTGCTCTCTATTTGAGTCACCTCCATGATATATCTTTGTGGAGTCTAACATAGCCGTTAGTCTATCAAAATTGCGGTCATTAATGATTTGAACATAGTTATTGTTTTTAAAGCTATACCCTGCTTTTTCAATTTCGATTTTGGCGGCATTTAAAAAAGCATCAGATACTTGCGCATCGATGTATATATAATCTGGTGCTATACATGTTTGACCTGCATTTAAGAATTTACCCCAAACAATTCTTTTTGCTGCCATTTGTATATTGGCATCTTTGGTAATAAATACGGGGCTCTTCCCTCCAAGCTCTAAAGTAACTGGAGTTAAATGCGCTGCAGCAGCTTTGTAAACGATTTTACCCACCGTAGTACTTCCAGTAAAGAAAATCTTATCAAATTTTTGTTTTAACAACTCTGTAGTTTGCTGAACTCCTCCTTGTATTACTTTTAAAAAATTAGGATCAAAGGCTTCATTTAAAATAGTAGCCATCACATTAGAAGTCTGAGGAGAAATTTCACTGGGCTTTACTATAATTGTATTTCCTGCAGCGATAGCGGCTACAATAGGTGCCAAAGAAAGTTGGTAGGGGTAATTCCAGGAACTAATAATAAGGGTTACTCCTAGTGGCTCAGGTATGGTATAACTTGTTGCTGGAAAATTACCAAAATTTGTTTTTACTTTTTGTTTTGAAGACCAGCGCGCTAACTTTTTTTTTGCTTGTTTGATATCATGTAAAACAAGACCAATCTCTGTCAAATAATTCTCAAAGCTACTTTTTTTAAAGTCATCATAAATAGCCTTGTCAAGTAGCTTAATATTAGTGTTCAATACGTTTTCTAAACAAGCTAACTGCTGTATTCTATAGCGAATATCTTTGGTTGCATGCGAATTAAAAAAAAAACGTTGATTGGCTACTAAATCTTTCATGTAAAACTAAATAGATATTGTATTGCGTCTTGTTTAACCTAAAGATACTAAAACAAAATATGGTAATTATTTACCTCTGTTTAAAACACGGTATTCTTCATAGCATTCGCTAATGGCATCTAGTATTTGAAGATCGCTTGCTGCTGTAATAAAATCACTTGAGTAGGTGCAATTATTTAATATTTCGTCAATATCTAGACGCTCTAATTGCAGTACAGCCATTAATGTTTCTCTATCAAACTTACTTGCTAAAAGATTCCTTATGGCATCATTCTCCTTCATTTTACGGAGTTTCTTCATCTGCCTAGGCCTTTTACCAAACACATTATATAGAAAATCTGCAGGATTAAAGACAGAACTTAACACCTTATTTAACGCGCTTGGTTGTTTGTCTCCCCCTTCATAGCCACTACCACCAATACCTTCAATCCTGTAGCGATAATTATCATATATAGGAATGGTGCGGGCATCTACTTCAATATATCCTGTTAAGGTAATGGGCTTAACTATAACCTCTTCTAAGGCAATACCAATTTCTGTCATCTTTATTTTTACAATGCCATAAGAAAGCCAGTCATTGGTAACACGAACTCTAATGGATTTAAAACCTAGGTACGAAAAAAAGAGCGTATCATTAACTACAGCTCTAATCTCAAAGGCACCTTTTTTGTCTGTAGTTGCTCCCCAAACTTGATTTAAATTAACAATATTAACGTTTTCAAGAATACTGTCATCTGAGGCATTCTCTACAGTTCCACGAATAGAAACTACCTCCTGAGCGTATGAGGCTGTTACAAGTACAGAGAATAAAAAAAGTGTAAATAGTTGTTTCATATAATACGTTTACAAATGTACAGATTATAGACGGTAAAATTATGCCAAAATTTCAAGGCGAGAAAAAAAAACATATCACGTTTGTATATAAAAAGCAATAAAAAAAAGTTTGCCAGTACTAGACTAACAAACCTTTTGTAAGATATAATTGTTTAAAAAAAATTAATCCTTTCTTCTTCTTCTACCACCTGTACCACCTGTATCTGGCTTAGATTTTCCACGACGTTTGCCGCTAAATTTAGACTTATTACCAGCATCACCAAAATCACTTGTGCCTTCGCTGCTTCTGCCTCTACTTGATCCAGAATCACCATCGCTACTTCTGCTTCTGCTAGCTCCAGAGTCACCGGTGCTATCATCTCTTCTTCTGCTTCTATCTCCGTAGCCGCCTCCACTATCATCTCTTCTTTTTCCTTTATAGCCACCGCCGCCACTATCATCTTTTCTTTTTCCTTTATAGCCACCGCCGCCACTTGAGCCGCCGCTTCTAAAACCTCCACTACTTCTTGTGCTGCTACCTCTTGAGCGACCTCTATCTCTATCTCCTGAGCCGCTTCTACCGCGAGCTCTATCACCACCACCAAAACTTCGTTTACCACGATTTCTGTTACCACCGCCACCGCCAGAGTTTTCAGAAACCTCTACGTTTACGTTACGCCCTTCTAATTTATAATCTTCGAAGGCTTTTAACACTAAATCTTTATGTTTTTCATCGGTGTTGAAGAAAGAGAAACTATCTTTTACATCTACTTTATACACATCATCTTGCTCTAGCCCTAATTGATCTCTTAAGAAATCTTTTAAACTCATCCAGTCAAAATCATCTTTATTACCAATATTTAAGAAATAACGAACACTTCCAGTGTCATCACTATACTCGCGCTGTACACCTGCTGTTGCATTGATGTCTTTGGCCTTATTATAGTAATTATAAAAACGAGTGAACTCTACAGAGAAAAACTTTTTAATTAGTTCTTCTTTACTGAAATCTTCTAGCGCCTCATTTATTTGTGGCAAATATGTATCTATATCGTGGTTAATTTCTGTTTTCTTGATATTATTGGCAAGATGCATTAACTGCTTTTCACAAATAGCCATCCCAGATGGAATGTCTTTTTTCTCAAAAGTTTTTTGAATCTTCTTCTCTATGCTTTTTATTTTGCGAACCTCGCTCTTAGACACAATAACTATAGAAATACCTAGGTTACCGGCACGACCCGTTCTACCACTTCTATGGGTATAGGTTTCTATTTCATCTGGTAACTGATAATTAATTACGTGTGTAATGTTATCTACATCAATACCTCTTGCTGCAACATCTGTAGCCACTAGCATCTGTATTTGACGATTTCTAAACTGCTTCATTACAATGTCACGTTGATTTTGACTCAAATCACCATGTATTGCTCCTGCATTGTATCCATCAGCAATAAGTTGCTCGGCTACTTTTTGTGTGTCTCTTTTTGTTCTACAAAATACCACAGAAAAAATATCTGGATTTGCATCTGCAAGACGCTTTAAGGCTTGATATCTATCTCTAGTATTTACAAGGTAGTACTCATGTGATACATTGCTAGAACCAACATTTTTTGACCCAACTGTAATTTCTTGTGGGTCATGCATGAATTTTTTAGCTATAGTAGATACCTCTCTTGGCATTGTTGCACTAAACAACCAGGTACTCTTCTCATCTGGAGAGTAAGATAGTATCTCTGTAATATCTTCATAGAAACCCATGTTTAACATTTCATCTGCCTCATCAAGTACACAGTACTCAATTTTAGAAATATCAATCATTCTTCTACTAATCATGTCTTTCATCCTTCCGGGTGTAGCTACAATTACTTGCGCCCCTTTTTTGATGTTTCTTGCTTGATCTTGAATGCTTGCTCCACCATAAATTGCCACTACGTTTAAGCCCTTTTTGTGCTTACCGTAATTAATCATCTCGTTGGTGATTTGTAAACACAGCTCACGTGTGGGAGAAAGAATCAACCCTTGTGTGGTGCGGCTCTCGATGTTAATTTTTTGTAGCATTGGAAATCCAAATGCTGCAGTTTTTCCAGTTCCTGTTTGGGCTAAAGCCACTAAATCTGTGTCTTTCTCTAATAAAATTGGGATTGCTTGTGCTTGTACTTCAGAAGGGGTCTGAAAACCCATATCTGTAATTGCTTGAAGTAATTGCTCGTCTAGGCCTAAGGCCTTAAATGCTGTCATAGTAATGTATAGTATAATTATGCGTGTGCGCTGAGAAGCTATCGACACATAATACCTTCGACTCCATTTTGCACTACCTCACCCTGAGGATTTTTTCAAAGTGCAAAAGTACTATTATTTAATGGATTGCAAACTATAATTGATTTACTATAAAATACTAGCGTTTAAACTATAAGAAATGTGTGATTAATTTTTGCATTGCCTTACCGCGATGTCCTATGGTGCTTTTTTCTTGAAGTGACATTTCAGCAAAAGTTTGTTTTTTACCATCGGGCAAAAATATAGGGTCATAACCAAAACCTTTTACTCCTCTTTGTTGACTAAGGATAGCCCCTTTACAAATACCTTCAAATAGTATGTCTTCACCTTTATAGCTAAGGGCAATAACAGTTTTAAAACGAGCAGAGCGGTCTTGTGTATCGCGCATGCTATCTAGCAGTTTATTCATATTACTTTGGGCATTTGCATCTGGGCCCGCATAACGGGCACTATGCACCCCTGGAGCATTGTTTAAAGAGTTAACCTCAAGACCTGTATCATCAGCAAAACAGTCCAGGCCGAAGTTATCTTTGACATAGGCTACTTTTAAGAGTGCATTTGCTTCTATAGTATCTGCGGTCTCTGGTATATCATCATGACAGCCAATGTCTGTAAGGCTAACAAGTTCTATATTTGAAGGCAGTAGCGATTGTACTTCTTTAAACTTATTTAAATTATGTGTAGCAAAAACTAATTTCATGTTTTTTTTGGATTTTGCAAATAGAAGCGACCTATTATCTCATCTACGCTGCGAATGGTATTTTTAGCCCAAAGTATTCTAAGTTCATTTTTCTGGTCTGTAGTAAGTCCCCAATCTACATCACTTTGTTTTAATTTGGTGACAACGTACTGTAATACTATAGCTGCAGATACAGATATATTTAAACTTTCTGTAAAACCATACATAGGTATTTTTAAACTAACATCTGCGGTATCTAATACTGTTTGGCTAAGCCCGTCACGTTCTGTTCCAAAGAAAAAAGCACTTTTTTTAGTAATATCAAAATCATGCAAGGCAACACTTTGGTTGTGTGGCGAGGTAGCCACTATTTGATACCCTTGGCTTTTTAAATCATCGATGCAGGTATTTACAGAATTATATCTATGAAGATCTACCCATTTTTGAGCTCCCATGGCAATTTCTTTATCAATACCTTTAGCGTTTTGCTCTTCTACAATACTTAAATCCTGAACCCCAAATACATCACAACTACGCATCACAGCGCTGGTATTATGAAGTTGGTAAACATCTTCTGTAACTACTGTAAAATGGCGTGTTCTTTTTGACAACACCCTCTCAAAGGTTTCTTTTCTTCTATCTGTAAGGAAGCTTTGTAAATGTTCTAATAAATCTAAATCCAAAATAATAGTAGCTTGTTTTTGTAAATATAAAATAAAAGTTGCAAAGTTTAAGTTCATTATTTATTGTTAATCCACCTTTGATAATATTGATAAAAAACACAGCTATTAGTTGCTAAAAACGTATCTTTGAAGGCTTAAAATTCTATACGATATGGCAAGCCAAGCACTACAAGCAATTTCACCTATTGATGGTAGATACGCATCAAAAACAGCATCTCTTATTCCTTTTTTTTCTGAAGAAGCACTTATAAAATATAGAGTAAAAGTAGAAATTGAATACTTTATTGCACTAGTGGAACTTCCTCTGCCGCAGTTAAAAGGTTTTGATACTGCGCTGTTTGATGATTTGCGCAGGCTCTACACAGGGTTTTCAACCGCAGATGCCCAGCACATCAAAGACACAGAAAAAGTAACCAATCATGATGTTAAGGCCGTTGAGTATTTTATCAAAGAGAAGTTTGAACTTCTTGGTTTGCAGCAATACAAAGAGTTTATCCACTTTGGTCTTACCTCACAGGATATAAACAATACAGCAATACCATTATCTTTAAAGGAGGCAATACATTCGTCATACCTTCCTGTTTTTTCTCAGGTACATGAAAAACTAAAGGCACTTTCTGTAGAGTGGAAAGATATACCAATGCTTGCAAGAACTCATGGCCAACCAGCATCTCCAACTAGATTAGGTAAAGAAATACAGGTGTATGTAGTGCGCTTAGAAGAACAACTCACTATTTTAAAGAGCATTAAAAACGCTGCAAAATTTGGTGGCGCTACTGGTAATTTTAATGCACATCATGTAGCCTACCCAGGTATTGATTGGAGAGCTTTTGGACAACAATTTGTACACCAGCTAGGGCTGCACCACTCCTTCCCTACTACACAAATAGAGCACTATGACCACATGGCTGGTTTGTTTGATTGCTTAAAACGTATTAACACCATTATTCTAGATTTAGACAGAGATATCTGGACCTATGTCTCTATGGATTATTTTAAACAAAAAATTAAAAAAGGTGAAATAGGATCAAGTGCTATGCCACACAAAGTAAACCCCATAGATTTTGAAAACAGTGAAGGTAATCTAGGAATTGCTAATGCTATTTTTGAACATTTATCTGCAAAGCTTCCAGTTAGTAGATTACAGCGTGACCTTACAGACAGTACTGTACTTAGAAACATAGGAGTTCCAATAGGACATACCCTTATTGCATTTCAATCTACACTTAAGGGGCTTGATAAACTCCTGCTTAATGAATCAAAATTTAAAGCAGATCTTGAAAACAATTGGGCGGTAGTTGCAGAGGCATTACAAACCATCTTAAGAAGAGAAGGATATCCAAACCCTTACGAGGCGCTCAAAGGACTTACAAGAACCAATGAAGCTATAAGCCAGAAATCTATCGCAGATTTTATTGAAACCCTTGACGTTTCAGAGGCCATAAAGGTAGAGATGCGAGTGATTACTCCAGAGAATTTTACGGGAATTTAATTTTGGTATTACTAATAACAATATTTAATCACTTCTTATAAGTATTATAATAAATGATTAATACACATAAAAAAAGCCTCTGAGTATTCAGAGGCTTTTTTGTATCTAGAAAAACCCTTACTAATTAAAAATATCTTCAAGGCCTGTAAGCTTTGATAAGTCAATATTTCCTTGTTCAAGCATTCCAGAAAGTTTTAAAATATCGCTAGGGTTCATGTTATTACCAAGAAGTCTAAAAACAGCCAAGCCTTTATCATTGTCTAATACATACACAATCACTTCATCTATAGCATCTTCGTCCCCTAAATACATAAGTGTAACGTTTTGACTTTTTGCTTTAAAAGAACCAAGAACTAGATACTTCTGTTGATCAAATATAAGTTTTAGCCTCTTTGTCTGGATATCAAAATCTGCTTGGCTTCCTTCTTTTTTAGAATATGCAACAACATTCATTTTCTTGATGGATGCTAGCACCTGTTTTTGCTGCTCAGGTAATGAATCCAACTCACTTATTAAACTAGTAGCAAAGTCTACTTTCATAAACCTGTTATCTTCCTGCTTTTCAACAATGTATGACTGTAATGACTTGCTAGTGTCGCAGCTTAAAAGTGTCAATACAGCAAGTGTAATGGCAATAATATATTTAATAATAATCATCATTATTTAGTGTTTTAGGTACTGCTGTTTATTGAATTAGTTTTCTATGTTTATGTTTATTAATTGTTCGCTACCTGGAACTTTAAGCTCCTGCGTTAACTTGCCAATTTGTTTTAAATCTATGGCTCCAGTAATACTCATAACCACCGTCATTGTCTCTCCATCTACTACTCCATCTAGGTGCATTAATAGTTCACTCACAAGAGATTCTGTAGCACCTTGTTTGGAGTAAAATCGTATGTTTTTACCATCATCTTTTACTCGCATTAACTCAGACAGCTCTTTATTTGAGGCAACATAACTCTTAACCTTTGTAGACATACGTGCAGCAACATCTGGGTTGTCTGTTGTGAAAATTTTAATGGTTTCAAGATTATCTACCATTTTTAAATAGTCTTTAACCTCAGGGTCTTGAGAGTTTAAATCCATCTTACTGAGTAGCTTGAACATGTTTTTTGTTACCACTACAGAAGTAACATCTTTTTCATTCTCAAAAGAATCAAAACTTCCTTGGGCAGACACTACTAAAGGAATACTAATAATGGCGAATAATAAGGCTATTTTTTTCATAATATAGTTGGTATCGTTATTTTAAATATTTGTTTTTATGTACTTGAAATTGATCTACTAAGGATAGGGTTTGCGTTGCTTTATTAAATTGGTTTGCCATTAAATACATAAGCTCTCTAGACTCTTTAAAGGCTGCTAAAGCTTGTTTTTCTTGTGCGGCTTTATTACTAGCTAAATACATAAAAGCTCCCACGCCAATAATTGAAATCAATAAAGCGGCTGCCCTTGGTAACCAGATTTGAAAACTCTTGTTTTTCTGGGGAAGCAGTAAAGAACCTCCAAATGTATCTTGTGCTGCCTTACTATAGGCTTCAAATAAAGCCGTATATGGTTTCAGACGCTCATCAACCCCATCGCTTGTAAAATAAATGCGTATAGATTTCTCTTGCACTAATGTGGTTTTACCCTTAAAATACAAATCTAGTAAATCTTTAATTTTACTGTACTCCATGATTGTATTGTTTTAATAATAAATCTTTTATTTTTTTTCTTGCTCTAGAAAGTGACACACGAACATTAGCCTGGCTAGTGTTTGTAATTTTAGCAATTTCAGAAAACGCTAACTGCTCTACATCACGAAGATGCAGTATCGTTTTTTGTTGCTCAGGTAAGGTTTCCATTAATTTAAAAAGTAATGAAACGCCATCCTTTGCTTCTATGTGCTGCTCTAAATCTGTTCTGTTTTCAAAGTTAGTATGCACAAGTTTTAAATTAGAAGCCTGTTTAGACTTTAATCTATCTAGACAGTAATTTTTGGTCATGGTATAGGCAAAGGCCTCTGGCGATCTATATTTTTTTATAGCCTCTTTATTTTTCCATAATTTCAAAAAAACTTCTTGTACCGCATCCTGTGCTTCATCATTGGATATTAAAAAGCGTCTAGCAAGTCTGTATAAATTATCTTTAATAGGGAGCACTATATCCAAAAACTCTTTTTGATTCATAACTACCTATTGATGCTGTATAATATAATAACGACCTACAACGGATTTTGTAACAGCACTGGCTGAAAATAAATTTCTGATTAATACACCATAAAGATAACGCTAGTTATTATAATTTATTTGTGTTTGGCTAGCTACCTTAATAATTTACATAAACTCTATATAAAGAGCTAATGACAATGATTTATATGATGTATATTGTAACAAATCATTTTCAATACATACTAATATACAAGACCACAACTCCAACCATTGAATAAAGAACTTGAACATAGTTTTGTTACCCAACTGGAGCAAAACCAAAATATAGTGCACAAAATCTGTCGTTTGTATACCAACGATAGTGATGGGCATAATGATTTGTTTCAAGAAATTACCATACAATTATGGAGAGCGTATCCTAAATTTAGAGGTGATTCAAAGTTTAGTACTTGGATGTATCGCGTTGCCTTAAACACAGCCATTACACTTTATCGTAAAAGCAAAAGGCGCGTTGCAACTCAAAACTTTGAAGGTGTGAGCTTTAAGATTAGAGCACAGGAGTATGATGACACCATAGAGCAGCAGCTCAAATTAATGTATGCAGCTGTAAAAGACTTAAATGACATAGACAAAGCACTGGTGTTTTTATATCTAGAGGATAAAAATTACAAAGAAATTTCAGCAACTTTAGGAATTAGTGAAGTAAATGCTAGAGTTAAAATGAATAGAATTAAAGGAAAATTAAGAAAAATTTTAAATCCTTAACTTATGGATGGCTTAGAATTATTAAAATCAAAATGGCAGGAAGAGAATCAACAACTTCCAAAGCTTTCTTATGACGATATTTACAGACTATTACATAAAAAATCTGCATCTATTGTTAAGTGGATATTTATAATTAGTATCATTGAACTTGTTTTTTGGATTGCATGTGGGCTCCTAACTCCAGAATCAAACACAGAATTGTTTGATCAAATGGGCCTCAAACAAACCATACGTATTACCTATGTTTTTCATTATATAATTATTGGGGTGTTTTTAGTTTTGTTCTACTTAAATCAAAAAAACATTAAGACCACTGCAACGGTAAAAATACTCATGCAAAAAATAATCAAAACAAGAAAAACGGTCACAAATTTTGTTATTTATAATCTTGTAAGTACGGCACTAGTTCTTTTTTATATGAATTTTTATTTTTTCTCAAACAAAGAACAATTATTTGAATTACTGATTGCATCCAATGATAGTTACCAAAATCTAAACTTAGAAAGTTTTACATCAGGCTTTTTTGTAACACAGTTTATTTTAACCATACTAGCCTTAGGTTTTATAGGTTTGTTTTACAGGGTCATATATGGCATCCTTTTAAAAAGATTAAAAAACAATTACAAAGAGCTTGAAAAGATAGAGTTTTAATCTAAATACATTAAAACAAAAGCCCCACTGTTATCAGTGGGGCTTTACTTGTATTTTTATTAGGTTGTTTTGTGTTTTAATAACTCCATTCTCTTTGAGAGTTTAAATCTTCTTCTTTTTCTATCTCTGAAGCTGGTATTACTTTTAGAAATGAAGGATGCTGCTCAATAGCGTACTCTAATTTCTCCACCAAATCTGCAACAGATATGTTATCATAATCAATATCTAGAGGCTGTTTAATTTCCATTGATTGAAGTATACCACGCTTTTTAACACGTAAGCCTTTACGGTCAAAAGAGCGTCTAAAGCCATCAATGACAATAGGAACCACTATTGGTTTGTTTTGTTTGATAAGATGCGCTGTACCCCTTCTAATTGGCTTCCAAGGCCTTGTTGTACCTTGCGGGAATGTTATAACCCAGCCATCTTGTAATGCTAAAGCAATACTGTTTACATCACTCATCTTAACTTGACGGTTCACGTCTTTACCTTCTGCTCTCCAGGTACGTTCTATACTTACAGATCCTGCATAGGCCAAAATCTTTGGTAATAAGCCATCTTGCATAGTTTCCTTAGCAGCAACAAAATAGAGATTAAGCTTTGGTCTCCATAGATAACCAATATTTTTAATGTTATCATCACGCCCACTTAAACTGGCATTAAATACATGAAACATGGCAACTACATCAGCAAAGTAAGTTTGATGATTGGATACAAATAAGACATTGTTATCTGGAAGATTACGCAGTATCTCACTACCCTCAATCTCAAGCTTGTTAAATCCTTTAAAGCGGCGGTGTGTGAGAGAGCCAAAAATTCGGATCAACCACAGTTTTAAAAATAAAATATGTCCAAATGGATTTTTCTTTAAAAGCCCCATAAAAGTGTATTCATTTAGTATAACATTTAAAAAAATGTCCAAAAGCAAATATACAAAAAACTAATGGTTGTAAAGTTGTTTAAGTAACTCTCTTACCTCACTTAGCATCATAGCAGTGGCTCCCCAAACCACATGTGTATTTAATATATAGGCAGGAACTTGTATATCAGTCGCATAAGATGAAGATACCCTTTTGGTACAATAAATACGATCATCTAGTAAATCTGAAATTTTTACTTCTATTAAGGCCTCCACTTCTGTTTGTTGAAGTATGAACTGTGGCGTTTTTTTACAAACACCTATAAAAGGTTCTACAAAAAAATTACTGGGTGGTATAAAGATTTGAGTAAGTTTCTTTAACACTATTATATCTTTTTGCAATACACCAATTTCTTCTTGAGTTTCTCTTAGCGCAGTATGCATAGAGGACAGGTCTGAGGGTTCTTGCTTTCCTCCTGGAAAACCTACTTGGGCAGAATGAACTCCTTTATATGTTTTTCTTAAAATTAATGCCAAATGAGTTTCGCCATCTTTGTTGGGATAAAACAGCACCATTACAGAAGCCCTTTTCGCATTGTTCTTTTTTAGTGATTGTTTTGTTAGTTCTTCTAGACGATCAATGGGAGCCATTTTATGATGAGAAGCCTCCCCTGGCAAGTCCAATTTGGTTATTTTTACAATCTGTTTATTAAAAGTAGAAAATGTCATACCTAGGTAAAATACTGTTTGTTTGTGGATGTATAACTACACTCTTTATCCAATGTGAAGATACAAAAAACAAAGAAAATGTTTTTATTGAAAAGCTAGCAAGCAAGCAAATAGATTCTGGCAAAGACAGTACTACTGTATCTGTTGACAGGAGTGATACTCTAAGAGTTTCAAAACAGCTAGAAAAAATGACTCCAGAGAATGTTGTTTCATTTTTAACAGCCTATGGAGAAACCCATCAACAAACAAGAGTTGCATTTAATACACCTTATGGCACTATTGTTATTAGGTTATTTAAAGGCACACCACTGCATAGAGCTAACTTTATCTATCTCGTAAAACAAGGGTATTTTAATACTACCTATTTCCATAGAGTAGTCTCTAATTTCATTATTCAAGCTGGAAGTAGTGACAACGTTTCAACTCAAAAACATAGGTATACCCTAGGGCATACCTACAGAATTCCTAATGAAATTAAACACAATCACTTCTTTGGTTCAATCTCTGGCGCCAAATATTACCGAGATAACGATGATCATAAAACAGAGCCTTTTGAGTTTTTTATTTTCTTAGGTCCAAAAACCGCTACCACACATCTAGATGGTAACTATACTGTATTTGGAAAAGTTATTGAAGGTATGGATGTGGTAACTCAAATATCAAAGCTTCCTAAAGATGCTAAAGAGTGGCCTCTTCAAAATGTTACTATTAAAGCCACCTTACTTCACTAAATTAGTGCATCAGTATTGATGTTAAACAAAAAAACCGCTTTCAGGAATTCCTCAAAGCGGTTTTGATATCGTTAAACAAATAAGTGTTCTCTAAAACTTATTACGTTTTCTGTCTACTTCTTTTAAAAACACTTTACGTATTCTCAAGAAATTAGGAGTAACTTCAACATACTCATCTTTTTGAATATATTCAAGTGCTTCTTCTAATGAAAATTTAATAGCAGGAACAATTTTTGCTTTGTCATCTGCACCACTAGATCTTACGTTACTCATCTTTTTAGTCTTGGTAATATTTACAGCCATATCATCTTGACGTGTATTTTCTCCAATAACTTGTCCTCCGTAGATATCCTCACCTGGCTCTACAAAGAAACGTCCTCTATCCTGCAGCTTATCAATAGAATAAGGAATTGCATTTCCATTCTCCATAGATACTAAAGATCCATTTTGACGTTCTGGAATACCCCCTTTTAAGGGTTGGTATTCTAAAAAGCGGTGTGTCATAATTGCCTCACCTGCTGTTGCTGTAAGAAGTTGATTACGAAGTCCTATAATTCCACGAGATGGGATTAAAAATTCACAAATCATTCTGTCTCCCTTAGCTTCCATAGAAACCATTTCTCCTTTACGAAGCGATACCATATTTACTGCAGTACCACTTACCGTCTCTGGCAAGTCAATAGTTAACGCTTCAATTGGCTCACATTTTTTCCCGTCAATCTCTTTTATAATTACTTGTGGTTGTCCTATCTGTAACTCATACCCCTCACGACGCATGGTTTCAATTAGTACGGAAAGGTGCAATACACCACGACCAAAAACTAAAAACTTATCTGCACTACCTGTTGGTTCCATGCGCAGCGCTAAATTCTTTTCTAATTCTTTTTCAAGTCTCTCTTTAATATGTCTTGAAGTTACATATTTCCCATCTTTTCCGAAGAAAGGTGAATCGTTAATAGTAAACAACATACTCATCGTTGGCTCATCTATTGCAATGGTCTTCATTCCTTCTGGATTTTCAAGATCAGCAACAGTATCACCAATTTCAAATCCTTCTAAACCAACAAGTGCACAAATATCTCCTGCTTGTACTTCTTCTACTTTTTTACGACCTAGACCTTCAAAAGTATGTAATTCCTTAATTTTTGTTTTTTTGATACTACCGTCTCTTTTAACTAAAGCAACTTGCATACCTGCCTTCAAAGTACCTCTTTGCAGACGGCCAATAGCAATACGACCTGTAAAAGAAGAGAAATCTAGAGATGTAATTAACATTTGCAAGCTTCCTTGCTTAACCTCAAAAGAAGGAACATGCTCCAATACCATATCCAGTAATGGCTCTATATTATCTGTCTCATCTTTCCAATCATCACTCATCCAGTTGTTCTTTGCAGAACCATATACTGTTGGGAAGTCTAACTGCCACTCTTCTGCACCCAACTCAAACATTAAGTCAAATACTTTTTCATGCACCTCTTCTGGAGTACAGTTTTCTTTATCTACTTTATTAATTACAACACAAGGCTTTAGGCCAAGATCTAGGGCCTTTTGCAATACAAAACGTGTTTGGGGCATAGGACCTTCAAAGGCATCTACAAGTAAACAAACACCATCTGCCATGTTTAATACACGCTCTACCTCACCACCAAAATCGGCGTGACCTGGGGTGTCAATTATATTAATCTTTGTGTCTTTGTATACTACAGAAACATTTTTTGAAGTAATGGTAATACCACGCTCGCGCTCTAAATCATTATTATCTAGAATTAAATCTCCTGTATGTTCGTTTTCACGAAATAAGCTACAGTGATGCATAATTTTATCTACCAAGGTTGTCTTACCATGATCAACGTGTGCAATAATTGCAATATTTTTAATTTTCATACTCAAAGGGCTAAACACCTAAGGTGTTAATTATTAGCTTATTTACTGAAATAGCAGCAGCTTATAGAAGCTGAATGTTTCAGCGTGCGAAATTAGTGTTATTTAATGGATTTATTTCAACAATAGGCTATTAATATTTTTGATCAAAAACAGTATGAAACCACTCCTTAATATATTACATACAAAAACCGTCTTTATTTAAAATAAAGACGGTTTTTAAAATTTTTAATTAAGGGTATTAATTATTCCCTAAAATTAAGGGTAATCCACCTTCACCTCCACCTATAACGATTACTTTGGTGTTTGGAGATTCGCTTAACTTAAGTGTAGCATCAATCCCTTTATCTTGAAGAATTTTGTCTGTTAGAGAAGCACTTAAAATACGGTTAGCATCTGCTTTACCTTGCGCCTCAATAGTTACTTTCTCTGCTTCTTTTAAAGCAGTTACTAGTCTAAATTCATACTCTAAAGATTCTTGCTCTTGACGCAGTTTACGTTCAATTGCCTCTTTAATTGTATTTGGAAGTGTTACATCACGAACCAATACTTCGTTTAATTGTACATATTGCTTTTCTAGAATTGTTTTTGTCTCTTCAAAAATTTCATCTTGAATTGCATCACGCTTACTTGAGTACAATTGTTCTGGAGTATAACGCCCTACAACACTACGCGCTGCTGAGCGGATAGCTGGCTGTATAACTCTACCTAGGTAATTTTTACCTAAAGATTGGTGAAGATTTCCTAGCTCGCTGTACACTGGCTCATACCATGCAGATGCATCAATTTGTATTTCCAATCCGTTTGAAGATAAAACCTTCATTTTTTCAAAAAGTTCTTGTTGTCTTACCTCATAAACAAACACTTTGTTCCAAGGTGCAATAAAATGAAAACCTTCACTAAGTGGTGGCTTATCTACAACAACACCCTTGTCAAAAGTTTTATACAATACTCCAGCCTCACCAGAGTCTATAGTAACAGCAGATTTAGTTAATAGTACTATAACAAATACGATAATGATAATAATTGGCAGGCCAATTTTTGGTAATTTTTCCATGAATTTTAATTTTTATATTAGTCCGTTAAATTTTCTGATAAACCATTCTATTGAAAGGCATAAAGCGATAAGCCCCAAGAGCCATTTAATAAAAATTAAAGGTACTGCTTTTTGCTGGCTTTTTTCAGTAGAAACATAGCTTTGATTTGTAATTAATTGATTAATTAACTCATCTATCTGCTCTGGATAATATGCAGCACCATTTGTTTTTAATGCCAAACGCTCTAGGGATTTACTATTTGCGTTTAAAAACTGCTGCTCAATATTAAACTCTAGAATCGTAAAATTTCCGCTTCTAGCTATTTGTTGATCTCTAACAGAAATAGTATAGCTATAGGTGCCAGGCTCTAAGGTATTTAATCCCACCTGGTAAAAGTTGTTTTTCAACAGTAAAGGATAGGTATTTGATTTTTTAGTTTTAGTATTAACAACAGTGATTGCTAGCTCAGCTGAAGGATCAAAAACAAAACTTTTGTCAAAATACTGCGCACTAATATTAATAGGGGTATTGTTATAATAAAAAGAGGTGCTACTTACCTCTAGCCTACTGCGTCTTTTATTTGATCCAAGGTATTGTACCAGTTTCCCTATAAAAGAATCAAAATCCTCAAAGCTTTGCGTGTCTCTGTAAGATTGAGCCCTCCATTTCCATAGATCTTCACCATCCCAGATAGCATGTCGGGTGTTATCAATTTCTATTGTGACAAGCATAGGGCTTTCACTGGCAATGCCATCCACATATTGCTCTAAAATGGTTTGATTAGGTGCATTAATGTATAGTGACCCAAATTTGGTTTGCAAGGGCGGGAAATCTGAAAAACCAATAGAAGAAATCCCAAAGGCGCCATAGCCCGTATTTAAACTAGCAGTTACTCGCTCATTTTGATTGACTACTTCTTTGTTGTAATAACTTTGTACGCTATTTACAAAAATCCAGTCTGTTTGAACCCCTGTGAAAACAAAGGTGTTTTTTTTAAGTTTTTGAAGCTGCTTGTAAACAGAGGAAAACTCGCTATTTGGTTGGTATAAAATAACTAATTGATAGTCGTTTAGAACAGCGGCGGCATCTTGAGGTTTTATAAAGGTAACACTGCGCTGCTGGTTTGTTGTTATCGCTTTTTTTAACATCCCTACATCTGGATGCAGTATGGCGCTAACAATTAGCACATTAGTTGTTTGATCGATAACATCAACGGCAAAACGCTTGGTATTATTTACTTTGTTTTTTTCTTGCTCTAAAGCCTCTATACTAGCTGTATAATCTTGGAGACCAACTCTTTGAGCAGGAAGAGAAAAAGAAACAATGTGCGTGTTGTTTGTTTGTGAAAAAGAAATTGTTTTACGGTACACTACCCGTCCCTTTTTAGTTACCACAAACTCAGAAGAGATAGCATCTGTGCCACTATAGACCAAAACAGCCTCTACTGGAAATTTGTTTTTTAAAAATGAATACCGATTACTAGTCAGGCTTTGAATTTTAAGATCTTGGTACTTGATTGAATCTCCAAGAATTACCGGATATACACCATAAGGTAGTTTTGAATCAATATATTGGTAATCTGCACCAAAGGTTTGATTACCATCTGTAACTAAAATAATGGGAGCGATTTGCGAATCAAATAATTCTTCAACAGAGGTTAAAGCGCTAGATATGTTCGTGTTTTTTTGATCAAAACTAAGGGAGTCTAATGCTTGGAAATCTGTGCCGAACTCAAAGTAAGAGACATCAAACTTATCGTTTAAAGCCTTGCTTTGTTTTAATATTTCAAGCACACTACTGGCCTTTTGAGTTTGTCCTAAAGAAGCAATAGAGTATGAATTATCAACCAGAACTGGAAGTTTTGGCTTTTCTATACTATAGGTTTGACTTTCAAAGCTTGGGTTAATTAATAACACCAATATACTAAAGAGCGTCGTAAAACGTAAGAGTCCAAATATCCAGGTTAATTTAGTACTATACTTGGTTTTATACCCATAGATAAAGACAGTAACTATTAAAGAAATAATTGCTGCAATTACAATATAAAGAATAGTTTCTAGATTCAAACTTGAGGCAATTAAGGGTATAACTGTGTACCTAGTGTAAAAAATACACATTTCAATAAAAATACATTAGGTAAGCATACCTCCATCTACATTAATAACTTGTCCTGTAACGTAACTAGAAAGATCACTGGCTAGAAAAACACAAGCATTTGCAATATCCTGTGGAGAACCACCTCTTTTAAGTGGTATCGCATCACGCCATGATTGTACGGTTTGCTCATCAAGTTTACCAGTCATCTCTGTCTCAATAAACCCAGGTGCAATTACATTACTGCGTATATCTCGGGATCCCAGTTCTAGTGCTACAGACTTAGAAAAACCAATAATACCTGCCTTAGATGCAGCATAATTTGTTTGGCCAGCATTTCCCTTTACCCCTACAATAGAACTCATATTAATAATGGATCCTTTTCTTTGCTTAAGCATGGTACGCTGAACTGCTTTAGTCATGTTAAAAACAGATTTTAAATTTACTTCAATTACTTGGTCAAAATCATCTTCGCCCATGCGCATTAGTAGATTATCTTTTGTAATTCCTGCGTTGTTAATCAAAATATCAATCCCACCAAAGTCTTCTAATACTGCCTTCACTAAATCATGTGACTGCTCAAAACTAGCTGCATTGCTCTTGTAGGCTTTTGCTTTTACTCCCATGGCAGTAATCTGCTGCGCTAGGGCCTCGGCAGGTGCTGCAGAAGAATTGTAGGTAAAGGCTACGTTAGCGCCGTGCTTTGCAAATACTTCAACTATTCCTTTTCCTATACCTCTGCTTCCACCAGTAATGATGGCTGTTTTTCCTTCTAAAAGCTTCATACGTTTATTTTAAATAATCTATAATTTGTTCTCAAGTTATAAATATAATAATAACAATATCCAAAAGGAAATATAAACCCATTCAAATTCTTATAAACTGGGTTTTAAACGCTAAAAAATGTAATCTAAATAAATTACGCCCTCTTTAAAACCGATGGTATTAGTAGTGTTGTCATTAAATATCATAAAAAAAACGTTTGGATTTATTAAAAACCCAAACGTTATATATATTGCTAGTAAAGAACTTAACTAAGTACTTCAGCAACTTTTTTTCCTATCTCTGCTGGTGATTCAACAACATGAATACCACAAGCACGCATAATTTTCTTTTTGGCTTGTGCAGTATCATCACTTCCACCTACAATGGCACCTGCATGACCCATTGTTCTTCCTGCTGGAGCAGTTTCTCCGGCAATAAAACCAATTACTGGTTTTTTACTACCACTTGCTTTATACCAATGGGCAGCATCTGACTCAAGTTGACCTCCAATTTCTCCAATCATAACAACTGCATGAGTTTCTGGATCATTAATTAGCATCTCTACCGCTTGTTGGGTGGTTGTTCCTATAATTGGATCACCACCAATTCCGATGGCAGTTGTAATACCTAAGCCCTGTTTTACCACTTGGTCTGCAGCTTCATAGGTAAGAGTTCCAGATTTTGAAACAATACCTACGTTTCCTTTTTTAAATACAAAACCTGGCATAATACCAACCTTTGCCTCACCTGGAGTAATAACACCTGGACAGTTAGGACCAATTAATCTACAGTCTCTATCTTTAATATAGTTTGCCGTTTTTATCATATCGGCAACTGGTATTCCCTCGGTGATGGTAATTATTACTTTAATACCAGCGTCTGCGGCTTCCATTATTGCATCAGCGGCAAATGCAGGGGGTACAAATATAATTGTAGTGTCTGCTCCTACTTCTGCAACAGCTTCTGCCACGGTATTAAAAACAGGTCTTTCAAGGTGACTTTGCCCTCCTTTACCAGGAGTTACTCCACCAACTACATTGGTACCATATTCAATCATTTGGCCAGCGTGAAAAGTACCCTCACTACCAGTAAATCCTTGAACTATAATTTTTGAATCTTTATTTACTAAAACACTCATGAATATATTTTGTCTATGTTAATTTATTTCTTGAAACAAAGCTGTGGTTGGGTTAAAATTTTAGTTAAAAAACAACCAATACTATTGCCTTGCAAAGGTACTATTTTTGTTTTGGGTAAGAAACAAAGTTTATACTTTTACTTTGTTGTATGTACCGTTAGAATCATCAATGCTCATAACGGGTTGACTAATTTGATGCCCTCTGAATAGCTTACCGTCTTTGATTTCCCAAATGGCAATAAAATGAGCGATACCAAGTTCTTCGTCAGGGTTTTCGATGGTTTTTATGTAGTACTTGTATCTAATGGTTACAAAATTATCATCCTCTAAAACATGACTAACCTCAATACGAAGCTCTTCATAGGTTCTACTTACCTCTTCAAATGTTTCAATAATTTCTTTTTGATGCATAATGGTAAGCCCCTCTGTGCTATTCCAGATAAGAACAATATCATCATGTAAAAGACTCATGCCTGCTTGGGGGTCTGTCACAAAATCTGTCTGATAAAACTTTTTAACTATATTTTTTGTGTTTGTACTCATTATAAATTATCTATTTTTTCAATAATACTTGGTATGAGCTTTATGGATGCTAGCTCTTTGTGTTTTTTTCTAATTTCATCTGCAGGACTACCAAAATAAGCTTTATAGCCCTCAAGAGATTTACTCACTCCACTTTGTCCCGAAATCACAGCTTTTTTGCCAATTGTTACCCCGCTGGTAATACCTACTTGGCCCCAAAGGGTCACAAGATCCTCTATAACTACACAACCTGCAATACACACCTGTGCTGCAATTAGGCACCTTTTCCCTATAATAGTATCATGGCCTACATGCACTTGATTGTCTAGTTTAGATCCCTCTCCAATAGTAGTGGAACCCGTCACACCTTTATCTATTGTACACAAGGCGCCTAAATCTACATCGTCCTGTATCACAACATTACCCCCGCTTAGAAGTTTGTCAAATAATTTGGGCCTATTTTTATAGTAAAACCCATCTGCTCCTAGAATAGATCCAGCATGAATGGTAACGTTGTTTCCAATTATAGTGTTATCATAAATAACCACATTACTATGCAAGACACAGTTAGCACCAATTTGCACATTATTACCTATAAAAACATTGGGTTGTATAATGGTGTTTTCACCAATTTTAGAGGTATCTGAAACTAGAGCCGTAGCTTTTACAAAAGGGTTAAAATGATTGGTTAGTGTATTAAAATCACTAAATGGATCTTCAGAAACCAACAAGGCTTTTCCTGGTGGGCAGGTTACTTTTTTATTAATTAAAACAACGCTTGCGGCGCTGGCCAATGCCTTATCATAATATTTAGGATGATCAACAAAAACAATATCACCTGGCGCTACCACGTGAATTTCATTCATGCCTAGTACAGGGAAATTAGAATCACCTACAAAATCACAACTCAATAAAGTTGCGATGTCTTTTAGGGTTTGGGGTGTTGAAAATTTCATAATTCAAAGATGAGTTACCAAATATAAAAAATCCCAACGTATTGAGACATAGGTTGGGATTTAAATTGCTTTTAAAACAGCGCTATTCTTTAACGCGTTCTTTATAGTTACCTTTTTCTGTATCTACTTTAATTTTATCTCCTTCATTTATAAACAGTGGCACGTTTACAGTTGCCCCAGTCTCAACAGTGGCCGGCTTTGTTGCGTTTGTTGCCGTATTACCTTTCATGCCTGGCTCTGTGGCAGTAACCTCAAGTATTACACTAGCTGGTAAATCTACAGAGAGTGGTGCGTTGTCTTCTGCATTTATGATTACAGTTACCACTTCTCCTTCTTTCATAAGCTCTGGTTTGTCTAGGGTAGCTTCTACTAATTGAATTTGAGTATAGTCTTCTTGGTTCATGAAATGATAAAAGTCACCATCATTATACAGGTATTGAAACTTGTGAGTCTCTACACGTACATCTTCTAACTTATGTCCTGCAGAAAAGGTGTTATCTATAACTTTGCCATTGGTCACACTCTTTAGCTTTGTTCTTACAAATGCAGGTCCTTTTCCAGGTTTAACGTGTAAAAATTCAATTACTTTAAAGATGTCATGGTTGTATTTAATACATAAACCGTTTCTAATATCTGATGTACTTGCCATTGTTATTGTTGTTTGTTTCGAGCAATGAGTGATTCCACTCATCATTCTATTTATATATTAGTTGTTGCTGAAATATCCTTTCATGATACCTCGCTTCGCATTTTTGATGAATTCTAGTATTTCGTCACGCTCTGGTGTAGCTTCCATTTCTGCTTCAATAATAGAGGCTGCTTGAGAAGTGTTGTGGTTTTTCTGAAACAAAAGCCTGTAAATACCTTGTATCTCTTTAATCTTATCTGGAGAGAAACCTCTACGCCTTAGACCAATAGAATTAATCCCTACATAAGATAAAGGTTCTCTTGCAGCTTTTACAAATGGTGGTACATCTTTACGAACCAATGACCCTCCTGTTACAAATGCGTGGTTTCCAATCATACAAAACTGATGTACCGCTGTCATACCTGCAAGAATTACATAATCACCCACGGTGCAGTGACCTGCCAAGGTGCTATTGTTTGAAAAGATACAGTTGTTACCTACGATACAATCGTGGGCAATGTGGCAATAAGCCATAATAAGGCAATTATCACCAATTACGGTCTTTCCTCTATCTACTGTACCTCTGTTTACCGTAACATATTCACGAATGGTTACGTTATCGCCAATTTCCACGGTAGTTTCCTCGTCTTGAAATTTTAAATCCTGAGGTACGGCAGAAATTACTGCACCTGGAAAAATATTACAATTTTTACCAATTCTGGCACCTTCCATGATTGTTACATTAGATCCAATCCAGGTTCCATCTCCAATGATCACGTTATTGTGTATGGTTGTAAATGGCTCTATAACTACATTTTTAGCGATTTTTGCGCCAGGGTGTACGTAAGCTAGTGGTTGATTCATTTAATTATTTTTTTGTTTTAACAATCTGTGCCATTAACTCGGCCTCGGTAACAAGCTTATTGTTCGCATAGGCAGTTCCTTGCATATGAACAATACCGCGCCTTATAGGTGTTATAAGCTCTAATTTAAATAGTAATGTGTCTCCAGGGTTAACTTGTCTTTTAAATTTGGCATTGTCTATTTTCATAAAAAATGTCAAATAGTTTTCTGGATCTGGCACAGTACTAAGGGCTAGTATTCCTCCTGTTTGAGCCATCGCTTCCACAATTAAAACTCCTGGCATGACAGGGGTTCCTGGAAAATGGCCAACAAAGAAGGGCTCATTCATGGTCACATTTTTAAGGCCAATTACATGGTTACTACTTAGTTCCATGATCTTATCTACCAATAAAAAAGGTGGACGGTGAGGCAGCATTTCCATAATAGCGTTTACATCCTTCACAGGAGTTGCCGTTATGTCAATCTTTGGTATGTTATTTCGTTTTTCGTTCTTAATAATTTTAGAAAGTTTTTTAGCAAACTGGGTATTCACATAATGTCCTGGCTTATTTGCAATAACCTTACCACGAATACGGGTTCCAATTAATGCCAAATCACCTATTACATCTAGAAGCTTATGTCTTGCAGCTTCATTAGGATGATGTAGTGTAAGATTATCTAAAATACCATTTGGTTTTACTGAAATTGTATCTTTCCCAAAAGCTTGACGTAATTTCTCCATCGTCTTTTCAGATAATTGCTTGTCTACGTATACAATGGCGTTATTTAAATCACCTCCTTTGATAAGACCGTGATCAAGTAGCATTTCTATTTCGTGAAGAAAGCTAAAAGTTCTAGAATCAGAAATTTCTGTTTTAAACTCAGAGAGATTCTGGATGGAAGCATTTTGGGTGCCTAATACTTTGGTGCCAAAATCAACCATTGTAGTTACTTGGTAGGTATCTGAAGGTAGAATCGTGATTTCACTTCCGGTTTCTTGGTCTATGTAATTAATAATTTCTGTGACAACATACTCTTCTCTAACAGCATCTTGAGAGACAATTCCTGCCTTTTCTATAGCTTCAACAAAAAACTTTGATGAACCGTCCATAATTGGAGGTTCTGAAGCGTTTAATTCTAAGATGCAATTATCAACCTGTAAACCAACTAAAGCTGCCAATACATGTTCTGATGTTTGGATGATTACACCATCTTTTTCAAGATTAGTACCTCTTTGAGTGTTGGTTACATAGTTTGCATCTGCGCCTATACAAGGAGCGCCCTCCATGTCTATACGCTTAAAGACGTACCCTGTGTTTACAGGTGCCGGTTTAAAGGTTAGTGTTACATTTTTACCTGTATGAAGTCCAACACCCTTAAGGGTAACTTCTTTTTTAATGGTACACTGATTTGGGAGGATATCACTCATCATTTATTTTTTTTTCTAAGGCATTAAAACGTCTCATTATTTTAGGTAAATTTTTAAAATGAACATAGCTTTTACTAAAATCTCCATAATTAAATGACGGAGAGCCCTGTATTGTTTCATTGTCTTTAATATTCTTTCCAACACCACTTTGGGCTTGGATGCGTACATTGTTGCCTATTGTTAAGTGACCTGCAAAACCAACCTGCCCTCCAATTAGACATTGAGCTCCTATCTTGGTAGAACCAGCAATACCCGTTTGAGCAGCAATCACAGTATTTTGACCAATTTCAACATTGTGTGCGATTTGAATTTGATTATCTAATTTAACACCTCTACGTATAATTGTAGCTCCTAAAGTAGCTCTATCAATGGTAGTTGCAGCTCCAATGTCTACATAATCTTCTAAAATAACATTTCCTGTTTGTGGCACTTTAGTGAACTCTCCTTTTTCATTTGGAGAAAAACCAAAACCATCTGCCCCTATAATAGCACCGCTGTTAATAACACAATGGGCACCAACTATAGTTTCTGAATATAATTTTGCTCCAGAAAACAACACACTACCATTACCAATACTAACATTATCTCCTATGTAGACATTGGGATATATTTTAACATTATCTCCAATCACTGCATTATCTCCAATATATGCAAAGGCACCTATGTATATATCTGTACCTAGGGTTGCGCTCTTTGAAATGAAAACAGGTTCTTCTATACCCATTTTATTCATTTTTACCTGATTGTAATATTCTAGAAGTTTAGAGAATGATTCATAGGCATTATCAACACGAAGTAATGTTGTGGTATAATCTTGCTCTGCTACAAATGTTTTGTCTACAATTGTAATGGAGGCTTTTGTTGTATAAATATAAGGAGTGTATTTTGGATTTGCCAAAAAAGTTAAACTCCCAGGCATGCCTTCTTCTATTTTTGAGAGCTTAGATACCTCAATAGAAGCATCTCCCTCTACTTCACCCTCTAAAATACCTGCGATTTGACTTGCTGTAAATTTCATAAAATTTATAGGGTTTCTATAGTGTATGTTTTTGACCAAGAAGAGAAAAATCTAATTGGAGACTTTTATACTTATTCATAATTACAAAAATAGAAAAAAAGCGCAACTAAAGTGCCTTAGGATAACACAGATAGTATTTAGTCACTTTTTTAGAAAGCGCCTCGATGTTTAATTGGTCACTAGCCTTTGCTACATCTATAACTTCGCCTGCTTTTGTAACTAAATTAATAGTGTCATTATCCATGCGATAGGCTTGATTTGATATAGAATCACTAAAAACAAAGTACGATGCTTGGTCTTCATTGAGATTAAATTGCTGCATTACCAATTTAATTTTATCAGAAATTTTGTGCTTAGAAATTTCTTTGTGCTGAATTTCAATTTTCAATAAATCTCTATTTAGAAGCATAATAGAGAGAGTTTTTAACACAAAATCTGAGTGGTATTGCCAAGATTTCATGGCTCCTATAATATCATAATCATCAAGTTTTGAGAATTTTTCTAAAACAGATAAGGTGAAATCTTCTTGGGTTACAGCATTTTTTAAAAAGTAAGAAAGTGCAAGACTACTTTCAAGGGTTTCTCCTGAGTGAGTTAACACTTTTGCACGTTTTAACAAACGCATCAATAGCTGCTCTGCCACCAAACCTGTTTTATGCAAATAAACTTGCCAGTACATTAACCGTCTGGCAATTATAAATTTCTCTACAGAATAAATTCCTTTTTCTTCCACCACCAATAAATCGTTTTTAACATGAAGCATCGCAATGAGCCTCTCGCTGTTAACAGATCCTTCACTTACACCTGTGTAAAAACTATCACGGCGCAGATAGTCTAGGCGGTCCATATCTAATTGACTAGATATTAACTGATGCAAAAACTTGCGATGGTATTGATTTTTAAAAATAGTGATGGCAAGTGTTAAACTACCGTTAAATATGGTGTTAAGCTCTTCCATGAAAAGCAAAGAAATTTCTTCATGAGAGATGTTTTCTACGATACTATGCTCCATAGCATGAGAGAAGGGACCATGACCAATATCATGTAATAAAATGGCAACAAGGAGTGCCTCTTTTTCTTGTTCAGATATTGCAACACCTTTAGATTTAAGTACTTGAACCGCTTTTTGCATCAAAAACATGGCACCTAAAGCGTGATGGAAACGCGTATGATGTGCACCGGGATATACCAGGTAAGACATGCCCATTTGTGAGATCCTTCGAAGGCGCTGAAAATAAGGATGTTCAATTAAATCAAAAATTAGGGTACTAGGTATGGTAATAAAACCATAAATAGGATCGTTTACTATTTTAAGATTGTTACTCAAATTCAATAGTTTATTTTTCGGTAAGTTAAAATACAGTTTCAAAATTAAGCAATCAAAAACGTAAAGCTGTGCAATGCTGTTAAAAATTAGGGATAAAATAATATTTGAGAACCATAAATTAATAAGAATTAACGCTACGTTTGTAGTAAATATCATAACAAAATGAGCAATATAAAAGTACTTTGGGTAGACGATGAAATTGATTTGCTAAAACCACACATCATGTTTTTAGAAAAAAGAAACTACCATGTAACAAAAGCTCAAAGTGGCACGGAGGCCATTGAAGAGATTAAAAACACCTCTTTTGATATTGTTTTTCTTGACGAGAATATGCCTGGCCTTACAGGACTGGAGACTCTTGCAGAAATAAAAGAAATTAACGCTTCACTTCCTGTGGTAATGATTACCAAAAGTGAGGAAGAGTATATCATGGAAGAGGCCATAGGTTCTAAGATTGCAGATTATTTAATAAAACCTGTGAATCCAAATCAGATATTATTGAGTCTGAAAAAGAATTTAGACCATTCTAGATTAATCTCAGAAAAGACCACCTCAAATTACCAACAGGAGTTTCGTAAAATTGCTATGGATCTATCTATGGTTAATAGTTTTGAGCAGTGGGCAGAAATGTACCAAAAACTTGTGTATTGGGAGCTTGAACTAGAAAACATTGAGGATAATGGAATGTTTGAAATTCTTGAATCTCAAAAAACAGAAGCAAATAACCAGTTTTGCAAATTTATTGACAAAAACTATCCTAAATGTTTTGACAACAGCATAGACCCTCCTACTATGTCTCATACGCTATTTAGAGACAAAGTAGCGCCGCAATTAGAAAAAGGCACTCCTACGCTTTTGGTAGTTGTAGACAACCTTAGGTATGACCAATGGAAAGCCTTTGAACCTATTGTTGCCAATAGCTATAAGAAACAAACAGAAGACATGTACTTCGGTATTTTGCCTACAGCAACTCAATATGCAAGAAATGCAATATTTAGTGGCCTTATGCCAAGTGATATGGAAAAACTACATCCAGATCTGTGGTTAAATGATACCGATGAAGGGGGTAAGAATATGTATGAGGATAAGTTTTTAGCAGCCCAACTAAAAAGACTTGGCCTGGATTTGGATTGGAGTTATCATAAAATATCTAGTTTAAAGCAAGGAAAACGGCTAGCAGAGAGTTTTAAAACCCACAAAAATGAAGACTTAACTGTCGTGGTTTATAATTTTGTAGATATACTCTCCCACTCTAAAACAGAAATGGAAGTAATAAAAGAACTTGCCTCCACAGATAAATCTTACAGATCATTAACCCAAAGTTGGTTTAAAAACTCGCCACTGATGGATATCATTCAGCAGGCATCACAACTTGGCTTTAAACTTATGATAACTACAGATCATGGAACCATAAATGTAAAAAACCCTAGTAAAGTTATTGGAGATAAAAATACAAGCTCAAATCTAAGGTATAAAACTGGTAAGAGTTTAACCTACCAAAGTAAGGATGTATTGGCAGCTAGTAACCCCACAAGCATACAGTTACCTAAAATTAACATGAGTAGCTCCTTTATTTTCGCTAAGAGTGATTTGTTTTTTGCCTACCCAAATAATTTTAATCACTATGTGGGGTATTATAGAAATACCTACCAACATGGTGGTGTATCCTTAGAAGAAATGGTAATTCCATTTGTTACTTTGTCTGCCAGGTAATATTTATGTAGGAATATTCGCGTGTTTATTTTTATTTGGTTGAAATTATGGGTTAAAAGACATAATTTCGATATATTTGATGTTAATTTTTATGGAAATTACGTTTTCACTTGATGAAATTAAAGCAGTAGCTTCTAAATTGATATCACATTTTTCCGAAAAAACCATATTGTTTTACGGAGATATGGGCGTTGGTAAAACAACGTTAATCAAGGAGTTAGCTAAAGAGTTAGGAGTTACCGACACACTGAGTAGTCCTACATTTTCTATAGTAAATGAATACCAAGCTAAAAATAACTTGTTATACCATTTTGATTGTTACAGACTTGGTAGTGAGCAGGAAGCATTCGATATTGGGATTGAAGATTACTTAAACGCTGGACATTATGCTTTTATAGAGTGGCCACAAAATATAGGAGGCTTTTTATCGACAATTAAGTGTAATAGAATTGAATTAAAACTAAATGCTAATGGAACAAGAACAGCAATACTAATGCCTAAAGGCTAATTTGCTTTACTAATTTTTAAATTATAGTATCCAATAGGGGTTTTGTTAATAACAAAATAGTAAGGTATAATACTTGCTATTTTAACAAAAATCTGACTTAACAAGTTAGGTAGAAGATAATTTCGAAACTTGTCTTTTTTCACGATAGTTTTGTGGTATAACTCTCACAAAATTATAGATCATGAAAAATTTAAAAACACTTAGTATTATAGCAATCGTATTAGTAGGATTATTTGCAACTTCTTGTACTCCTGAGAACCTAGACAATGATCAAACAGAACAACAAATCGATAGATACCAAAAACCACTCCAAAACGGATAGTAAAGGTCTTATAATTGGTGGTGTTCTGGTGCTTTTAATAGCAATCACTCCATTTTTATTTTATTCTTATGAAAGTTTTCCAAACATTAATGTTTGGAAAACTTCTTATTTTACAATCGATACTAAATTTGATTCTTGGATATCATTTGCTTGGTATTTTATAGGTAAGGCAATTCCTCTTTATCTATTATTAATTTGGTTTTTCACTTGCAAGCACTGGTGGCATTGGATAATTTTGGTACCAATCTCAATGTACTCTTTTCAGCTTTGGGGTGTTGTAAACGAAAGTAATGATTTGGACACTTTAGAATTAGTATATATTATTCCGCTAATGATGGTTCTTGTTCCTTCTGTATATTTAATACGTGCAAAACTTTTTAATGTAGTAAGAGGCAATGATCTTGAGGAATTTGAAAGGGAGTTAGGTGTTAATAAAACCCTGTTACAGCAATTAAAAGATTTATTCAGGTAAGTATTTTACTTATACCATCCTTGAGATACTCTACCTTTTATATTCCAGGTTTTACAACTTGTTTTTAGATTATATAAAACGCAACTCCACTAACCTTTTTTTTTATTTAATTGCTTGATGTAAAATGAAGGGTACAATCCCGTTTGCTTATAAAAAGCCCTTGAAAAGGAGGTAGCATTTCTGTAACCGCACTCCAAAGCAATAGCCTTGATAGAGTATTTTAAAAAGGTTGAATTTTCTTGAAGGTTTTCTAATGCATAGCCCATACGCAGATCATTTAAATATTGAGAGAAATTCTTATCTCTGTTAAAATTAATAACCCTGGAGAGATAATTAGGGTTTGTTTGTAAATCTTTAGATAAATTTTGTAAAGATACGTCTGTTTGTAGGTATTTTTTTTGTTTTTCAAATACCTCTAGCCGCTTTAAGATATCTTGGATAAGGCTCTCAGAGATATTTAAATCACTTTGCTGTGCCGGGTTAGTTACTGCCGGCTTATTTTGCTGGTTAGCTAGAAGTTGATGGTATCTTTTTTTATATATTTTTTGCAAATGTATATACCAAAGTAGCAGTGCAGTAAATACTCCGAAAATAAGCACAATATAAGTGATGCGCTGTCTGGTTTTTTTAATTTGTGATGCCAGCTTTAATACAACCTCTTGTTTTTCTTTTAATAGCGTTGGGGTTTCTATCTTGCGCATTACATCACTCTCAAAGCCAAGTGTTTTATTAGTAAGCAAGCTATCAAGTAGTATTTGTTTATTAAGATACTTTATTTGATTTTTATAATCGCCCAGGCTATTGTAATGGGTTTTTAATTTCTCAAACAATAAATTATCCTGTTGCTGGACATTAATCCTATCTCCAGTGTCAAAAACAGAGTCTGCTTTATTCAAATACTTTAAGCCTAATTTATAGGATCCACTATCATATAAAGACAAACCCTTAAATAATGATATGTTCATTAAATTAGCATTTAGAAAATCACTAAAAACAGCTAAAGAATCATTATATTTTAAAGAGGTAGCATAGTCTTTAGTGAAGTAATAGTGCTCCATATTTATCTCATAATACAAAGATTTCATAGCTTTAATATTATTTGGTCTATTGGAGTCTATAAGGTCTTTTACTATGTTTAGGTAATACTGCGTAGAATCACGCTGGGCCAAGTAAAGATGGCAAATGGCAAAATTTAAGTAAGACTCTGTTTTTTGTTTTGTATAATAACTATTTATACTATCTCTAGCAGATTCTCTTGTAGCGGTATATAATTTTTTTAAATAGGCTTTACTTACTAATAGCCTGTGTCTTTTTTGCTGGAGGGCAAGGGCTTCTTTTTTATCTCCATAAATAACTTTATTGAATATAAAGGTCTCAAGAATATATAATTGCTGGCTCATATTACCAACTTCCAGGGCATGATCATAGGCTATGTAGCTATATTTATTGGCCTTTTTAAATTGATCTAGTTTATCATAATTATAGGCTTTTAAAATATAACCAAAGGCGGGGTAGCTAATATGTTTTGAGGATGCTGTTAATGCAATTACACTGTCTGTGTATTTTATATTGGTGTAAGGACTAAAAGATTGTGCCAATCTATCAAAACCACGTGCCATCATAATGGTGTCGCCTCTTTGCCTGCCTCGTTGTAGGTATATGCTAGCTACAAAGGAGGCTTTTAAAGAATCATGTCTTACAGTTTCAAAATACTCAAGTAAGCCCTCGTCTTCTAGAGATAATAGGTCAATATTAGACAGCTCTTGAGAATATATTGTCACAGAAAACAATAAAATTAATATAGATTTTAAATGCATTGAAATAATTTTTAGTTGCTTATGATAAATTTAGTGAAAATCTACGGGCTAATTACACTAGGATTTCACAAGACATCAAATAACACAATAACTAATTGATAAACAGGTATTTAAACCATTATTTCGCACTGGTAATTCAAGAATTAATAGTGCTTTTTAAAGAATCCACAACAACCCCATTAGGAGAACAACAGATATTGTTAAATATTTGTCCCAGCAAATCATCTGATTACTAACATGCTATAACTGGGGAGTTATTTTCATAGAGAATGAAAAGGTGATTTGCTTTTTTTATGTACTAGCTTAAAAAAAAAACGTAAATTGTTGCAGTTAACCATGCATCATGTCAAAACCCACTTCTCCATTTACCAAGGCTCAATTACTCCCGCAAGAAGAGACCTTAGAAATTTCAAAACAAAAAGGAGCCTTATATATAGGCTTACCTAAAGAAACTCACGCTCAAGAAAAACGTATTTGCTTGACACCAGACGCCGTTGCAGCTGTTGTTGCAAATGGACACCGGGTTTTATTAGAAGATGGTGCTGGACAGCAGTCTGGTTTCTCAAACACCGCATATAGTGAAGCAGGAGCAGAAATTACTACCGATACAAAAAAAGTATTTGGGTGTCCAATTATATTAAAAGTAGAACCCCCTACTCAAGAAGAAATAGCGTTAATTAATCCTAAGGCAGTGCTGATATCTGCCTTGCAGCTTAAAACTCGGCAAAAAAATTATTTTGAGGCATTAGCAAGAAAGAAAATTACGGCCCTTGCCTTTGAATTTATTAAAGACCAGGATCATTCTTACCCAGCCGTTAAGGCTCTTAGTGAAATAGCTGGTACTGCATCTGTACTAATAGCATCAGAGCTAATGGTGAATGCTCAAAAAGGCAAAGGATTGCTTTTTGGAAATATTAGTGGCGTACCACCTGTAGAGGTTGTTGTCATTGGAGCAGGTACAGTTGGTCAATTTGCAATACGATCTGCCATAGGTCTTGGCGCTAATGTTAAGGTGTTTGATAGTTCAATAACACGTCTTAGAGATTTGCAATATAAAGTAGGTCATACCCTTTACACCTCTACCATACAACCAAAAAATTTAATGAAATCTCTCAGAAGGTGTGATGTTGCCATTGGCGCTGTTAGAGGAAGTAACCGCTCCCCCATTATAGTGACTCAAGACATGGTTGAAAACATGAAAGAAGGGTCCATCATAATTGATGTTAGTGTAGATATGGGCGGGTGTTTTGAAACTACTGAAATGACCTCTCATGACAACCCTACGGTTATTAAACATGGAGTAATTCATTATGGTGTACCAAATATTCCGGCTAGGTATCCAAGAACAGCCTCTATTTCAATAAGTAATATTTTCACACCATATCTATTGCAAATAGCAGAATCTGGCGGCCTGGAGCAAGCCATTCGTTTTGATAGAGGTTTAAAAAATGGAGTCTATTTTTATAGAGGAATATTAACTAGTAAATCGGTAAGTAATTGGTTTGATATGCCCCACAGTGATTTAAACCTACTAATGTTCTAGAACATTTGCTGATGTAATAAAGGTTTTAAGGGTTTGCACCACATAATCAACTTCGTCTTTAGTGTTATAGATAGAAAAAGAAAAACGCATAGAAGGTTTCGCTAAATCTTCATCTTTCAATATTGCAGACAACACATGAGATCCCTTATTACTTCCACTCTGGCAAGCACTTCCTTTAGAACATGCAATACCTTTTAAATCTAATTGAAACAAGAGCATCATTCCTTTTTCTGGAGTTACTGGAAGACATACATTAAGTAGTGTATAAGTACTAATCTCATTATCATTGCAGGATCCATTAAATAGAATGTCTGGTATTTCTTTAACCAGAGATTCTTTAAAATAATCTTTTAACCCTGTGATGTATTTTTTCTCTTGTGCTAAGTTTTTGTAAGAAATCTTTAGTGCCTCTACCATGCCTACTATTGCATAAACAGGTTCTGTACCTGCTCTCACTCCTCGCTCTTGCGCGCCACCTACAATCATTGGCTTAATACCAGAGTTCTTTCTAATAAAAGCAAAACCGACTCCTTTTGGCCCATGAAATTTATGTGCAGCAACAGCCGCAAAGTCTAAAGTAATATCACTAAAATCTAATTCATAATGCCCTATAGATTGAACCGTATCGCTATGAAATAAAGTATTGTATTTCTTACAAAGCACCGCAGTGCGTTTTAAATCAAGAATAGTACCAATTTCATTATTGATATGCATCAAACTTACCAAGGTTTTTTGAGAAGTATCTGCAAGAAGACTTTCTAAATGATTAAAATCTATGGCTCCGCAATGATCTAAATTTACATACTCAACGGTAATACCATGACTTTTTTGTAAATCTTGTATGGCATATAACACAGCGTGATGCTCTATTGTACTTGAAATAATTCTTGTAACGTTAAGGTCTTTAACACAACTTTTAATAGCCAAGTTGTCTGCCTCTGTACCACCAGATGTAAAAATAATCTCAGCGGCAGAAACATTTAATATCTGGGCTACTTCTTTTCTTGCGGTTTCTATTAATGCTTTGGATGACCTCCCAAACTCATGGGTAGAAGATGGGTTTCCAAACTCAGTTTGCAACACTTGTGTCATCGTATTAATAACTTCCGATCTTAACTGTGTTGTGGCAGCATTGTCAAAATATACTTTTCTCAATGATAAAATATTAAAATGTTAATTAAAATACTCAAACAAAAATACAGATAAATTTTTGATGATTACCACCCCTATCCTAAAGAAATGCGTTACTTTGTATTGCTATTTAATTCAAGACTATATCAATATGAGAACCCGCTTATTATTAATTTTCTTACCCGTACTATTTTTAGGCTGTAATGACGGTGATATTATTGTAACAAATTTTGATTTTCAGGATGCACAATTACAACAATGTGGAGACGCCACCAATAGTGTCTTCTTTAAAATAAACCCTCAGGTTAACGAAAGTATTTCTTTAATTATACCAACTACCCAAGAGTTATTTATAGAATCTGGTACTCAGTCATTTAATCTTAGTAGTACAGGAAGTATCGTAAATTATAGAGGTTTTGATGACAGTGTATCTTCTAGTTATTTTTGCAACCCGATCCCTCCTACTTCTCCGGGAGTTATTTTAGAATATATTGGTGCCTCTGGTATGGTTAGGCTTATATCTGAGACAACTTTAGATGATTTTGATGGTATTGATTTTGTAAGCTCTGATGAGCTATTACAAGAAGGTTTTGGAGATTTTGATGGTGATGGTATTCCAAATTATCATGATTTTGATGATGATGGTGATAATGTGTTAACCTCACAAGAAATTGGGGATAACCCATTAAACCCAAGAGACACAGACCTAGATGGTATACCAGACTATCTAGATCCTGATGATGACAACGACGGTGTACTGACCATAAATGAAGATATAGATCAAAACTTAAACCCAGCAAACGATATAGCCACCCCTGGAGGACTGCCCAACTATCTTGATCCAGAAGTAGCCATAAGTGTTGTTATAGAGGCCTATAAAGAGCATGTGTACAATAGAACGAGTGATGGAACTATCATTATAGACAACCTAGTTTTGGTGAGCACACAGGAGCAAATTATTATTGAAACCTATTCTCTTGGTATTATAGAACAAATAAGAAATGAAACGATTTTAGTAACTCCAGAGTTTTAAGCATTACAACTTACTTTGATGGATATAAATCTCTGTAGCGCCTCTACCATATTTCTGGAAATTTGCATCTTCAAAGCTAACAGCATCATATCTTTTTAATAGGTACTCCAGTTCTTGTCTTAAAACCCCAGCGCCAACCCCATGAATAAATACAACGCGTTGTATCCCTTTTTTCATTGCAAAGTGTAACTGTCTTTTTGCAGTATCTAACTGTATTTCAAGCATGTCATAATTGCTTAATCCTCTTTGTGAAGAAACCAATTGATGTATATGTAAATCTACTTCCATAGCAGGTTTTACTCGTTGTTTTGGCTTTTGCGCTCTAGAGTTTTTATGACGAACAACTTCTTTGTTTTTTAGTACTTCAGAAATATTATCTACAGAAAATTCTTGAGAAGAGATGGGGTTTTCTAAAACAACTAGTTCTTTCTTTTCATAGGTAATTTGGAAACCATCTAATGTTTGAACAACGACTGTGTTGTTTTCAATACAAACAATAGTTCCCTCCACGTTATCATCAATAACCATTACAGTGTTCCCTATTTTCATTGTCTTTACTTTATGATGTTAAAAGTACAGTTTTCATACTATAGATACTCATAAGCAACATAAAATTATATCTATGTTATAAGTCTAAGGTATTGTTCAAAACATATGATATTAAAAAAGAGCAACTCTTATGAGTCGCTCTTTTTTAGTATTGAAGTACCTATAGGTTATACTTCAAATTCTTTTAGTGTTTCAGTAATTATAGAAATACAATCGTGCAATTGGGCTTCTGTCATTACAAGTGGTGGCGCAAACCTAATAATATTTCCATGAGTAGGTTTTGCTAACAAACCATTATCACGAAGTTTCATGCAAATATTCCAAGCTATATCGCTTTGTTCATCATCGTTGATGATAATAGCGTTTAACAATCCTTTTCCTCGGACTGAACTACAAATAGTACTGGTTTCAATATATTTGTTAAGTTCTGATCTAAATATATTACCCAAGTATGCTGCATTATCAGCCAGATTTTCTTCAACAGCGACCTGTAAAGCAGCCATAGCAACTTTACATCCCAATGGGTTTCCACCAAAAGTAGAACCGTGCTCTCCAGGTTTAATAGTCATCATTATTTCATTGTCTGCTAATGCAGCTGAAACAGGAAATACTCCTCCAGATAATGCTTTACCAAGAATCAAAATATCTGGCTTTATTCCTTCGTGTTGACAACAGTATAACTTTCCTGTTCTTGAAATACCCGTTTGTACTTCATCTGCAATAAACAATACATTTTTTGATTTACACAAATCATAAGCCTTTTTTAAATATCCCTCATCAGGCACCATAACTCCTGCCTCGCCTTGTATAGGTTCTACCATAAAACCAGCAACATTAGGGTCTTCTAGTGCTTTTTCTAAATCTTTTAAATCATTGTATTTAACTATCTCAAAGCCTGGTAAATAAGGCCCGTAATCGTTAAAAGCACTTGGGTCTGTAGAAGAAGATACAGCAGCCAAAGTTCTTCCCCAAAAATTATTTTCTGCAAATAATATTTTTGCTTTGTTGGGCGCTATTCCTTTTACCTTATAGGCCCACTTTCTACATAGTTTAAGAGCAGTCTCTCCTCCTTCTACCCCTGTATTCATTGGTAAAATTTTATCGTAACCAAATAATGTTGTTACATATTTTTCGTAGGCTCCTAAAACGTCATTGTGAAAAGCACGGGAAGTAAGGGTCAATAAACTAGCTTGTTCTACTAGAGCTGCTACGATTTTTGGATGGCAATGCCCTTGGTTAACGGCGCTATATGCTGATAGAAAATCATAATATTTTTTTCCTTCTACATCCCAAACAAAGACACCTTCTCCTCTATTTAAAACAACTGGTAATGGATGGTAATTATGAGCACCGTACTTATACTCTAAATCAATCGCTTTTTGCGACACTGTTTTTTCTATTAAAGACATAACATAAAATCTTAAAAATTAATATATTAAATTCCTACAATACCTTTATTTTCTTGATTGCCCAAAAATTCAGCGGAGGAGAGAAATCATCCTTTTGTAAAATTACTAAATTTAAAATGTATTTTTAAAGTCGTTGCACAATATTAATAAGGCATTTATAGTATTTTTACAGTATGGCTATAAAAATATCTCAAAACAGAATTATACTAGAACATCTCCAGGTAATTGATGCAGGTGCTAAAGGAAAAGCTATTGTTAAGGCTGCAGATGGCCGTGTGGTATTTATAGACAATGTAGTCCCGGGAGATATGTTTCCACAAAACCATCATGTTGAGAATGTGGTTTTGCTTGAAAAATAATATAATTGGTAGCTTTAAATTTGAGTACATGATACAAAAAATAACACTATTGCTTTTTACTACCCTTTTTCTTTGGGGTTGTACGCGTGATGATATTTGTCCAGATGACACTCAAACAACACCATTACTTGTGATAAAGTTTATGGACATAAGCAACCCTACCCAAGTAAAAGCAGTAGATAATTTAAGAATTACACTTGCAAACACCTCTCAAACAGAAGTTGTACCAGCCACAACAGATACACTCTATAAAATACCCCTAAACCCAATAGCGACAAGTGTGGATTATAATTTCACAAAAGGCTATGAAGGTACAGAGCCAAATACAGATGCATTTAATATCACCTATCAAAGAGGCGCAGATATTTACATAAATAGAGCTTGCGGTTTTCGTACCAGCTTCATAGATATAGACCCAACAATACAAGCAGAGGGTAGTGCAAACTGGATGCTTGGCAATACTATTAACAACACTACGGTAGAAAATGAAGATATTACCCATATTACTATTTTTCATTAGTACTCTTTTTGCTACTCTAGATACGGTGGCACAAGAGAACTTAGAAAAAACACAAGACACCATAGTTCAAAAAACCAAATACGGATTGCGTTTTGGTTTAGACCTTTCAAAACCTTTGCGAAGTGTTTTGGAGGATGGATATCAAGGGGTTGAGCTACTGGCAGATTTTAGAATACAAGATAGATTCTATCTTGCAGCAGAAATAGGCAATGAAAAAAAAGACTATGATGCGCCTAATATAAATGCGCTCACAAAAGGAAGTTACCTTAAAGTTGGGATAAACTATAACGCCTATTTAAATTGGGCTGGAATGACCAACGAAATATTTACAGGGCTTAGGTATGGGTTTTCTAGTTTTAGTCAAGAATTATTAGGCTATGAGATCTACTCCACAAACCAAAGCTTTCCTGCTACCTATGTTACACAAAACATTGAATATGGAGGCTTAACTGCACATTGGGCAGAATTTATGCTAGGGGTTAAAACACAGGTGTTTAATAATGTGTACCTATCATTAAACTTGCAGCTCAAAAGAAAAATATCTGAAACACAGCTTGAAAACTTTGACAATTTATACATCCCTGGATTTAACACAACCAATGATTTTAGTGATTGGGGTGTTGGGTATGGGTATAACTTAACCTATTTACTACCCGTATTTAAGAAGTAATTATTGCTTTTTGGCTTTTTTACTTCCAGAGTACATTTCATACTGCACGAGTTTACTTTCTAATTTTCCATTAAAAAGCTTGATTTTCTTTGAAGGACGCAAACCTACATGTTTGAGAGCCTCAAGGTTTGAGGTTATCATCCATGCTTGAGAGTCTGGGTAGCTTCTTTTTAAAGTATTACCAATATTGGCATAGAAACGCTCTACATTATCTATAGAGATACGTTCATCATAGGGAGGATTAAATACTAAAAACAATTGTCTATCTCTGCCTTTTTCTGTTTCAAAAAAATCACAATGCTCTAGGGTTACAAATTCTGAAAGATTAGCAGCAACTATATTTTCATTGGCTTTCTTTAATGTGACAGGATCAATATCATAGCCCACAATTTTAAAATGAAATTCTTTTATCTTTTTTAAAGCTGCATTTTCTATAAGTTCGTACAAATCAACATCAAAATCTGGCCATGTTTCAAAGCCAAATTCTTCTTTATTTAAATTTGCAGGAATATTACACGCTATCATAGCAGCCTCTGCCAAAAGAGTTCCTCCACCACACATTGGGTCAATAAAGTCTGACTGACCATTCCAACCAGCCTTTAAAATCATACCAGCTGCCAACACTTCGTTGATTGGGGCTAGGGTATTTGCAACTTTATAACCACGTTTGTGCAAAGATTGCCCGGAGCTGTCTAAAGATACAGTACAAATATTTCTATCTATATGAATATTAATGCGCAATGTTGGATGGTCTAGATCAACATTAGGTCTTTCACCTTCCATGTCTCTGAAGCGATCTACAATGGCATCTTTGGTTTTTAGGGAAATGTACTGAGAATGTTTAAAGTAGTCAGAAAACACTGTTGCATCAACAGCTAGAGATCCTTTAACATCCATATACTGTTGCCAATTAATGTTATAGACCTTTTGATAGAGGTCTTCTTCTTTAAAAACATTAAATGCCGTGATAGGTTTTAAAATTTTAATGGCAGTCCTACAGCATAGATTAGCCTTATACATAAAGCCAGTATCTCCTTCAAAAGAGACATTACGTACACCAATTTCTATATTAGAGGCTCCAAGTTGCCTTAGTTCTTGTGCTAATATTTCTTCTAGACCATATAAGGTCTTGGCAACCATTTTAAAATTTTTTGTCATAACTTTTCATTCATTCTCCTGCAAAAATACAGTATTTTAGCAGTGTAAAATCATACAATGCAAAAAGAAGATACAAGTTGGTTTGCCTCATGGTTTGACAGCCCATATTATCATATCTTATATAAAGATAGAGATGATAGTGAGGCTGCAGTTTTCATGGATAGACTCACACAACAATTACGCTTACACCCTAATAGTAAAATTTTGGATCTTGCTTGTGGTAAAGGGAGGCATTCTAGGTATTTAGCTAGTTTAGGGTATGATGTTACGGGTATAGATTTATCTAGCCAAAGTATTACATATGCCAAGAAATTTGAAAAAGAAAACTTACATTTTGAGGTACATGATATGTGCCTACCCTACAAAAAAGCTTCCTTTACTAGTGTTTTTAATTTATTTACAAGTTTTGGTTATTTTGAAAACGAACAGGATAATTTACAAACCATCAAAGCTATTAAGGCCAACCTAGCAAACAATGGGGTGGCAGTTATAGATTTTTTAAATGTATCTTATGTAGCAGCAAATCTGGTAAAACAAGAAACTAAGGTCGTAGACGGTATTTCTTTTGAAATTAAAAGAGAGATTAGCAGTGGTTATATCCAAAAACACATTTCTTTTACAGCAAATAACACACACTATCAATATACAGAGAAAGTAAGAGCATTAACCTTAGAGGATTTTAAAAGTTATTTTAAAGATGCAGGCCTAGAATTAAAACAAACTTTTGGAGATTATCATCTAAATCCTTTTGATGCCGCTACTTCTGAGAGATTAATTCTTATTTTTGGAGTATGATATATTTAGCTCTATTTTTTGCTGTATTTGTAGGGTATGGTGTTGCCTTACTTCTTAAAGAAAAAAATGCGCAACTGCTATCGTTGCCCCTTGCCTTTAGTGGTGCTTTTTTATTGGCAGTTACTTTGTTTGAATTACTACCAGAGGTCTATCAATCTACAAATGAGTATGTGGGGCCATTTATAATGGTAGGTATATTACTTCAAATCTGCTTAGAGTTTTTAAGTAAAGGTGCAGAGCATGGCCATATTCATATACATGCAAACCAAAAAAGTTTTCCTTGGCTTCTATTTATTAGCCTTTCTATACACGCTTTATTTGAAGGGTTTCCAATTACAGGGCACTCTAGCATGTTTATTGGTGTATTAGTACACAAGATTCCTATCGCAATGATACTTTCTTTCTTTTTTATTAAAGCAAAATATCCGCTTGTCACAATACTATCTTTTCTTTTCTTATTTGCTAGTATGACACCCCTGGGAAGTTGGCTTTCTTTAAACAGTCCAGAAGTAATGGTGTTTAAAGACGAGTTGAACGCAATATCAATTGGTATATTCTTGCATGTTTCTACTACTATTTTATTTGAAAGTAGTAAGGATCATAAATTTAATTTGGCGAAGCTTAGTACTATTATAGCGGCAATAGTGATTGCTTATTTTATATAAGCTCTAAATAGATACTCAAAAAATGGCAAATACTTCCTGCAAGTACAAAAAAGTGCCACAGTACATGATTGTATTTTAAAGAATTCCAGACATAAAAAAATATTCCAGCTGTATAAAACCCTCCTCCTGCTACTAGCAGAGAAATAGCTCTTGTAGAAACTACTTCTTGTAAGGCAGTAAAATCAAATACAATTAACCAACCCATCACAAGGTATAATAGCAAAGAAATTACCTCAAATTTACCTGTAAAAAATAATTTTAAAATAGTGCCAACAATTGCTATAGACCAAACAATACTAAACAACAATACTCCTTTGCTATGGCTTAAAAAAATGAGTGTGTAAGGTGTATAGGTTCCTGCAATTAATACATAGATACTAATATGATCTAGTTTTCTATAAAAGAGTTTTTTTACAGGTTCCTGGGTATGATGATATTTGGTAGAACAAAAATACAGCGTACAAAGGGAAATCCCATAAACACACACTGCAAAAATAGCCGTCATAGAAGTTGCTACTGTGGCAATCACTAATAGTAAAAAACCCAGCAAAGCAATTACAAAACCAAAGCCATGACTCCAGTAATTATACTTTTCTTCTTGTAGTGTTTGTTTTCGCATAATACTTGTGGTAAAGCTCAAAGAAACATAAAATATTGCAAATTATACATTGCTTTTTGCCTAACAAAAGAGATTTTAATTAACAAGAAAAAATCTCTATTTTTGAATTAAACCAACTTCTAATGAAAATTTACTTTATACTTATAATCTCTCTTGCTTTTAGCTTTTGTACTGACACAAAAAAGCAAGTACAGCAAACTACCACACAATCAAATAATGTGGAAACAAAAAAAGCTGAGCCCTTATTTTCTTTGTTAACTAGTGAACAATCTGGAATAAATTTTAACAATTTTAACATCGAGAATCAAGGGGCAAACTATTATCATTATGAATATTTTTATAATGGTGGTGGTGTAGCCACTGCAGATTTTAATAATGATGGGCTTTTAGATATCGTATTAACTGCAAACATGGCTCCAAACAGACTTTATATCAATAAAGGAGATTTAAAATTCGACGATATAACAGCTACATCTGGAATAAATTCAAAAACTGCAGATTGGTGTACTGGAGTAACTATTGTTGATATAAACAATGATGGCTTTCAAGATATTTTCATTTCCAGAGCAGGTTGGTTTAAAGACACTAATAAAAGTAAACTAACCAATCTTTTATTTATTAATAACGGAAATTTAACCTTTACTGAAAGTGCAGAAAAATACGGCTTCACAGATCAATCTAGATCAACACAGGCTTGCTTTTTTGATAAAGATAATGATGGAGATCTAGATGTATATATAATAAACCACCCTATAAAACATACTTCTTTTAATCAATCTACAATTACTGGAAAAGTATCCTACCAAGATAAAGGAGCAACATACAGTGATAGTGATAAACTTTATGAAAACCGTAACGGTACATTTGTAGATATCACAAAAAAATCAGGGCTTCAAAATGTAGCTTTTGGTTTGGGAGTAATCGCTGCAGATCTTAACAATGATGGATGGCAAGACTTGTACGTAGCCAATGATTATTCTAAACCAGATTATGTATTAATAAATCAAAAAAATGGTTCTTTTAAAAATGAATTATTTACAGCCCTAAAGCATATGTCAAAGTTTTCTATGGGCCTAGATATTGCAGATATTAATAATGACGGCTTACTAGATATTTTTAATTCTGAAATGCTTGGTAATGATAATTATTCAAAGAAGGTGAATATGGCGTCTATGAATCCAAAATTATACCAGGGTTTTGTTGATGCTAAACTTCATTATCAAGACATGCATAACAGCCTACAGTTAAACAATGGAAATGGAACCTTTAGTGAAATATCGTGGATGGCAAACATTGCAGAAACAGACTGGTCTTGGAGCCCCCTTTTTGCAGATTATGACAATGACGGATATAAAGATTTATTTGTTTCTAATGGTTACAAAAGAGATGTAATGAATAAAGATTACACCTCTAAAAATAAAGATAAAGGTGTTAAGAATCCAAAAATATTTGACATACTACAAGCAGAAATCCCTGTATCAAAAACCTATAATTACATATACCAAAACAATGGAGATCTAACTTTTAAAGATAAAAGTGCAGCATGGGGTCTTAAAGATGCAGCTTTAAACACAAATGGATCTGCTTATGCAGATTTGGACAATGATGGTGATCTTGATTTGGTATTAAACAACCTAAACGAACAAGCAGTAGTTTATAGAAACAATAACACAAAAAATAATTTTATAACCCTTGAATTAAGAGATAAGACCACTATACCATATGGTGCAAAAGTTTCTATTTTAGATAAAGGAAAACAGCAATACTGGGAGCTAGCAAATGCTAATGGTTTTCAATCTCACTCAGATTCAAGAATTCATTTTGGTCTTGGAGCATCAAAAAATATAGATTCTATACTAGTCAATTGGCCAACTAAAGGATTGAGATTATATACTTCATTAGAAGTAAATAAGATACACCAACTCACTTTTAATGAAGGTACCCCTTTCTCTTTGAAAAAAGAAACCAAAAAAACATTAATGACCAATGTTACTGAAAAAATAAACATTAACAACAAACATAAAGAGTATGATTATGATGATTACATCAAAGAAATACTATTACCTCATAAGCTATCTCAAGAAGGACCCTTTATAGATGTTGCAGATGTAAACGCAGACGGCCTAGAGGATTTCTATCAGGGAAATGGTGTTGGCTATCCTGGAGTACTATACCTACAAAAGCCAAATGGAACGTTTATAGCATCAAACCAGAAAGATTTCAAAAAAGATAAAATGAGTGAAGATTTGGGCGTTTTATTTTTTGATTATGATAAAGATGGAGATCAAGATTTATATGTGGTAAGTGGTAGTAATGAGCATGATTTAAATAGCACCCTACAACTTGATAGATTGTATGAGAATGATGGCATAGGAAATTTCACAAAAACATCAGGTATTATACCAAGTGTATATGCCAGTGGAAGTTGTGTAAAAGCCGCAGATATTGACAATGATGGAGATGTAGACCTATTTATAGGAGGATTTCAAACACCAGAGAACTATCCTCAACCTGGAGAGAGCCAACTCTTAATAAACAACAATGGTGTATTTAAAAATGAAATTGTTAGCCGTACAGATAATATGAGCAGTATAGGTATGGTAAAGGACGCTGTATTTACAGATATAAATAACGACAACCAAAAAGATCTTGTAATTGTAGGACACTGGATGGCAATTGAAATTTACATAAACAATAATGGTGCTTTTACAAATCAAAGTAAAACTTATGGTACAGACAAAAATATCGGATGGTGGAATACAATAACTGCAACTGACACCAATAAGGATGGAAATATTGATTTATTGGCAGGTAATTTAGGAACCAACAGTAAGCACAAGGCTACAAATGAGCAACCATTTGTTATAATGGCCAAAGATTTTGACTCAAACGGAACCAATGATATCGCTTTAGGATATTATAATGACAACCAGCTATACCCAGTTAGAGGGCTACAATGCTCATCAGAACAAGTACCTAGTATAAAAGCAAACGTAAGTTCTTATGCAGAATTTGGGAGTCTCACTTTTGATCAGGTATACAGTAATTTTGACACAAACAATGCTGAAATACACAAAGCAACTTATTTTGAAAGTGCGATGTTACTAAACCAAAATAATCAGTTTACATTTAAAGCTCTACCAAAGAGATCTCAAGTGGCGCCTACAAATGGCATTTTAGTGTTAGATATTGATGGTAATGATACAAATGAAATTATAACGGTAGGTAATCAGTACCCTGTAGAGGTTGAAACCGGCAGGTATGATGCTCACATAGGTAGTGTAATGAGTAGTGATTTCAATACTATTTCTTTACAAAAATCTGGATTCTTTAATGACAAAGACGCAAGAGATATTGATATCATTACAATAAAAGGTGTAAAACACATCATGGTAAGTAACAACAGAGATAGTATTGAGTTTTTTAAACTAAACTAAAATCTAACAAAAACACTAATGTATGTGTTGTTGATTTGTAGAGGTTCTAAAGGGAACATAGCTATAGCGAGGATATGCTAAAGTATCTGTTCCCTCTGTTATTAAAATCTTTTGATTAACATCTACATTTGAAAATATTTGTTTTTCTTGGTTTGACCAATGAATAATTATTTCTTTAATCGTTTCTTGTCCCATTCCAATTTCTTGTTGAAGTGAAGAAGCACCAAAAGAGCCCCCTGTAGAAACAGTTCTAAAAAGCACCCTGTTGTTATTAAGTTTAACTTCAATGACTGCTCCTATTGCAGAGGTATTCATTAAAGTTCCAAGCAGTTCAATTACAATCCAATTATTTTTGGATATTGGGTTTTCGTATAAAATATTAGTAAAAGTATCTCCTTGATAAGCACCTCCCATAACAGAGTAAATATCTTGATCACCGTCACGATCTATATCTGCAAATGCGATACCGTGCCCCTTTTGTATATGTCCAAAATTTCCAGCAGAGGTTATTTCCTCAAATCTTTCTCCTTGGATGTTTTTAAACATTCGGTTTGGAATTATGGTGCTAAAATCTGGTGCTCCAGTTCCTACGTAAAAATCTAGAAACCCATCATTATCAATATCACCAAAATTTGCACCCATTGCATAAAGAGATTTAGATATGCCATATTGTTTTGCAGATTCAGTAAACGTCTCATCACCATTATTTATGTAGAGACGAGGTTTTTCTGTAGTTGTATTAATATTTTGAATTTCACTGCTGTAGTCTTTCGCAACATCTCGCAAATGGTCCAAGTCATAACCGCTAACAAATATGTCTTGAAAACCATCATTGTTTACATCAAAAAACCAACAAGGAAAACTGTAGTGGGGTGATTGAGTTCCTGAAGATGAACTAATATTTTCAAAAGTTCCTTTATTATTTTTAAACAAATAGTTTTCGCCTCCCAAAACAGATATATATAAATCCTGCCAACCATCATTATTAATATCTCCCCAAGTTACACCTTTTATAAAACCGGTAATAGAATCAAAGCCATGCACTGAGGCTACATTAGTAAAGGTTCCGTCTCCATTATTTTTAAATAGCTCACAAGGATGTACACCAGCACTAGCACTTGTTTCATTACCAATGAATAAATCTAAATTACCATCATTATCAAAATCTCCCCAACTGGCAGTTTGAGTAGGATGGTATGACAATAGCTTGGATGACCTTGTTACATCTGTAAAAGTGCCATCACCCATATTTTTTAATAGAGAATTAGGGTGACCTCCTTTTCTACCAAGCCAGCCCCCGCGTAGCACAAAAATATCATTATGACCATCATTATCATAATCGGCATGAATACTATTTAGTCCACTAACAATTCCAGATAAACCTGAATCGTAAGTTGCATTAATAAAACCACCTTTG
>ENA-OSJC01000111-OSJC01000111.1-marine-metagenome-genome-assembly--contig:-NODE-111-length-80881-cov-9.659250_pt1 | contig 80881 bp, 97 predicted proteins | sample MGYA00237885_ERZ534234 | MGnify/ENA primary metagenome ERZ534234 (study PRJEB26413, sample SAMN06343907) | marine metagenome | isolation source: coastal waters | place: Atlantic Ocean: West Antarctic... | reverse complement strand
GATGTAGAAGAAGATGTAGAAGAAGATGTAGAAGAAGATGTAGAAGAAGATGTAGAAGAAGATGTAGAAGAAGATGTTAACAATAATATTAAAATTAAAATGAAAAACGATGGTAATTTTTCAATATTAAAAAAAAAAGTACCGAATACACCAGCTAAGGATTTAAATATTGGCGATTTATTAAAATCTGAGAATGATAATAATCAATATATTGTAACATCTGATAAAAATGGGAAAAAAAGATGGAAAAAAATATAAAAAATAATATTATATAATATTATATAATGTCTAATTGTTTTAAAATATCAAATAATAAATTTTTTAATTGTCCTGCACTTATGAGTGATGGACGTTCATTTACTGATTATAGAAGTTCATGTTATATCAATAATAATTTATTGAATAAAAACGATTTTAATTCTAGTTATCAATATAGACAATGGTTAATACATAATGCTGTAAAGTTAATGAATAATAATAATGCTTATAATAATAGATTAAATAGTTGTGCGTCATGTAATGCTGATACAGTCCCATTACAGACTGTATGTATTAATGATGGATATGTTCCTAAATGTAAGGCAACTGATGAAGATGGATTAGGATTAGGTAACATAGCTAGTAATATTCCTCAGTTAGATTATGCCCCTGTTCTCCAAAAAGTTCATTATAATTCTCAAGTTAATTTGAGTAATTCTAGTAGTTCTTCAAGTGTTCCATATCGGGGTGTGCCAAGTCAGATGTGTGGTAGATAATTTATTTCTTAGCAATAAAACATATTACTAATAAAATTATGATTAATATAATATAAATATAAATATTATTGCTAACTGGATTTTGAAAATTATCCCACCAATCAGGATATCCAAATAACTGAGGATTCGAATAAGACTGAGACATTTTATTATATAAACGAGGTCTTTCTCTATAAAAATTAGTTGAATCACTACCATCATATCTTTTATCAAATATATTTGGATCTTGTGTATTCCCTCCTCCTGGATATCCATAAATATCTTCATCTGAACTTTTTAATGGTTTATTTCTAGAAAAACGTGGGTCTCCGATAACATCATCTCCTTCTTCATCTGAATCATTCGTATTAATATACTGAGTATCAGGTCCAGCGGTTTTTTTTCCCTTTACATATATTTTAGTTGGAAAACTTGATTCATTTGCGTCCTTGTAATCCATGTAATCTGGTCTAAACCTTGGTTTGTGTTGATCATAAGCTTCTTTTAATGATGCCATTTATAATATATATATATATATTATATTATATTATAGATGACTTCAACATCTTCTTTTGCTGGCCCAACATATAATTTAAATACAAAAAATATATTTAAATATAGGAATGATAACATATGCAATAAATGGAAAAAAAATGATATTTATTATGGTTTATTTGGATTAAAAACATTTCAAAATGCAAATGGAAATATAATAATTCATGGTAATATAAAAAATAAATTATATAAATTATTAAATAAAATTAAAATAAGAGTTAAGTATTGGGCTGCAAATCCTGCAACTAATGGATCGTCGTTCACTGGTTCTGGTTTGCCATATCCCAACGAAGAAGTAGCATTTCAAAACACTTCAAATAGTGGAATTATAAATGTTTATGATATAAATTTTTCATTAAATTTAAAAGCACCAAATAGTTATTATAAAAATATGGGACGTGATTTAATAAAACCTCAATTAAATCTAATGTTTATTGATGGTAATAATAAACCATTAACTGGTGTATATAAAATTAATTTAAATGGGTTTTATCCATATAGAACATTATCAAATCCCAAGCAATTAAATAATGTAATGAAATATTATAATCCAACTTTACCAATAAGAACACAGGCGCAAATATTAATAGATAGTAGATATCCTTCTAAAACAAGAACCGAGTATCCTCATTTCTGGGGTACTCGTCCACCTCCTTAGTAATTTTCAATTATATTAAAAGAATCCATTTCTATTTCATCAATATTTTTATTCTCTTTAAACTTATAATATTGATGATTAATAGTTAAGTCATTAATATTTTTTTTATTAATAGTAGTATTCTTTAAGTCATTAATATTTTTTTTATTAATAGTAGTATTCTTTAAGTCATTAATATTTTTTTTATTAATACTAGTATTCTTTTTATTAATATATTTATAAGTAATATCAGGGATAGTATTATTTTTTACATTACAGCAGCACAATTTAATTTTATACATAAACTTATATATTATTATTATTTAATAATAATAATATTTAATCTTTAATTATTATATAATATGATTGAACATATAAATAACAAACATCGTAATTCTAAAAAATCACGAACGAGGATACATAGATATCGTAATAGAAGACCTTCTTCGAGAATTCAATATATTGGCTACAATAGACCTAATTGGAGAAATAGACCTAATTGGAGAAATAGATTACCATATTTTAGACATAGAGATATACCCGTTCCTGTACCTGTTCCTGTTCACATTGTCCAAAAAGTAGAATCACCAGTTAATAAAAATTTATATTATATAATTATAGCTTTAATATTAGCATTTGTTATAATAATTGGATTAATGAAATATTATGATTAAATTACTTTTATTCTTCAATACTATTAATTTTTTTTATAGTCGAAGTATTAAGTTTTTTTAATCGTCCATTACTCTCTGCTAAATATTTATTTACATATTTAATATCATAAGTATTAACATTACAATGAGATATATCTTTTCGTTTTGAGTTTAATGCAACCATAATATTTGCAAATCTAATCTTCTGAATAATTAGAAGAGAATACTCATTAATGACAATTGTATCATCATCACTATCTTCATCACTCTCATCTTCTTTAAAAATATTTAAAATATTTTTTTCATATTCATTAAAATCGGTAGATATTATAATCCCTATAATAACGGAATTATTTACACCTTCGAACGCATTATTTAGTAATTTTAATATTATCGATACAATTTTAGGCAATGATTTTTTATTATAAATTTTATCTTCCTTGGCGAACATATTTTATATTATTTAATTAAATTATAAAATATTATTTCATTTTTTTTTATATAAAAGATATCTATATTATATTAATAAATGTATTTCTTTCAAAAACAACAAAAAAATAACCCGGTTACTCAAAATTCTGTTTTATTAAATAATAAAAACCCATTTGATGAATATGATATCAGACAACAACAACAAATTAAAAAAAAAGAAATGGAGGAAAAAAAATTTATAAGTGAAATAAAAGAATTCGAGGATAAACATGATCCATATGAAATTCTAAATATATCAACAAATTCTAATAAAACAGAGGTAACAAGAACTTATAAAAAATTATCTCTTCTCCATCACCCAGATAAAGGTGGTAGGGAAGAACTTTTTAATATTTTAACTAAAGCTTATAATACAATAATACAGAGAATAGAATTTAATAAGGCAAAGAAAAAAATAGAACATATTGACTTAAAAAAAGATGCGAAGTCTTATTATAAAAAATTAGATTTTAATCACAAACAAGACTTTAATATTGATAAATTTAACACAACATTCTCTGAAAATAAAATATCTGATATTAATAATAAAGGATATGGAGATTGGAAAGAAGATGTGAAGAATGAAAATATCCAAGGTAATATTACTAAGAGTAATTTTAATAGTATGTTTAATCAAAGTAGGAAAACCAATGATTATTCTAAGCAAATTATTAATTACGAAGAACCCGTTGCTATGGCATCAGGGGATTTAGGATTTTCTGAATTAGGACAGGATGAAATCGATAATTTTACTAGATCGGAATCGGATGGGGGTGGTTTAGAATATACTGATTATAAGAATGCTTATACAATAAATAGTAAGTTAATTGATAACGAACAAATAACACTGGATAGACCAACTAGTATTAATGCTATGAAGAAAGACAGATGTGATATATCTCATGATATATCAGATTCAATGAAACGTCAATTGGAACAAAAACAACTACAAGAAGAACAAAAAGAATTTGATAGATTACAAAGAGTAAATTTATTTGATGAAACAGCAAAAGAACATTATGATAAAATGAATAAACTAATGCTAAGAAGATGATTTGAGTTTTTTATTAGATTGTGGCACATCATCGTCTAATTGTCTTTTTAGATTTTCCTCAACAATCAATCCTTCCCGTTGATACTTTATATGTCTAATTTTTTTAGTAGTGTCGTTGATAATGTAAATATTACCATTTTTAACATTAAAGAAACCATAATATTTATATTTATATCTTCCATTTTTTTTTGGTCCATTTATTTTTGTAGTAATAAAATTTAAAGGACTCCCCCAATTAGTTCCTAGATCTATAAAAGATAAAGCAATTATCTCTTGATATGGACAGGGTTTAACATATTCCCCATTTACTTTAACTAGTATTTTATGTTTATTTTTATTATCTATCTTCTTTTTATCATTGTCTAAGTGAATTCTTTTATCATTGTTTAAGTGAATTCTTTTATTATATGATGACTCAATATCTTCTATATTAGGATAATCTACATTAATATCAACCATTTTATTATTAGTTATAGTTTATTAATAATAAATTTCATTTTTTAAATAAACACAAAAATGTGTGGTTTTTATAAATATATAATTAATAGTATATTAAATGTATCAATATATCTTTATAAACTTTCTAGTGGGGTTCTTATCAGATATAATATTAAATTTTATAGCTCACCAGTTCCCAAAGACTAATTTTGGAACATTATTACCTTATTTTAAAAATAAAAGTGTTCTTAAGGCAGGATTGTATGCTGGATTAACTGTTATTATTGTTGTTATTATTATATCTTTAACTTCTAAATTAATATTGGGTTTTTATGTACCTAATAATTTATTAAATTTATTTAAATATTGTATAATAACATTTATAGTTTCATATATTGGTGATGTCTTAATAGAAGAATTACATATATTTGGTAATTCACTAAATCTCTTTTATAAAACAGTAGGTTCTGGATTATGGGGTTCTTTAGCTATATTATTTTCTGTAATTATTAGTTATTTTATAATTCATTTATTTCTTTAGATTGATAAAAATAACTAATAATCATAAATAATATTATGATACATATACATAATATAAAAAAACTAAATCTAATTCTATTATTTGACATTTATAAAGATAACTCAAATTTAAATATTTATATCAATTTTTAAAAATATGACTTAAGTGATTTGTTCATATTTAAGTTATAATATTACTATATTGATTAGTTATAAATAAATTAAAAAAATAAATTTAATATTATATGGATAATGAAATACTAAATCAGATACTACAAGAAATACAAGAATTAAAGAAAGAAGTTAACGAAATCAAAAATACTTTAAATGTTGATATAAAAGAGAATTGTCAGAAAATGGGAGGACATATTGCTTTTGTAGAAAATGTATATGATACTGTAAAAACACCATTGAGTTATATTTCTAATAAAATAGGAGGTTATTCCTTACCAACAATAGAAAATAAAAAATGATACATTGTATATAATAACAATGTAGTTATAAATTGTAGTAGGAGAAAACGTACATCGATATGGAAGCCCAGAAAGATGTAAGAAGAGATGCCTTAATAATACAAATATTCAAATGGAAATTATTTGAATCAAAAGAATCACATTTTAACATCGATTTTGATGTAATGAGGATGATTAAAAATCATTACTTTCATTACCTCATCATGTCAGCAATTGCAATTGTCCAACATAATGGATTTGAATTGAAGTTTGTCTTTGAACAAGATCTAATTTCCGCGTACATGGAGACAAATGTACAATTTGCAAAACAAGTTGCAATTGCTGCTGTGAAGCAGAATATTTGTGTATTACAAATACTCACTCCGAGTTTAATGAACGACAAAGACGTTGCAATGACTGCTGTGAAGAAGCATGCTGGTGCATTACAAATACTCAGTCCGAGTTTTAGGAACGACAAAGACGTTGCAATTGCTGCTATGAAGCAGCACAGTTCGGCGTGGCACTTACTCACTCCGTCTTTAAGAAACGACAAAGACGTTGCAATTTTTGCTGTGAAGCAGAAACAGTACTGTGTGGGATTTACTTAATGAACAGTTGAAAAACGACAAAGACGTTGCAATAGCATCAATGAAACATGACACTTGGGTGTGGCAATTACTTAATGAACAGTTGAAAAATGACGAAGACGTTGTTCTAGCATATAAACAACACCATTGATATATGTATATAAAAATAAATTTAATATATAAAAAAATATATCATATTATATATCAGATGAATAAGTTATTTGATCCCTCAGAATCTAGACTAACTGTGTTTCCAATTAAATATCCTAAAATATGGAATTTTAGAAGAAAACAAATGTCAGTATTCTGGACTATAAATGAGATAGATTTTAGTAGAGATACGGCAGATTGGGAAAAATTAACATCTGATGAGCAATATTTTATGAAATTTATATTGTGTTTTTTTGGCTCAAGTGATAAAATAGTAAATATGAATATTGGAAAAAGATTTATTGATGAAGTTACTATTTACGAAGTAGAAATGAATTATAATTGGCAAAAGATGATGGAAGATATTCACGCAGAAACTTATTCTGTTATGTTAGATACTTATATCAAAGATAAACAGGAATTAAATAAAGTATTTAATGCTTTAGAACATTTCCCTGCAATAAAAGAAAAAGCAGAATGGGCATTAAAGTGGATAGATAATGATGATGTTTCATATACAGAAAGATTAATTGCATTCGCATGTGTAGAGGGTATATTCTTCTCTGGTAGTTTTTGTGCTATATATTATTTTAAGAAAAGAGGATTATTGCCTGGTTTATGTTTTGCAAACGAATTGATAAGTAGAGATGAAGGTTTACATACAGATTTTGCTATTTTATTATACAAAGAATTTTTACAGGGAACAAAAGAAGATATTTCAGAGGAGAGAATACATTGTATTTTTAAGAGTGCAGTAGATATCGAGGAAAACTTTATAGTTGAAGCAATACCATGTAAATTAATAGGGATGAATTGTAATTTAATGAGTCAATATATAAAATTTATAGCAGATAGATTACTAAAGCAATTTGGCTTCAATAAGATATGGAATGCTTCTAATCCATTTGATTGGATGGAAAGTATATCATTACAAGGAAAAAGTAATTTTTTTGAGAAAAGAGTAGGTGAATATACTATTGCTTTAAACACAAATGAAACATTAAATTTAGACGATGATGATTTTTAAAAATTGATACTTATATAATTAATAATGTTATTTATAATCCTAAAACATGGATACATCTCATCGTATGGATGGTTTTAAAACTATTTCCCAAGGGGGAGGAGGATTATTTTGTGGTGCTATAGCAATAACGAACGTGGTGAATAACGTTCAATGGTTGGACAATAAACCATATCGCGAAATTAAGATGCTATGTCGTTGGGTGGAAGAGAACCTTGTTTTGAAAGAAAGAGAAATTGGTCTAAAGATATCCAAGGTGATAGGAGATAACTTCAAAATACAAGTGATCGATTCTGTATGTCAGCTTCTTGAACTGAAATCTGATTACTATGGGAAGAATAAGGCTTCTATTCTCAAAGTAGATATGGACCAGCATATATTGGCAACCATTGTGAACACGGGAGGTCACTATGTGGCAATCATTTCGAGGAACAAACGCTTCTTCAAACTAGACTCGATGGGAACATTGATACAAGAAATGACACGTCTACGTGTGGAGAAATACATCAATAGTTGTTGTTTCGTGAGAATTACAATTTGAATTTTGCATTTACATAATTTTATATAAATTTAAATTTCTAATATAAATAATTATATCCATTAATTTCCTTAAGGAAAATATAATCTTTTTATTTTTATATATGATGATATATATTTTATTATAAAATAATTCATTTACTAGTAGAATATATTTTTTACATTCATTATTGAAGTAATTATTTAATACATTATATAATTTTTTATTTTTGTTTTCAAATAATATAGGTAATAATTTTAAATAACATTCAATTAAATAACTTACTTCTTTTTGATTATCTTTATTTGTATAAATAATTTCATTGAAATTATCATCATAAATTCCAATTTCTAAATATTTATAATCATTATTTTTTACAATATTGCTTAATAAATTAAATGATTTTATATATAGAGTTATTAATTCGTTAACATTGATATTCTTGAAGATTTTTATTTTTTTTTGTAAATTATTTGCTATACTTTTATTAGATATTTTTTTATATTTATATGGATCTTCTCGATTAGAGATGAAATATTTAAAGCCAAATCGCTGATAAAAACTTTGATTTTTAAATAGTAATTTCTGAAGAGATAAATCCATTGGAGTATTATCACAATAAACCTTTGTATCATCAAAAATAAAGCATTTATATACATCTATTTTTTTTAAAAAGTATAAAATAAAATCCATCATATTACTGCCCGATATATCATTGATTTTATGTATATTTGCTATATAACAATTATTTTTATTTAATTCATCCACTTGACTATAAAATTGTAGTAGAAATGGCTTAAGTAATGTTTTTCTTTTTTTTTCATAATATTCCAGATAATTTATTTTTTCATTATTGGTATTTTTCTTATAAAAGTATTTTATTGGATATATATTTTTCTTATAAGATATGTTGAATCTTGAACCATATGTTTTTATTATAAATTCAATATTAGAATACACATCCTTGAATGTATTATATTTTGTAATATATAGTATTTTCATTGCTATAATATTAATAATAAAAAAATGAAATTATGTTTTTATTCATTGATTCTTAATACAAAATATGACTACATCTATGACTACATCTACATCTATGAAAATAATTATTGTAAAAGAATTAAAAGTGATTCATGGTAGCAAATATGCTGTTTTGCTGAATAATGAAGTATTGCTTTTAGAGGATATAAACCACCGCTTGGATTATGAAGAAAATGAGGGTATAGTTCTTAATGTTGATATTATATATATATTAGATGATTTTTATAGTAAACTAATCAATATTTCAATATCTTTAATAGATATTAATAATGTTATTTCTATTGATGGTCAATATAGACCAACTGAAAATGGTATACCATTTAACAAAATTTGGGTAAAAATCCATTGGAAAGATTATAATAATAAAATTAACGAAAATTATACAATCGAAGACTTTAATTGTTTAGGATATCGAGATAAGAAACCCAGTAAGAATTCTTCTGGTAAAAAAAGATTATCCTTAGATAGTAACACATTTATGAGAAAAGCAATAGTTAATTTATTTAATTTAAATAATATAAACTTCAAAAAGCAATCTGTGATTTATGGAAGAACATCAATTGGAAAAAACACCAAGGATGAAAATTCAATTGATTCACAGTTTAAATGTGGATTTTATATATCACGAAAAAATAATCTATCTGTTGTCGATATGTTACTTCACAATGGTAAAACTGGAGGGAGTCATACAATGAAAACAAGGAATACATCTTGTCCATTGTTTATTCAATTTATTAATAGTGAATATGATACTTTAATTGTAAAATTTATTAATAGATTGTGTAGGAAAGTTTCTAAATTTATTGAATTGTTTTTACTTTTAAAATCACAAAATAAAAATATTATCACATTGATAAGTAATCCAATTAAAGATTATTGTCATGATATTAATACATATAATGATTATTTTCTAAATAATATTACTACTAAAGAAATAGATGTATTGATGGATAGAAGTAATTTCATAAAAAATCCAGCACCTGATGGTATGTATATGTCTTTAATATATAAATCTAGTTTTCTTGAAGAAATGCATGAAGCAGAATTAGTCTGGGTAAAAATATCTGCTGGGAGTCAAAGAAACGCAGATTTAAAAAAGAAAAGAAAATTAGAAGATTATGTTTCCATGGAGAATATTAATGCGGAGAATATTAGTGCACTCCGGTGTATTATATCCAAAAGCAAAGACGAAGAAACAATTAATAAAGCTTTGTTGAGACTAGAAGTTTTACATTCTTGGGTAGAACCTGAAGTAGAAAATCTATAATCATATTACATATGGAGTATCAGTAATACTTATTCCACAATATGGTTCAGGAGACTTCTTAAAATCCTGATATTTATATAATTTAAATTCAATAGATTTTTTTAATAAAAATTTAAAATTATTCCAAAATTCTTCTTTATGACCTATAGAATTAGTCATTATATGAGCTAATTCATGTAAAACTACGAAAAATATTGTATTGTCATTTATAAAACCATTATCTTTCTTATTCCTTAGACAAATTACTAATCTTTCACCTTTATTTACAGAATAAGATGTATTATTACTTCCTCCTGGTAATTCTGATAAAATCTTAGGATTATATCTATCCTTTAATTTTATTACACGTGGATCATTTGGATATTCTTCTACTAATTTATTAATTAAAGTTTTAATTTTAGAATCTAATAATTTAAATTTATTTATACTAACTTGCTTATCAGGTAAATCTCTAACGACCCAGCCATCTGGCGTTTTTATTAAATCATTATTAAAGGATTCATTTTTCATTAAAAACATAATTACTATTAAAAATAATATAATACATATTACTAATGTATCCATATTTTGTAATTCCTTAAACATATATATATATTATAATCTTATTTAAAAATTAGGGAACAATTCTTCTAGTGTATCTTTAACTTTACATGTATAAAAAATACTCTTTTGTATTGCTTTTAATTCTTTATCAAACTTGTATATTTTAAATTTGTTTTCATTTAATTTTATAAATTTTATTAATTTGGGATTATTAAGATTTTCCTTAATAAATGAAATATTGTCCTTATAATCTTTATCGAATTGTTTTTTAAATTCTTTCCTTTTATTAGAATTTAAATGTTTATCCTTCCATTCTAATAATTCTTTTAAATTTAAATCAGGTTCATTTTTAAATTTAATATTATTTAAATAGTTATAAAATTTTTTTTTATAAATTTCATGTTTCGTGTATCCAATTAATATATATATATATATATTATTCGATCTATTGAATTCTTTTTTTAAAAACAAAAATAATAAATATATATTTTTATTTTTATTTGTTGTTAAATTAACAGAACTTTTATTAATTTTACAAGCAATTAATTTATTAGATAAATTTTTAAATAATTTTAATTGTTTTATAACTCCTTTTTCACTGTATAATAAAATATTTATCGGATATATACATATAAAACTCATATTTTTTAATAAAGCATCCATAAGTAAATATAAAGTGGGAATTAATTTATTAATGTTGGATGGTAATATACGCGGTTTAAATAAATTTCTACTCATATGGATATATAATCAAAGTATATTTTAATTATATTATGAGTAGATACAATCACAATCCTCATCAGGAAGACCACATTCGTTACATTCTTTACTTCTATTTCGTTTATTCATCAATCTCTTCTTTATTGTAGGCATAAGAAGACATACCCTATCATTTATATCATTTATATTAGTAAGACCAATGGGTCTATCGCATTTCCCAAATGGTCGTTTGTGTCGTTTGTGTCGTCCTGTCAATAGTTGGTTGTGTTGCCATATGAATGGTCTTGGGTATTTTTTAGCTTGCTGACTTGTTAGTTTTGTCATGCTAATTACTACTACTGATTATTTATAATTTATAATATTTATCAAGGTTTATTATTTTAGTATCATTTTTTATTTAAAAATGTATTAATAGATGTAAGTTTACCTATGTTCTTATTTAAGCATAATGCAATTATTTTAATATTAGGGAACTTTACATCGCTTAAGATTTTAATAATATTGTTATTTATGTGTAAGAGTATATCTCTATATTTAAATTCTTCACCCGATGGCAACCTATTCTCTTTAATAATATTAAATAAAACTAAATCATACCCCAGTGGTATTTCAAATGGTAAGTCTATATGTCCTTTAAGAGTAATAATATCGTTATCTTGTTCTTCTCCATATGGAGAAAATAACCATATTACTATTTTCCATAGATATATAATCTCTTTACTAGAAACAGATTTATGAGACAAATCATGGTTAATTATATCACATAATTCATAAAATATAAGACAAGATTCATCATTAAATTTATCCATACTTAAAGATACATTACCAATTTTATAAATCCATTCCCAATTATCTTTAATACCAGACAACTTTAATATAATATCATGATGCTCGTGTTTTGGATAATTATAATTATCAATATTTTGATTGATTATCTGCTCATCCTTACCACGACCTGTTACCCCTTGGAATACTTCTAAATAAAAGGTCAAAGGTATTATAGTTAAATTAGGATTTATAGTAGGTAGTCCATTTAAGTAGAGTTGGTCTAGACTATTTTTATCGGAACCATGAGATGGGATAAAAACTTCGTGACCTTCGTTTTTATTTTTATCTCTTCCTTGGCCGCGTCGCCCAGCTCTCCCTTTGGCTTGAGTTATTTTTTGTAATTTAACCATTACATCATCTGATTCAGATAACGTCCATGGCATTATAACACTAACAACACCAGAGTTAACTCCTTGTCCTAATGCTTTAAAATCACCTATAACTATACCTAAATATCCATTGGATAATAGCTTGAGAATAAGTATTTGATAAGATATTGGCATATCTTTTGTAACAATTCCTATTCCATAGTGTAAGGCAATTAATACTTTATTATTCCAAGAAATTTTACTCTCTGTATCAGTTAGCATATTATATTTTAAATCTCTCAAGCAATCTATACGTTTATCTCTACTTATTTTTTTAATTGACAAAGAGTTGGGTTTAGATTCTTTATCAGGATTCAGTGTTAGCAATTCTTCTTCAATCGCATCTAAACGTTCTGATTGAATTATAGTGATATCTTCCTTTGTTTCAGAAATAATTTTTTCAATAGCATTTTTATCTTCGATAAGTTTTTTTAATCTATCATGGTCTTTCTCTCTATCAGAAGTCCAATTTGGATACTCAGTTTGATGTCTAAAATCCATTTCTTCAAGAATTAAATCTAAATATTCATAGCACATTTCGTTACTATCGTCAATTATTAAAGCAGGCTTCTTAACTTCATGTATAACATCTGTTAATGATTTCTTTAATTTATCTTTATCCTTTATGTCAATAAAAGAATTAAAATTTAATTTATCATCTGATATTTCACTTACTAAAGATTTAAAATCCATCTCTTCTTCATCAGAATCATACATTTCTGGTTCTGGTTCTGGGCAAGATGTCATTGACATGTCTTTCATAATTTTTATTATTTGTTTTTTTAGCTTGTCTAGGTCTTCAATCGACATAATTGTATATGGCAATGATGACTTCTTAAATATTTTATTTAAAATATCATTAGGATCATCATAACAATGATACAAGATTTCATACATTTGTTTTGATGTTAAATTAAAACTTGTATCTTTCTTAAATAATTTTTCTTCTTCAATAATTGCTATCGGATTAACCTGAAATATATCTGTCTCATCTGTCTCATCTGAATATGACACCATAGTTGAATCATGTGTAACAAAATATTTGTTATATGATATATGAGAAATATCTTTAGTATTATTACTTTTAATTTTATCGGATAAAAGTTTAACACTTTCCATACTCAAGGTAGCAGATAATCCAATTATTTGGAAATCAGATTTCCTATTAAGATAAGATAATATTGCTAAAGAATTACTCATTGTATCAGGAGTATCAACCATATTAATCGTATGAATCTCATCTATAATAACAATATCTGGCTTAATATTATGTGTCTTTTCAAAATTAAGAACTAAAGATGGTTCTCCAACAACAAATTGTGGATTTTCACACATAGTTTTTGAACTTTGATCTAATAGCAAAGCATATCCATTCTTACAATATTTAGATACATTCCCCATAACTTGACTGGCTACTAGGCCATTCGGTGTTAAGAAGAATACATTAATATTTGGATTAGACATGTTATAAATAGCAATAGCTTCAGCGATAATAGTTTTACCTGTACCTGTTTTAGAAGTACAGATAATATTATTTCCTTTTTTAGCTTCGTCTAGAAATTTCTGTTGAAAATCAGCACATGTGTGCTTCTCACCAAAAGTATATTCTGGAAAAAAAGGCAATAAACCCGATAATTGTAATTTCCACATATCCGTATTATCAATAATTTTATTCCTGATAACATCCATATACGGATGTTCACATGACATATATTTTAGATTTATCCAAATTTTAATTATTCTTAATTTTGTAATTTGTGAGGTTTTATTCTTAGTAGATGATTTATATTTTTTAAAATTGTTCTTTAAAACACGGATTAAAAATAATTCACTATTTTCTTTAGTCTTAAACATATAATACATATCATCTTGTAAATTAAAATGGTTGGGTACGTTTTTTAATAAAGATTCCCCTGATTTTAATAATTCATTATATTTTGATAATTTGTTGTTATATACTATTTTATCTTTTTTTGACATTTTAGATATAATTTTATTAGATAAAACAACAAATTTATCATCTATTTGTATATTATTCATATTATTTAATAATATATGAATAAATTCATCTTGTCTTTTATCCCAAGCATCAACTACTAATTTAGAAATTTTCTGGATAATTTTTTCATCTGTTAAAACCCCTCTAAGTTCTCTATGTTTTTTTTTTCTATCCTTATTACTATTCAATCGCTTATCTTTGTAATTTCTAAACTTGAAGGAGCGTTGTTTAGGCATTTTTTACTTTCTAACTTTCTAACTTTCTTATTTATATTTAACTATCCTTTTAAATGTATATTTCATTTTTTTAATTCTTTATAAATATATGTCTTCTAATAACATATCAAGGTATATTAATTATATTACTAAGTTAGAAAGTGAAAATAAAGACCTAATAAATATACTATTGAAGGAACAACAATCAAAAAACTTCTATAAGCAAAAATATATTTTTACATCAAATAAAAATAAAACATATATTGAAGTAATCAATAATATAAAAAAATATCTTAAAAAGACGACTTAAAGAATTTATATATATACAATATAAATGCCAAAATACATTATAGATCAAGTTATTCCTCAGAATAAATTTGAAAAAATACTAGAGTTATTAATAACATATAAGAAAATGAACCCAAGGGAAGATATTTACTTAAGTGAAAAATCAATAAAAAAGGTATTTAATTGGTATCAGGGAGTTAGTGATAATAATTCTTTATTAGATCCTAATGTTGAATCTTGAATTCATTGATTTTACTTGCATCGCTGGGACATTTAACCCCAGTAGATGTATATTTATAACACATATTATCAAAATCTTTATAAATTATGTTTTTACCATGATGTGGATATTTAATAATAGTTTTATATTCTGTATCGAATATATAAATTAGGAATATTCCAATGAATAAAGATAATAAGAACCAAAAGGGATTTAATAATTTCATTTATATTAAATTATTAGATTTAAATTATCAATAGAGATATCTTTAATTGATTCTTTACTAATATTTACATGTTTTATATCTCCTCCTTTTTTATCATCAACTGCTATTTCCTCTTCTTGTTCTTCTTCATCACTTTCATTTTCACTTGAATCATCCTCTTCTTGTTCTTCTATTTTTACATTTGTTTCATCCCCTGGTTCAATTATATCTTCACCTTCGGATTCTTCTAAATCTTCTACAGCCATTTCACCTTCTTCTTCTTCATTTTCATCCTCTGCGTCAGTATCAGTGGTTTCTCCTTCTTCTATTTCTTCTTCACTCGCATCACTATTTTTTAATTCTTCTTTAGCAATTAACTTGTCTTCATCTGACATTTCCATTGGTTTTAATAATTCTTCTTTTTCATTTTCAGTAATATGACTTATATTTATATCTTTGCTTGTAGGTTTTTTAACTTTTATAATTTTATCCCCTGATATGCTAACTAACGGGTCTTGAATATAGAAGTTATAAAAAATATTTGAAATATATTCTATTCTATTTTTATTATTTAAGCTTTCCTCATCAATTGTATTTTGAAGTTTTATATATTTTTTTGAAATTAAAAACCAATTTAGTATACATTTAATAGATTTCTCATCTAAGTTAATGTTTTTTGAAAGTGATTTTATTTTAATATTATCAATATTTTTTTCATTTAAAAATATTTTTTTAATCTTCAGAAAAACTATAGAATCTAATTCACTAACATAGCTATAATATTTTTTCCTTTTCTTAAATAAAATATATAATTCATGTTTTAAATTACTTAATTGTAAATTTAATTGCTTCTTTAATTTATCAAAGTCGTCAAATATTTTATTTAAGTTCTCATATTCTTCATTGTTTTTTATTAATTTTTCTTTTATATCTTCAAATATTTTAATATCTTTACTAGATAATGATATATCAGAATACATTAATAAATTATTTAATTCATAAATTAATAACTTTTTTTTATCAATATTCTTGTCTTTTTCTTTATATAAATTAATAGTTTTGCCGAAAACTAATTTTATTGTTGTTTTATTATCTTTAGATTTTAATTCTAAAGAATCATCTAATATTCTTCTAGTATAATTATCATCTTTTGAATAATATAATTGTATGTATCTATCAAATTGAGGATATCCTACATTCTTTATTTGCTTTAAGTATTTTTCATAATAATTCATTTATATAAATTATTCTTATATTTAATTATGCTATAAAATTATAATTAAATATTAATAAAAAGATATTAATATTGAATATGTATAATAATATTACTTAGCAATATTTATTGAATTTATAAACCACAGTCTTAGTTTTTGCAGGACCGAATTCAATAATTTTTTTTACATATAATTTACATTTACCCTTATCTACTCCAGATAATGGAGTATATTCAAATGAAGGTTTATCTTTCTTTTTAGCATCCATTAATTTAATAAAATATGGATTTAACTTTTTTTTAGGTTTTACATTTTTAGGAGCTTGTTTCTTTTTATTTTTAGGAGCTTGTTTCTTTTTATTTTTAGCCATTATATTATTGGCTTATATTTTTTTTATCATGTAATTTATAATAAATTAATAAAAATAAAAATAAAATAAATATAAATAAAATTAAATTAAATATATTAGAATATAAATTTGATTTTTTCATATATTATTAATAATAAAATTATATAATAAATTATTATAGAATGGTGAGTGAAATATCTATACCAACAAGTATTATATACATTGTTAAAATATTTATAATATTAGGATTAATTTTTTTTCCAATAATAATTTTTATGGGATTATACTATTATTTATCTGCATTTATAAATAGGAAAATAAAATTTTTACTATTTGATAATTTAAAAGATAATCCATTAATGTTTAAATATATATTTATTATATCTATTATTGTAAAATTTTTTATATTTTTTGGATTATTAAAATTAATATTACAATCATTAATAACTTATTTATTTTTTAATTTTGAGGATCCAAATGATTTAAATTGTGAAATGGCTGAAATGTCGAAAAAACTTGCTACCGTATTTTCAGTTATATTTTTTGTTATATATGAACTAATATTATTTCCTTTTAATTTTATAATATTTTTTAATAAATCATTTATATATTATATTAAAAAATTTATTAATATATTAATAAAAAATAAAACAGATGAATCGAATAATAAATTTAAGAATTTAAGAAATTCATTAAATTCTTTAAATAATGATTGGACAAAATATATAAATACAGATATAAAAAAAATATTAAATAAAGCTACCAAAGATATGGCAGATATGGTTGAATCATACCCAATGAAATTTATTAATATAATTATTAATTTATTAAATATATCTTCTAATAATAATAAAAAATTATCTATTGATGAAGAAATTGAAATAAATAAAAATATAATTGCATCTAATATATCTGGTAGAATAACAGTTCCTATTATTTATTTAGGTATTATTTATTTAGGATTATATTATTTATTTACTGGCTCTTTGTTTATCATAAGAATAATAATTTTTATATTAATTTTAATTATTACAATGTTATTTATTTATCCTCCATTAATAACTTCTACTATTATTAATGGATTTGTAGCATTTATATTCTCCATTAAAAATTTAAACTCATCTAATAATAATTTTTTAAAAAAAATAATCGATGATTTTTCAATAGTAAAATTAGATATTAACAATATATTCTTCGCTATTTTTGAATTAATTAAATCAGAAAAGAACTAAAATATTTATTATATATTTATTATATAGATGGATTTTGATAGTTTAAAAAAATTTATAAATATTGTTCCTAATATTGACAATAATATAGCATTAATCTGCTATAACAGTTGTAATTTAAAGACAAGCGGGTTGCTTAATAATAAAGATCTAATTATTAAAAGTATTTTACCCAATCTTGATTCTGATACAAGTAATCCAATTATAACTATTAATAATGATAATAATTTATTTATTACTTTTAATGATATAGAAGATAAAAATTATAAGTATGAATTTAAATTTATTACTTTTGTTAAGAATATAGAAAATAATATATATTTAACTTTAATTTTTAAAAATAAATCTAATAGAATAATAATAGTAAAAATACCTTTGAGTAAAACATCTGATGTAGAAAATGAAGTTGATAAATTATTATTTCCAATTTTAAATAAACAAGAATCTATATCTGAAAATACTATAAATTTAAATTTAAGTAAATTTATTCCTAATAATAATAGTTTTTATTTTACAACCATTCAATCTGACATTTTATTAATATTATTCAAATATTCTATTAAAATCAATAATGAAAATTTTGATAAACTATTAGATAATATACATTCCGATGTAACAACTAATAATATCTTAACTAGTCCTTTATTTTTTAACGAAGGTAATGAGAAATCTGATAATAAAATATGTAAATCATCTGAGGTTTTAATTAATTCATTAATTAATAATGAAGAAAATAAAGATTCGAAAGCATCTGAAGAAAATAAAGATTCGAAAGCATCTGAAGAATATAAAGATTCGAAAGCATCTGAAGAAAATAAAAATAATATTATAAATATTATTTTTTTAATTATTAATATTTTTATCACTATTATTTTTTTACTTGTGAATATATTATATTTTAAAAAAAAGAAACATTGGTATTTATATTTAATAATTATTATTTTAATTTTTATTACTTTTTATATGTATAAAAATTTTTATTATATTATTAGCTTAATTTATATTTTATTTATAATTATTTTAACATATGTGTTTTATAGACAAAATTCACAACAATATCTACAGCCCAGTGTAGAAATGATGGGAGGTTCATTAGAAAGATTAGTTTATATTAAAAAAAAAAATAGTAATAGTAATAGTAATAATAATCATAATAATCATAATATAAAATTAATTACGGAAAATACTAATGATAATAAATTAATTAATTATATTCGTAAGTTATATAATAGTATTAAAAAATAATTTAAAATATTGCTCCAACCATATTACCAGAATTACCCATTGGACAATTTAATCCTTGTGCGTTTAATTCATTATTAAAAGCTGCAACAGGAGTACATCTATTATTTAAATTACCTGTGCCCATCGAACCATTACTAGAACACTGATTTAAGCATTGAGTATTATTTGGGTCTATTACTTTTTGTTCTTCATTTTTAGGAAGAGGATAATTCTCTTCTTGTCCTTTAAACGAACTTGTAGGAGCAGATGAGAGTATATTATTACCGAAATGTGGCTGATTTGTTTGCATAATAGACATAATAAATGCTATACCTACTAATAATGCTAATACAGGATCTTTTTGACCTAAATAAACAATTACAAGTAGCATTAATATTTTAACAAAAATATTATTAAATATTTCATTTAAACTTTGTGTTAATCTTGGAACTAAAGCTGTTGTGTATAAAATTAATAAAATAATTAAAATTAATCTAATTGATGGTATTTCTAAAAAATTTAAAGAATTATTTACAAATAAACTAGTTTCATCTAAAAATCTTTTTAGATCGCTCATTATATATTTTACAAATAAAATAATTATTTTATTATACTTAAGTAATGATTGTTTTTGTATAAAGATATATTTTTATACAAAAAATAAATATGGCAAATTATGAATATCATAGATTAATAGGAAAATTATTATTTCCTTTAAGATTTATATTATTAATTAATTTTTATTTGATTATTATTATAAGTATATATACTTTAGGTATATTTTCTAAATATTATACAAATAAATTTTTAGTTTTTATGAATAAATTATGTATTTACATTAGTGGAATAAATTTACATATAGAAGGAAGAGAAAATTTATCTAATAAAAAAAAAATTATTATTTCTAATCATATAAATATATTTGATATTCATTTAATAATTAATATATTTAATAAAATACTACCATTTATTGCTAGTAATTACTTATATATTTATCCACTTAATAAGTTATTTGATTATTCAGACTCGGTTATTATTAATAAGCATAAAAATACAGGTGGAATTGATAAAATTAAAAAGCATTTTAATAATAAAAATGAATTAGTGATATTTCCAGACGCATGTAACATAATTCCAAATAATTTAAATATTTCTTCTTTTAAAAATGGTGCTTTCGTTCATAAATTACCTATACAACCTATTATCATTAGATATGTTCCTAGTTCTAATAAAAATGTAAATATTAATAATAATTCACTTATTATTAATTTATGTAAATTCTTAATGGATGGACATATTGATGTATTTATTAAGATATTACCACTAGAAGAATATAAAGATCATTATAAAGATGATTATAAAAATTTAATATATAAAAAAATGTCAGATGGATTAAAATTACTACCAAATCAATATCCTCCTGGAATTATTTTTATTAAGAAGAATTACAGTGTAATTAGTAAAATATTTTTATATTTTTATTTTACCATAGGTATTTTAAATTATATTTCGAGTAATTATTATAAATCTAGTAGTTATTTATTATTTTTTATAAGTAATTACTTTAATTATAAATATAATACAAATAACACCCAGATATTCACAATTTTAATAAATTTCATAATTATTTATCATTATATAAAATAATGTTTAAAATAATAATTAAATTTAAAAATTTTTTAGATATACAATTGCTAATTAATATTAATAAAAAACCAAAAAAATATCATTTGTGATTAATATTTATTTGATAATCTATCATTCTTTTGTAATATAGTATTTTTTACTATATTATATTTATTAATTCTTCTTACGGCATTTGTAAATATTTTTTATCCATTATATTCAATTAATGTTTATATAAAGTATATGGTTTATTATATTGGAACTTCTGGAGAAATGGATTTATCTAAAGATAAATGGTTTTCACTTGGATTTAATTCTTTAGAAGTAAATTATACATTTTATAAACAACCAAAAGATGATACATTTATTAAATGGAAAGAACAATCACCAAAATCTTTTAAATATACAATTAAAGTTAATAAATTTATTACTCATATGAAAAAATTAGTAGATTTTAATGAAGTCTGGGAACAATATTGGAATGGATATCAGCTTTTGGGAAATAAATTAGGATGTTTATTATTTCAATTTCCTCCTGGACTTAAGAACTCATCGCATAAGGGTGTAAATAACTTAACTCCATTTCAGAGATTAGAAAATATGTGTAAACACTTAAGAAAAATAACTGATGTTTGTATTGCTATTGAATTTAGAGATATGAGTTGGTTTATTAAAGAAATTATACAATTGTTAAAAAAATATAATATAGCATTAGTAATCGATGTAACAAAAGAAGATAGGTCTTATTTTGGTAATATGAATCCAGATATATTTCCAAATATATCTACAGCTAATTATTCATATATTAGACTACATGGAAGTAAAGGTAAATTTAAAGGACGATATTCCGATGATAAATTAAATGAAATAAAAAATTTATTAAAGAAATTTAATAATAAAACTAATTTTATTTACTTTAATAATACATTTCTTTCAAAAGGAAATAAAAATTGTAGTATTAATAATATGAATATAAAAAGAGCAGCCATATGTGATGCCTTAAAATTTAAAAATATAATTTAATTATATAATGAATTGTCCGATATATTTGCCAGATATTGACATAAATAAAGAGTGGAAAAACACATTTTTAGGTTTCTTTAGATTAAAAAATAAACCATCTGATGCTTGGATACATCAATATATAAAAATATTAAATAATAAATATAATAAATATTATAAAAAAAATCCGCATTATTATATAAAAAATCCATATTATTATGAAGATAATAATATTTGTGTTAATATATGTGAAGTAATATAATTAATATACTTGGGAAAAAAGTTAATTATTAAATAACTATTATAAATATATGTATATATATTTAACTTTCCTATTAACTTTTTATTTTACGAGTAGTTTGATATTTATAAATGATATATATTATAAAAAAGAAAAAGATAAATTAATTCAATATAAAAATATATTACCAGTTGTGTTAAAAAATACATTTATTTATGTTCCAGTTATAACAATACCATATGAATATACTTGCTTAAATAATCAAGATTTATCTTATATATATAGTTTATTTAGAATAGTATCTGGTATAATATTAATTGATTTCTTTTTTTATATATCACATAGAATAATGCATATTCCAAAAATATATAAATGGTCACATAAATTACATCATATTTATAAAGAACCTGTATGTATAGAAGCATTATATTTACATTGGTTTGATTTATATATAGGTAATATAATTCCTATATATCTTCCTATTATTTATACTAATATTAATGTTCACATAATTTATACATTTATTATAATAGCAAATACCTTATTATCACATTCGGATTTAATAGATAATTTTCATAGAAATCATCATTTATATTTTAATTGTAATTTTGGATTAGGATATTATATGGATAAAATATTTAATACTAAATATTTAAAATAATAGATATGCTTAAATTACATTTATCTATTATATAATGAATTATTTAATAGATAAAGATGAAGATTTTATTATTGTTAATTCCTTATTATATAAAATAGATGAATTAGATGCATTTGAAATATCAGATAGTAACGATTTAATAATATCGTTTGATGCAATGGAATTATTAAATAGTATTTATTATACATATAAATCAGCAGATGATATATGTTATCAATTTTTAATTGACTCAAGAAGAACTTCTATTTACTTCAAAAATAAAAAACTAAAAATAAAAAACTTAATAAATATATTAATTGATAAGAATATAAAATTATTTTTATATAAAAAATTATCTTTTACACAGGCATTATATTATTGGCCTTATAAAATTATAAAAGAAAATTATATTGATAATAACAATGTTCATTTGGGTGAAACTGTTTCAAAGCAAAGTAATAATTATGTTAAGATTACAGATAAAGATAATTTTATATTTTATAAAAAATTAAGATTATTTAAAATAAATGATAAAGATGAAGATGAAACTATTAAAATATTTAATATTGAAATACATTTATCTTTTAATGACCAATCATTACTTATTATATCATAGTTTTAATTATAACTATAAAGCATATTGCAATTATTTAATTTTTTTGAATTCTGCCATGCTCTTAATTTAATTTTAGATAGATATTGAGAATATATTCTAACTAAATTACCAAATTCACTTTTATATAAATTACTTATTATATATATATCCATTGCGCAATTTAAATTTTTTATTTCTTTATTAGGAATCCAAGATATATTTATTTTTTTTACTAGTAATCCATTAGTCCTTTTATTTCTTGAAAAAGTTAAATCCTGAACATATTGTAGCATTTTATTTCCTAAATTATTTTTTAACATTATATTTAATATTTCATTATTATTTGATTTATCAACTAAATTACTAGGAATTATATTCTTTAAGTATTCGTTTATTATATTATTCATTTTTATATAATATAGTCATATTATTTATCGTAGCGAATACCTAATCCAACAGGGAATCTTGGTATTCCATCATCAGTTAACTCAAAATACTTAACTGTTAATAAATGTCCAATATATTCTTTAGCATTCTTATATAATTCATGTCTTTCTTCTTCTGTCCCCTTGGGTCTAACATTAAATTCATGTCCTGTTGAAGTCACACACTTCCATATAACCAAAGGTTTTCCATCACGATCTTCTTTTGAAAATCCAATTATTTTAAATTCATCATCCTTAAACATCTTAACTTTTAATAAATACTTACTTCTCTTATCTAACTCATATGGAGCATCCATATTCTTTAGCATTAATCCCTCATACCCATCTTTAACTAATCTATTATGAACTATTAGTATATCCTCTTTTTTATTTATCGATATCAATGGTTCAATAACTATGGGAGTTCCTTTAAATAATGATTTAAATGTTTCGAGTAGTTTAAATCTATTTATATAAGACATATTTAAGTCTTTTAAGTTAATTAAATCAAAAATATAATATTTTAAAGTTTTAATTTCTTTCATTTTATCATCCGGAATAGGTCCTTTTTTCAATCTTAATAAACCTTGTGAATGTTGAAATGACATACTATTATGAACATATAATTCCCCATCAAATACCAAGTTATCACATTTCATCTTCTTATAAATAACCTCAAATACTGACGTAATGTGCTCAACTACTGGTGTAAAATATTCTATACCATTTCTACTTTCCATAACAATACGACCCTTTTTATAATATAATAGTGCTCTGGTGCCATCTAGTTTAGCTTGTCCAATGACTCTTCCATCAAGCATAAATTGATATTTTTTATCATTTTTATACGATTGTGCTAACATTGGACGCAGTTTCTTATCCTTCCTCATTACTTCTTCTTTGGTCATTGTAGGTATTTTTTCAGTATATAATTCCTTATTTAGCTTATTCATCCATTTACTCAAAGCTTCTGCTTCTGCTTGTTCTTTAATAGTTTTTTTACTTTTGGCACGGACTATTTCTCTTTTATGTATAATCTTTTTGCCATCTCGTAAACCATTACTAGTTTCAAGTATATACTTATTATTGTTCTCTATAACTTTAATTGACCATTCTCGAATTTTCCCCTTTGCATCTAATTTAAAAAGAGGTTTAAGTGTCATTATATATATTAATATAATAACAGTTTTTATATAAAATAAATCAGTTTTTAAAAAAAATTGATTTATAAGATTAATATGATAATATTAGTAGTAATATGGATAAACGTTTACGTTCTGCATTGTCCATTGGGTATCTATCTAAGCAAAGACATGATGTATATATATTGGACGAATATAATATTAAAACAAATTTAAATAATGATGAAGTATATTATAAATATACTAATAATAAAAATTATGAGTCGAATCCAAATCCGGAATTTTGCATTCCAACGCATAATCCTATTCCTAAAAGTATATTTTATGGATTATATTCTTTTACTGTTAGGGATAATACTATATTATTAAATATATTAATAAATGAGAATAATGGTCAATGTGTATTATATAGAAGTAATAATTATATTAAAAAACAATATATAATAAATAAGATATCATATATCGATGGTAGTATAATAGCGTATAGTTCATCATATCCGAAACTTAAATTAGAAGTAAAAATGTTTAAGGATTATAGATTATCTTCTAATTTAAAATTAATACTAGAAAATTATAGATATAAATATTGGGTTGAATCTAGTTTAGTTTCTTCTCGATATGATAATCGATATGATAAATTTTATTTTGATATAAACAAAACAACTGATCTGGAATTAACTGAAATGGATAATTGTAAAGAAAATAGAAGTAAATATTGTCTATTGTCAGCATTACAAAGGTTAGCTGTTTATAAATCATTATATTATATTTTACCTGATATATACTTATTAGGTAAAGCATTCAAAATGTTTTGTAAAAGACAACATGGAATTAATCACAATGCTTTCTTAAAAGCACATAAAAATTATTAAATAAATTATAATAGTATGAATTCTAAAATATTAATAAATTGGCACACACATTCATTATTATCATTACATGAGAATATAACTTTAATTATTAAAAAGCATATTTTATTTATAACACCTACAATTATAAATTCATTTTATTCATATAATAACTTAATGGAATTATATTTTAAATATATAAGTTTAAAATTAGGTTATGATGTGAGTAATGTGATAAGATTACAAGATAAACTTAAAAAAGAAGAATTATTAGAATTAATGTGTTCTAATACTATTAGAAAAGCATTATTACCTTTTTATAGAAATAATTTATATGATGATTTGATAAATAAACTAGGCGAACCTATTAACTTGCGTAATGAATTTTTAGTTAGGTATAAAGTAGGTGATTTTATTATATCTTATAATAAAAAATTTATTGATGTTAATTATTTATTAAAAGATTATATTGAAAATAATTGCTTTAATTTAAAATTATTTAAAATTACAAAAATTTTAAATAAATCTTATAAAGTAAGTAAATATTATATTAAAAATTATATTTATAAAAGCAAAATAGATGATTTTCGATATAAAAAATGTTTTAAGAATAGATGTTATTATGATATAACAAAACAAGATTTTGTTTATAAAAATTATAAACGATATAATATAAATGATTTAGAATTTATATTAGATTATAATAAAAGTATTATTTATGATAATATTTCTATTCCTGTTATTAATAATATGAATAATTTATTAAATGTAACATCAATTAATTTTAAATTAAATCTTATTTAAACAATCAATAAGTTGAGCAATAGTACTTTCTAATGTAATAACTTTTCTACTATGTTTATTCGATTCCATATAACTAATTAATTTAATAATCTTTAATTTTTGTTCATCTGGTATATCAATTTTACATATATATATTAAAATATGTGAATAAAAATTATTAATATTATATTTCTTTTTTAAGTAATTCGTTAATAAAGAAATACAATTATTCATAATAATAAATGGTTCAATCGTTCCAATTTTAGACAATTCACTAGTAAATTCATTTAATATTGTTTCATTATCAAATTCAATATTACATTGAATTTTATTTTCTTTTGAGAGTAATTTCATATAAAATATAAATTTTATTTTTTTAATTGATAATATATTATTAAAAGATGCTAATTTAATATAGTTATCTAATTTTATTAAACGAAAATTATATTTTTTTGATAAATATTTATAGAATATAATAGCATCTGAATTATTTATACATGGAACTCTTATTAATAAAAATCTACTTATTAAAGGATAAATTATTTTATTTATTTTAGAAGAATGTAAAATCATTCTCAAATTACCTGCTTCAAATATTCTTCTTAACTCCTGTTGTGTTTTAACTTCCAATAAATCAAAATAATAAATAACAACTAATTTATATGGTAAATTAATTATTGATTTATTAGATTTATAATTATTAATAAATGTACTAATATTTTTATTTATATTTTTAATGTTTTCTTTAACATTAATTTCAATATGATAACTTGAAAAATTATAATTAATATTATATTCAGTAGTATTTTTTAGAAATATTATATTAAATAATTTTAATAAAAATAATTTAATTAAAATAGTTTTACCTTCATATCCATAAAATAATAAATTAGGAAAATTATGTTTCTTAATTAATATTAATTTGTTACATATATTTTTATGTAATAATGATTCTTGCAATTTAGAAGGTATGTTTTCTTTAATAAATTTTTCTATCATTATTGATAAGTTATAAATACATTTATAAGTAATAACTTTCATATTAAATAACCAATGGTTTATTTATTTAATAGTCATATGTATTACATGTATTTATACAAAAATTATTTATTCAAATTTAAAACCTCATCCACCTTTTTGAATATTGAATAACTTAGCAGCGGATCACCCTCCTCCTTTTTTAATATAAACTTTTTTACTTTTAATATAAACTTTTTTCCCAGCTTTCATATAATATAATCCTCCTCTTTTACCCATGTGAATTTTTCTATTCGGCATTATATATTTTATATAGAAATTCTTTAAAAATTTTATTTCGATAAGTTTTATTTGTTTGTAATTTATTAATATAAGATAAATTTATCTCCCATTTTGACTCAATAAATCTAGTTTTATCTTCTTTTACAAAAACCATATATGTATTAATTAAATTATTAATTAAAGTATCTATGACATGATTACTATTATCTAATATCCAATTATCTACATAATAGTAAATTTTTTTATCATTATTTTTTATAGGTATATTATCTTTATTATAAACTGTTAGAAGAATTTTTAAATCTGCATCTATATTATGTTTTGATAAGCACACGTCTATAAATTTAGAATCTAATTTATATCCGTTTTCTAAAAATAAAAAATTATTTAATATACATTTTTTAGAATTAATTTTTTTTTTAATTTCTGATATATCACTTTTAATTTTACTAATATCATTTTGAAGCTCCAAAAGAATAGAATATATTTTATCCATTAATTAATATAAAGAGTTTATTCTCTATATAAAGAATATGGAATATCTAATAGATAAAATAATTAAAAATTTAGAAGAAATTAAAACAGAAGAAAAAAAAAATATATTTCAAGATAGATTAAATAATATATTTTTAGATACAAATGAAATATTAAAATTAATTAATGCTATTAAAGTAAATAATAAAGATATAATATTAAATTACATTGAAGAGAAAGATAATAATAATAATATTATGAAGAAATTATATCCATTTTACTGGGTTATATTAAACTCCATTGCTGAATAGCAGGAGTATTATTTTCATCACAGGGTACAGTAATTAATTTTTCTATACCTGCTTCATTAAATATTTGTTCATTGCCTATTGGTTGAATTAAACTATTTTTTTCACCTATTGATACCGATACACATTGACCTAAATCAGAATATGGACTCATCCTATTTTTATTAAACTTCCATTTTTGACTATTATTTCCATTTTCATCACATTTATCTATAAAAATATCTTCTTCATTATATGTTAAGCATAAATTATTATTATATTTTGGTCTTAATTGTAAATCTTTAGTATATTGAAATTGCTGAGTAAAATTAGCAAATTCACTATTCTTATTCGGTTTTGAAGACATATATGCAGCCGATGAATTTTTACCACTACCCGCAGAAACTGAAACATATTTATCAGGTTTACTTAAATTTACTAATTGCTGATAAACTATATTTTCACTCCCAGCAGGTCCTTGTTCTCCTTGTTCTCCAGGTGGTCCTTTAAATCCTCTAAATTTTTGATTTGAAAATAAATCAACTGTAGTTTTAAAAGAATTATTTAAATTAGTAATCATTTCTTCTAGTTCTTTTATTTTACTATTATCGCTTTCTGTAAAATGTTCATTTTTATTTAATGAAATAACCAACATTAGTAGTAATAATAATATTATAACAAATATTTTTCTATCTATCATTATATTTTTAATAGATTTTTTATTTTAACATATCATATAGTTCTTTGTCCATAAAACTTATTGACGGATGACTACAATATATATGTTTTTTCCCGTTATCTTCTACAATATTTATATTCATTTTTACATTACTTTTTAAATTAATAATACAATTATTTTTAACATCTATATTTTCTTTTAATTCAAATGTTTCTATCTTTATAAATTTATTGTCTATATTATTAAAAAAATTATTTTTTTTAAATAAATCTTTTATTATTAAGAAATTCTTATAAATAAATTTTAATTGATCTAAATTTTCTCTTAGATCATCATCAACATAAAAAGCATAAATATAGAATATTATATTTTTTAATTCTATATTGAAATTAATATCAGATAAAAATGATATATTAATAATATTATCAATATATTGAACTATCATATTCCTATTTACAGAAGAAACAAAATATTCATTATTATATTTATAACATAAGAAAAACATATATTTTTTACCATTTATATTTAAAATATTTCGCTTGTCGTTTGATATTATATTCATTAATTATTAATATACTATTATCTTTAAATCTTCTTTTCTTTTATTCTTTTATATCTTAAAATAGCCATAGCCGTACATATCAATCCATCCATAATATTATCTATGGCTAATTCTAAATCACTATTATCTTCTGCATCTCTATTAATCTGAACCCCATGACCATATTTCTTATACCCCATTTTCATTCTATCTTTTAGCAAATTCAATATAATCTTATTATCATCAGCATCATCAATGGTTTTTATCTTGTCTGGTTCAGGTTCAATTCTTTTTATTTTCCTATTATTAACTAATAAATCAAAAGTATCGTCCATTTTAGTTTTAAATAAATGTTTCTTTTAAATAAAATTATTATTTTTTATAATTATTCTTAAATTAAATTAATTTTAAAAATTTATTATAGTTAATTTTATATTTTATCATATATACTTTAAGTGTATCAACTTTATTAATATTTTTATTTTTTTTATCTATTCTTAAAAAAAATTTGTATAATATTATTAATAAAATCAATGGATATTCGTATGGTGTACTAATACTTTTAAATATTTTTAGTTTGTTTAATACTATTGGAGCATTGATATATGGATTAAAATTCTTTTTTTGAGATGCAAATAAATTATAATACCCTGTGCTTAATATATTAAAGTAATCACTATCATAATTTGAATTTAAGAATAAACCATTATTGATAATATTCGCATCATTAAAAGATTTCATACAAATAGTATATTTATTAAAATCTTTAATTGTATGAAAATTATCATATAATGTAAAAGGGATAAAAGAATTATTGTATAAATTATTACATATTTTATTTAATGACAATTTTTTCTTTATAAATAAATTTAATAATTCATCATATGTGAAAGATATATCCTTTATATTATATGAAATATCTATTGGTTTTTTTGGATTTAAAAATGTAATTTCATATAAATTATTTAAAATATATCTAATATCACCATTACCACTATTATATATTTCTTTAATTATTTTATAATCTAAATTTATATTTTCTTTTTTTAATATATTTCTAATAAAATATACAACTTCATCATATTTAGGTTTTAATAATTCTATTGAAAATATATTTTTATTGGTTAAATTATTAATTTTATCTGTAATAAAGAATACTATTTTATTATATTTTGTAGATATTTTAATTAATTCATTGATTTGTTTTTTATCTTTTATTAAATTAATATTATCTAATAAAATACAAATTGTTCTATCATTCATAAATGATAAAATATTTTTAAATTTTAAATTTTTAATCAAAATATTCTTAACATTAGAATATTTATTATTTGTATTAATATTAATTACTTTTAAATTATTTATTTTAGAAAATAATTCAAATAATAATGTTTTACCACATCCAATAGGACCTCCTATTATAATTACATTTCTTTTATCAGTCCCATTTAAATAATTTTCATACCATTCTTTTAGTAGTCTTATGCATTTTTTATTATCAATAAAATTTTTAAAATTCTTAGGTTTATATTTTTCAATCCACATATTATAATAAAACCTTATTGTTTTAAATATTACCACATATGACTTTTATTATTATTTAATATTATTGTATATCTACTTTTTATTTTATTTATATATTCTATTCTTATTCCGTTATATATATTTATGATAGATATATCAAATAATTCACATATTAGAAGTAAAAATGGATCAGATATAGAACATAAATAACCATTATTTACTTCATTTACATCATATGATTTAATATGCTCAAAATTTTCTTCTTTTTCTTTCTCACTTAACTTACCACCTTGCCATATTACACTACTAGTAAATTTGTTATTTTTTTTTAGAGATGTTATTAAGAATAAAATAGTAATTCTTTTATTTTTATCTACCTTATTCATTTCATTAAATAATTTATCTTCCTCTAATCTATTTAAAATAGAAGTCCAAAAACAAGCCATTGTATAATTAATTAAAAATAAAATATTAATATATATATGATATTAAATAATATTAAAAAGAAATTAAATACTAAAGTTATGGAATATAATAAGCTTGAAAAGAATTCATCTAATTTACATAAATCTATTAAAAAGAAACCCATTAAAAAGAAACCTATTAAAAAGAAACCTGTTAAAAAGAAACCTGTTAAAAAGAAATCTATTAAAAAAGGAGGTAATAATAATAATAATAATAATAATAATAATAATAATAATAGTAAATTAAGTGGAGAAGAATTATCAGATTATATAGAAGAACATCGGGATCATATAGGTATTTTAGATACAGAAGGTAAATATCTTAACCCCTTGACTGGAACTCCTTATAAAAATTTATACACAGATGATTCAAATAGACCAGGCAGTTATACTGAAATATCGAAAGCGTGGTCATCATTACCCGGATACACTTATGGTGCCAAAAAAATAATTGATGATATCAGGGAACATCAAGTTGAAATGGTAGTAGCTGGAACAGGTTCTGGTAAAACTGTCTTAGTTCCAAAATACGCATTAGCTGCGTTAGATTATCAACAAGTAGTTATATCAACAAATCCAAAAAGAACTCCTACGATAAGTAATGCTAAATTTGCGGCGAAATGTCTAGATGTTAAATTAGGAGACGAAGTCGGTTATGCGATTAGTGGTGATAAAAAAATAAGTGATAAAACTAAATTAATTTTTTGCACAGATGGATGGGTTCGTGCTAAAATTTTAGGGGATGACCCAACATTAGAAAAAATGAATATAGGATGTGTTATTATAGATGAAGTCCATGAGAGAGGAGTTAATATTGATTTACTGTTATATCTACTAAAAGATGTTTGTAGGAAGAGACCAGATTTTAAATTAATTATAGTAAGTGCTACCGTCGATGTCCGTCCTTTTAGAAGTTATTATTCAAATGATTTTAAATTTGGTGAATTAGATTTACCTGCGGAAACTAATTATCCTATTACTCCTCATTTTTTAAAAGAACCCACCAAAAACTATATGGCAAAAGGTATTGATACTATTGTTGAAATTCTAAAGAAAAACGATGAAGATACAAGTGGAAATGCGATTGTTTTTTTTGTTACCAGTCCAGGTGAATGCGGAATGGGGTGTTCGATGCTGGAAAATAAAGTTAAATCTCTTAAAAAGAATGGTTTAGATATTAACTTATATTGTGGAGTATTAGCAGGTAATATCACAAATGAAGAAAGAGAATTAGCAATTAGTGAATCCAAATATAAAAAATTAGGTTATAATAGGAAAGTAATATTTGCCACTAACGCTGTTGAATCATCATTAACAGTTGCGGATTTAAAATATGTTATCGATAGTGGAATGGAAAAGTTTCCAAGTTATAATCCCGACATAATGGCTTCGTCATTAATGTTACAATTTGTAACTGAAGCTCAGGCAAAACAAAGAAAAGGTCGATGTGGTAGAACTTTCCCAGGTGAATGGTATCCATTGTATACTGAAAAACAATATGAATCATTTATGAAATATCCTTTATGTGAAATTCAAAAGGAAAATTTAACAGAATATATATTAAATTTTTTTTCAGGTAATTTAGGAGTAGATAATGTAATCGATTTAATTCAATTATTAAATTCCTTAATCACAATTCCATTTAAGAATTATGTTAAATCAGCATTAGATATTTTAACAGCATTAGGTGCTATTAAAATAACACAAGTTGCGGGTGATAATAAAATTAATAATAAAAAGAATAATAATAATAAAAAGAATAATAAATTTGTTGACACTAATATTAAATTAAATATAGATGATTTTCAAAATGGTGTTTTATCTGACATAGGACACGAAATGAATAAATTTAGAAATTCAGATGTTGAAATTAAGAGAATGTTAGTTGCATCTAAAGAAGTATCTAAAGAATTAGGAGTAGATATAAAAGGACATGTTTGTGATATGGCAGGTATTTTTGGAGCAACAGAAGGTAAAATTGATAAAATATTTATGTCATTTAAGCCTAGTGTAAAGAAGCCCTCTGCGAATTCTAATAAAAAAAAGCAAGTAGAATATAAAAAAATAGAGCAAAGAGAAAGAAATATATATAATTCTAAAATTAAAGAAATATCAGATTCTTATGGTGATTTTATGACAATGTATAAAGTATTACAATTATATAAAAAAATAAAGTATGAATCAGATAAAAATAATAATCCTCAATTGCTAGATTCATTTGCTAAGAAATTTTTTATTAAGAAAGCAGGTTGGAGGAAATTTAAAGAGGCTATTAAATTAGCAAGAGATTATGATAGAGCATTAAGAGATTCTAATTTTCACATAGAAGAAAACGAATTAGATGCCGAAATAAAAACGGATATTGGTAAAATTAAAGAAAATGAAATTAGAACAATTAACAATAACCAAAAAGGTGGAGCAGATGGGAATCTGAAATATAAAGGATTATTAATGTGCTTATCAAGAGGTTATATAGTTAAATTAGCAAAAGGAGATAATAGAAACTATAAAACATGTTTTCCTCCTAAAACAACAGTAGCAGGAATAGATAGAGATTGTGTTTTAAATTTATTTAATAAAAAATTTAAATATTATATTTATTCTGAATTATTCCAAACTGAAAGATTTATTAAACTTAATACTGTTAATGGATTACCCGAAGAATATATTATTAAATTACCACAGGAATCTAAGAATTATATATTAAGATGTATTAAAGAAAAAAAAGAAAGTTTTGTATTTGATTATAAAAAAGATTCCAATAAATATAAAAAAAAATCAAAAACACATAAAAATAAAAAATATGTAAAAAGTTTTTAAAATTATTTTAATAATATTTTAAAAAATGAATAAGATTCCTTCTCTAGTTCTAAATAGTAGTATTAGTTAATATATCTGGGTATTTTTTTAATATATCTGGTAATTTTTCTGGACATATAATTAGGTTATAGCAATCATCATCTTCACTTTCATAACAAAAAAATTTAAATTCTTCATCTTTTAATAAATTATTTTTTTTTATATTTGATAAAAAAACAGATGAATATTCATCTTCATCTTCATCTGTTTTTGTTTTTGTATCTAACTTTGTATATAACTCCTTTTTTATTTTTTCTATATCAATATTACTATCAATTAAAGATTTAAAACATAATATAAAAGCCTCTATGTCATTTGGCCCATGGAATGACATAAATTTATTAATAAAATTATTAATTAAACTGTTTAATTTTGATTTATTATCTATTGCTTTACAATATTTATTAAATAAATATATATTTTTATTAATAAGATATTGAATAGAGTTAAATCTATTATTACCGGGTATATTTTCAGTATTATTTTTTATTAATTCTATTAAATTTTCTTTTATTAATTCTATTAAATCTTTATTAAAACTTTTTTCTGAAATATTATCTACAGTTTTTATCTTCTCTATACTATCTACAAATCTCTCATAACTATCAAATAACTTATGAATTTTAATATCATTATCCAACACGGTTCCATGCCATTGTTTATATTCTTTAAACACTGCTAATAATTTTGAATTTGAATTTATAATTTCAAATAAATTATATCTTAAATATTCCATATATATATAATATTAATTAAATAATAATTATATACGATAAATATTAATCAAAATAATTATTTAAAAAATAATATAAATATTTTGGATTAGCATTAAACTTATAATTAGTTTTATTTTCACACGAATATTTACAAAACATTAAATCTTTATTATCTTTAAGAGGTATTTCTCTCTGGTTGTTATTATATTTTAAAGATTTAATAGATATACATTCACAAATATCCATCTTGTGAAATTTAACTATATTAACTATATGCATTAATGACTTTATAAATTCTAGTATGTTTTTACTATATTTTATATTTATATATTTTTTAAAGTTATTTAAATTATTTAATGATGATATAGTTATATTATTATTTTTTTCATATTTGTTAATTGTATCATTATTATTAATTAATAATAATTTAACTATTTCATCATCAAATAATTCATTAATTTCATCATCGAAAGATACACCTTGTCCTATTTTTGTTATATTATTAACATTATATTTATATAAATCTGTTTCTTTATTACTTTGGTTATCTGGATATAATATATAATATATATTTATCTGTAATTTAATTAATAAATTTACTTTATTAATTAATAATGAATAATGAGGATCATTGTTTGTATAATGAGGATCATTGCTTTTATAAATTACTTTTATTATATTAAACAAAAAATTTAAAATATCTGTTTTTATTTCTATATTCAATTTTTTACGTATTTTACTAAAGTCTAAATCTAAATCTAAATTTAAAGTTAATAATTTTAACACTTTACATAATACATTTATATTTTGAAGATAAATACTATTTCTATTATATTCGATATATAAATATTTATTTATCATATATATAATAATACTAATTTAATAATACTTATATACGAAAAAATAAAACTATTTATTTTAATAAAAAATTAAATAAACTATTTTTTTTTTAATTCATTTCCATGTTTATCATCAAGATTAAATATATGTTTATTGATTCCCCTCATGAATCTTGGATATTCATTATCGATGTCATTATCGATGTCATTATCGATGTCATTATCGCTATTATTAAAAATTAAATATCCATATTTAATTAAACTTATCTTGTATTGTGTATCCAAAAGTAAATTATTAATATCTATCATATGATTATCATAGTTTAATTCTTTAATTTTGTTTTTTTCTTCTTTAAATTTATCTTTTAATTTGTCATTCGTAAATATACTATTTATATTTTTTTTTACTCTATTTATTTTTTTATTAGCTTTTTCTTGTTGTTCTAATAATGTTCCCAACATATCCAACATATCCATATGTATATATAATAACACGATAAATATATGTATATTTATATTTAAATTAGCATATATGATTTAATGTTTATATTATATATTTTAAAATATAATAACTTTAATATACCTAGATAAAATTATAGGATATATTTTTATTTAAAATTTTATTTATTCTTTGCTTGTAATCAAACTTAGATTTTGATATTAATCTTATTTTTTGTATTTTATTAGAATTTTTAATAGCAATTTTAGTATTGCTTAAGTTAATATTAATTTTAGATTTACTGTAAATTATTTTTAAATTAGTTAATTCTTTAATATTATCTGGTATTATACAAATATAAAATTTATTATTTATTATTAGCTCTAATAAATATATTTTATATTTATTAGGAATTTTATAATTTATATTATTTAATAAGTTTATAGATATATTATTATTGGGAAATAACTTGATAATAATATTAACATGATTTATTGAAATAATATTTTTTATATATAATTTTTTAATAATATTAAAAAATACTTCTAATTTTCCATAATTAATATTATTATATAGATAATCAATATTTGTTATTATATTAAAATTTTTTTTTTTATTAACAATATTATGACATTTTTTAGTCCATAATATTATATTTTTTCTATCTTTACATTTAATAGAATTTCTTAATAAATATTTTTTATAATTATTTTTACACTCGATACATGGTAAAATTTCATATAAAACATTATTATAAAATTTTTTAATTAATGATAAATCATCACTATGATATGCGATTATATGTATAAAATACCAGTAGAAAGATCCCCAAATATAAGGATTCATTATATATAATTTATCTATAAATTATGTCTAAGTGATAAATAAAATATACAAATAATTAAAATAAATATTAGAATAAAAATTATACTACTGGTCAAAATATAAGGATAAAATTTATCTAATATATGCATAATCATTGGGTCTATTATCATTGCATTTAGTTTATCTGAATACTTATCATTTTTAATTTTACATAAAAAAATATTTAAAATATCATCTATTAGTTTATCTAGCATTTAATATAAATAATTTTTTTATTAAGTTATTTTAACTAAATTGCGTCTACTAGTATTAATTTTTTTATTTTTAAAATTAAATGAATTATAATGATATAGATATATTTAAAATAATTTATGAAACTCCTTATAATTTTAAATCAAATATATTATATAAATTAAATAATTTAACAAATATTAATATAATATCACCTAAATTAAAAGTATTAAGAATATATGATTCTAAAGAAAAATCATATATTCTTGTAGAATTGGATAAAATACATGAGGATTTTTATGAATTCTTAAGAAAATTAGATGAATTAAATATTAGCAATAGTTATTGTAATAGTAATACTTGGTTTAATAAAGAGATTCCTTTAAATATACTTGAAGACTATTATAAAAGTCCAATTAGATTAGGTAGAAAAAGTAATATGTATTATCTAAAATTATATATTAAAAAAATTGGTAATATTGAAAAAAATAAATATTATCAATTTAATTTAAATTATAATAATTTAAATTATTATAAGCAAGACTTTTATCCTTCTATATTTATTGAAGAATATAAGGAATTGCCTAAAAATGATAATAATTATTATTTAAATAATAATTTAGAAAATAATTTAACATTTGAAAATCCAGAAGTAGATGTTGAAAATAATAATAATATTACAAACTTACCTGAAGAAGATAATATTATAAATTCAGATAAAGTAAATTCAGATAAAGTAAATGAAGAAGCAAATGAAGAAGCAAATGATGAAGAAGCAAATGATGAAGAAGCAAATGATGAAGAAGCAAATGAAGAAGCAAATGATGAAGAAGCAAATGAAGAAGAAGCAAATGATGAAGAAGCAAATGAAGAAGAAGCAAATGAAGAAGAAGCAAATGAAGAAGCAAATGAAGAAGAAGCAAATGAAGAAGCAAATGAAGAAGAAGCAAATGAAGAAGCAAATGAAGAAGAAGAAAATGAAGAAGAAGAAAATGAAGAAGAAGAAGTAGAAGTAAAGGAAGAAGAAGTAAAGAAAGAATTTACTAGAAGAAGAAAAAGAGAAAAAAAGAAGAAAATTAGATATGTTAAAAAAAATAATTATTAATTAGTATTTACGATTAAATATTTTTTTTTATCTATTTAATATATATATTATGTCTAATAATAAAAATTTAATAGCTATATGTAAAATAGTAGGAGTAGTTGTTGTAATTGTAATAATTTGCTATCTAATGAATAATTTTATAAATAAATCTGAATATATGAAAACGATCGATCAATCGAATACGAATAATCTAGTAAATCCAACTGTTGATCAAGATGTTGATAATGCTTCATCTGTTGATAATGTAGAGGAAAATTTTACTAATCAAGCATCTTCTTGTGCCCCAAAGGAAAATCTTATGCCAGAGGAACTTCTACCACAAGACACTGGAGCAAATGCTTGGTCATTGCAGAATCCCCAAGGTTCTGGTTCATTAAAGGATAAGAATTTCTTACAAGCAGGTCATAATATTGGTATTAATACAGTAGGTCAGACTCTTCGAAATGCGAATATGCAATTACGTTCAGATCCACCTAACCCTCAAGTTGCTGTCTCACCTTGGCAACAGAGTACAATTAATCCCGATACGAATCGCCTACCCATGGAAATTGGCGGATGCTCTTAAATTATTCTATAAAAGAATAACTTTCTTTAAAAATAATTCTTTATTTATTTTTTAATTTATTATATATTTATCTTATTAGAAGAAATAGATTAGATAATCACTCGATACTATCGCAATAATCAGTAGATCTAGTATATCAACCAGTGGTATTAGTAGGTCAATTGTAGAATTCGATTTGTCCAAGGATTCTATAAGTTCTATATATGGATTCTTTGTGGGGTACTTTGTCTTCTTCCGTTTAATGAGTTCATCAAACGAATTTTGTCCCATTGAATGATCGCGATTGGTAAATAGAAAAGTTTCGAACATGTTTCGAAGATTCCCCCTTGATTTGTGCCGACACATGTAACCCTCGACAGAACAGGTCTCAATGTTCTTCTCGTATAAACATAACAACGCAAGAGATTTACATTCTTTTAGCTCCTTTTTGTATTTCACACGACGATCTGCGCCGTCGTGTATGGCAAGGTACATCAATACTAACATAGAAAGAATTTCATTTTTTAACATATTCAATAGTTATTATATATAACATTAACTATTAATATTTCTGAATCATTTTTTATTTAAAAATATCAAATATAATAATATATAATGAAGATTGTTTCATGGAATATAAATGGTATGCGAAGTAATATAATTTGTAATGGAAGTATGAATAAATCAGTCAAATGCTTAAAAGAACTTGACGAATGTAATTTGAAAAAATTAATTGACATATGTGATCCAGATATAATTTGTTTTCAGGAAACGCGATGTGATGATAAAATAGGAAGTATATTTCAGTTTTCAGAATATCCTTATAAATACTGGCATTATAGTAAAGGAAAGGGGGCAAGAGGGTGTAATAGATATTCGGGTACATCTATTTGGTCTAAAATTAAGCCTATAAGTTATGACAATGAATTTCCAGAAGAAGAAGGTCGATATATGAGATTAAAATTTGATGATTTTGACTTAATTAATGTTTATACACCCAATTCGGGTACTAATTTTGGATACAGAATTAATACTTGGGATGAAAATATTAAAAAATTATTATCAAATACTGATAAATGTTTAATATTCACAGGTGATTTAAATGTGGTATCAAATGAAATAGATATTTGGTATAATAAATACTTAAGAGATGGTCAGATGGTGGGATGTTTACCAGAGGAAAGACATAATTTTAATGATTATTTAAAAATGGGATATATTGATATATTTAGAGAGTTAAATCCAGATAAAATAAAATATAGTTGGTGGAATATGAGGACTCAGTCTAGACAATCAAATAAAGGATGGAGAATTGATTATTTTTTGGGACATTCTAAATATAAAGATAGATTTTTGGAATGTGATATATTAGATAATATAATGGGGAGTGATCATTGTCCTATTATATTAAATTTTAAGTAACTAAAAAAAATTGAAATAATATTACTAATTTAGATAGTAATAAACAAATTAACATGATGAGAAAGACTATAAAAAGAAAGACTAAAAAAAAGGACCCATGTGTATTTATATTATCTGACGAAGAGTGGAACGATGATGATTCTAAACTTTTACCAGTTGATATTAAAATAAATGATTTTACTGATAAAGAACTAATTGACCTAAATTTTATTTATTTTAATTATAAAAATAAATATATTAGTGACAAGTCACTAATAAATAAAAAAGTTAATACAATATTAATTATGTGGAAAATGGAAGATGATATTTATATTAAGAATAGAGTTAATAACTGGTTTAGTAACACATTAAAGAAACTTTTAAAACGGAAGAACCAATTACTTGGAGATGGGATTAAAATTAAAAATATATAAAAAATAAAATATATAAATTACAAATAATGGAATATTGGAAAGAACTTATGGGAGAATTGCCTATAATAGAAGGATTACCTCTAGAAAAAGATGTATTTAATGCATTTTCGTTTTTTAAACCACTAAATACTAAAGTTGTCATAATTGGACAAGATCCTTATCATAAAAAAGGAGTTGCTAATGGACTAGCATTTAGTGTAAATTCAGATGTAAAAATACCACCTTCCTTAAAAAACATTTTTAAGGAACTTAAGTCAGATTTAGATATAGTTAAAGATAACGGAGATTTAACAGATTGGGCAAAACAAGGAGTTTTGTTGTTAAATTGTGCTTTAACAGTAGAGGAAGGTAAACCAAATAGTCATAAAGATAGATGGTATAGTGTAACCGATAATTTAATTTCTAATTTATCAAAATTACATCCTAAATTAGTATTTATATTGTGGGGTAATTTTGCCCAAAAGAAAAAGACTTTAATTGATAAAAAACATATTATTATTGAAGGAGGTCATCCATCGCCACTAAATAGACATCTTAAAACTAATTTCCTAGGTATGAAATTCTTTTCCAAAACTAACCAATGTTTGGATGAACCAATTAAATGGTAATTTATAAATTACCATTTAAATAAAAAAAATGATACGTTAATATTAATATTAATATTAATATTAATATTACTGATTAGGAAATCATGGCAGTCATAGAGCGCCAAGTGAGATTTTACCTCTCAAACGAAGAGGCATCAGACCTATACATAGATGGGATGACTATCAGGGAGGCTGAATATGCAGTCTGTAGAGACCCACGGGTCATAGAGCGCCAAGTGAGATTTTACCTCTCAAACGAAGAGGCATCAGACCTATACATAGATGGGATGACGATCAGGGAGGCTGAAGATGCAGCGTGTAGAGATCCACGGGTCATAGAGCGCCAAGTCAGATGTCACCTTTCAATCGAATGGGTACCAGACCTATACATAGATGGGATGACGATCAGGGAGGCTGAAGATGCAGCGTGTAGAGATCCACGGGTCATAGAGCGCCAAGTCAGATGTCACCTTTCAATCGAATGGGTACCAGACCTATACATAGATGGGATGACGATCAGGGAGGCTGAAGATGCAGCGTGTAGAGACCCACGGGTCATAGAGCGCCAAGTCAGATGTTACCTCTCAAACGAAGAGGCATCAGACCTATACATAGATGGGATGACGATCAGGGAGGCTGAAGATGCAGTCCGTAGAGACCCACGGGTAATAGAGCGCCAAGTCAGATGTTACCTCTCAAACGAAGAGGCATCAGACCTATACATAGATGGGATGACGATCAGGGAGGCTGAAGATGCAGTCCGTGAACTCAAGGGGGTGAAACCGATTTCTGAATGGTATCTGAGTACAAGTGGATTCTATACTTTTGACACCGAACCTGAACCTGAACCTAAGTCAGATTCTGAACCTAAGTCAGATTCTGAATCAATTTCGGTTCCCAAATCATATTATTCCACCTTGTTTCTTTGTCCTATTGGACACGATGTTATGATAGATCCTGTTGTTGCTGAAGATGGACAGACTTACGAGCGTGAGAACATAGAAAATTGGTTCAACAAATATAAGCTCACAAGTCCTCTTACCAATGAGACAATCGGAGATGACCTTCGACCAAATCACATGATTCGGTCTCTCATTCTAGAATGCAAAAATTATAAATAGAATGTAAAAATTATAAATTATATGATATGAATCAATATCTTAAAATTAGTTATATTCTTTTAAAAGTTACCATTTAAATAAAAAAATACGTTAATAATTAATATTAATATTAATATTACTGATTAGGAAATCATGGCAGTCATAGAGCGTCAAGTCAGATGTTACCTCTCAAATACACAGGTCATAGATCGCCAAGTCAGATGTTACCTCTCAAACGAAGAGGCATCAGACCTATACATAGATGGGATGACGATCAGGGATGCTGAAGATGCAGTGCGCACCTATAAGGTCATAACACGTTAAGTGACCTGTTGTCATGGATGACTATTAAGGTAAATATATAATTTATTAACAGATAAATGTTATCTGTTAAAGGAGACGGTCCCAGCAGGACTCGAACCTGCGACCTATCGGTTAACAGCCGAGTGCTCTAACCAGCTGAGCTATGGGACCTTTATCTCCAATATATATTGGAGTTATATCTTTAAATGCTTTTTAAAATATTAATTAATTAAATTTTATAAAAAAATGATTTAAAAGAAACATTATTTTATAAATGAGTATAGTATAGTATGGATAAATCAAAATCAGAATCAAATAAATTTATTTATGATAAAAAAACATGGAATGTTCTTGATGAATATTTTAAATCTAATAGATTAACATTACACCAAATTAATTCATATAACGATTTTATAGATACATTAATACCAAAAACATTATCAGAGATTTCACCTATAAAACAATATTGGAATTTTGATACAGAACTTAATAGATATAGAAAAGAAATAAATATTACTTTATTTAATCCATGTATGAGTAAACCAATAATAAATGAAAATGATGGAACACAGAAGCCAATGTATCCAATCGCAGCTAGATTAAGAAAATTAACATATAGTGGTTCTTTAACATGTGATGTGAAATCAGAGGTTTTCACATATGAAAAAAATGAAAGAAAATTATCTTCAACATATGAACATAAAGGTGTTATCTTGGGTAAAATACCAATAATGTTAGGATCGAATTATTGTATATTAAAAAATATTTCGAATATTACAAAACAGGAATTGGGTGAATGTATTTATGACTTAGGTGGATATTTTATAGTAATTGGAAATGAAAAAGTAATAATTCCACAGGAAATTTTATCAGCAAATAAAATTTACATTTTTAAATCTAATAAAAATTTGGGTAAAGTATTAAGAGAAGCGCGTGTTACATCTATTCCAGAAGAGAATAGTACAATTATTAAACCTACTATTATAAAATTAATAAATGCAGATAATAGATATGGAATAACATTTAAAGTTAATGTAAAAAGATTTAAGGTTGATATACCTTTATTTATTTTATTTAGGGCATTGGGTGTTTTGACAGACAAGGCTATTGTAAAATATATAGTAGGTGATATCAATGAAGATACAAATAATATTGTATCTTATTTAGATTCTTCTATTGAGGAATCAATGTATATTAAAACTAAAGAATTAGCAATTGATTATGTAGGGAAACAAAGTACTATTAAATTTGATTATGTAAAGAATCAGAGTTTATCAGATGAAAATAAATATACTTATATCCAAGATATACTACTAGAGGATCTTTTTCCACATTTGGGGAGAAATTCAGTTAAAAAAGCATATTTTCTAGGTTATATGGTAAAAAAATTAATTTTAGTAGATATTGGTATTTTACCATCGGATGACAGAGATTCATTTCTAAATAAGAAAGTAGAAACAACTGGACAATTATTAAATTCTTTATTTCGTATTAATTTAAATAAAGTTACTAAAGATATAAAATCCTCAATTGATAAGGATATTAAATCGGGAAGAATAGATGATTTAGTTGAAAATGTTTATAAGAAAATAAAACCTGGAACAATTGAATTAGGAATTAAATATGGATTAGCTACTGGTAATTGGGGAATTCAGCAAAAGGCTGTTAGACAAGGAATTGCTATTATGTTAAATAGATTATCTTATGCGGCGTATTTATCTTTTATGAGAAAAATAAATGCTCCATTGGAGAAAACGTTAAAAGCAGTGGACCCTCGATTTCTTCATAATACTCAACATGGTACTATATGTCCATCAGAGACACCAGAAGGCTCTGGTGTAGGAATTATTAAAAACATGGCATTGACAACAAATATTACAATAAATTCATCACCTGAATTATTATATAATATACTGGAGGAATATGGTGTAATATATATTGAAAATTGTATTCCTGAGCAAATTTATAACAATATTAAGGTTTTTATAAATGGAGACTTTGTAGGCATTACAGATGACCCTAATAACCTAATGATTAAATTAAGAACTGCTAGAAGATCAGGTATAATAAATATATTTACATCTTTATCATGGAATATATGTGTATATGAAATAAGATGTGATACATCAGCGGGTAGATTATGTCGACCTTTGTATATAGTAGAAAATAATGAATTATTAATGAATAATGATATCGCAGATAGAATTAAAAAATGTGAATTGACATGGAATGATTTAATATGTGATAAAAATTATACACATGATGTAAAAAAATATACAACATGTGTTATAGAATATCTAGATATATCAGAAATTAATACTATGATGATAGCAATGACTTATAATGATATAGTAAATAACAAAAAAGATAATAAAATATTTGTAAATTATACTCATTGCGAATTGCATCCCTCAATGATGTATGGGGCTGTTGTTTCATGTTCACCTTTTGTTAATCATAACCAAGCAGCTAGAAACCAATTTCAAGGATCTATGGGTACTCAAGCAATTGGTTTATCTTCAACTAATTACTTAAGAACTATTAACATTTATCAACATGTTTTATATTATCCTCAAAGACCTTTAATATCTACAAGGCCAAGTAGATATTTAAATGCTGATAAAATGCCTTCTGGTATAAACGCAATTGTAGCTATTATGTGCTATACTGGATATAATCAAGAGGATTCATTGATATTTAATAAAAGTTCTATTGAAAGAGGATTGTTTATATCTTCACATTATAGAAAGTATGAAGCAACAGAACAGAAAAATCAAGTAACATTAGCAGAAGAAAGATTTTGTAAACCAGAAAAATTTAATTTGGATGGAAGTGTAAAAACACAAGAGATCAAACCAGCTTCATATGATAAATTAGACGAGGAAACTGGTTTAGTTAAAGAAGGAGAATATGTTACTGAAAAAGACATTATTATTGGTAAAGTTATTCCATTAAAAACTGGAGATGGAACTGCACAATTTAAGGATAGCAGTGTATCTATTAAAACTAATGAATCCGGATATGTTGACAGAGTCTATACAAATAAAGACTCTGATAATTATACATTTTGTAAAGTTAAACTAAGAACTGAAAAAATACCCGAAATAGGCGATAAATTTGCGTCTCGTCATGCACAGAAAGGAACAATTGGTATGACTTACAGAAGTGAAGATATGCCTTATACTAAAGATGGAGTGGTTCCTGATATTATAATGAATCCCCATGCTTTACCTAGTCGTATGACCATTGGTCAACTTCTAGAATGTATTTTAGGAAAAGTATGTTTGTTTAAAGGATGTTATGGAGATGCGACTGCTTTTAATGGAACCAAGGTTAAAGATATTGGAGAAGAGTTAGAAAAATATGGATTTAGTAAAGCAGGGACTGAAGTTTTATATAATGGGAAAACAGGAGAACAAATTGCAACAAAGATATTCATTGGTCCAACTTATTATCAACGATTGAAGCATCTAGTAGCAGATAAAGTACATTCAAGAGGAACAGGTCCTTATAATCTAATGACGAGACAACCTGCGGAGGGTCGTTCTAGAGAAGGTGGCTTAAGAATAGGTGAAATGGAAAGAGATTGTTTATTAAGTCATGGAATAACATCTTTCTTAAATGAAAGATTATTTGAATGTTCAGATAAATTTATGGTATATGTTTGTGATATTTGTGGACATATTGCTATAGCAAATAGTGAAAAAAATATTTATCATTGTCGTTATTGTAATAATTATAAATATTTTTCTAGAATTAGATTACCATATTCATGTAAACTATTTTTTCAAGAATTACAAAGTATGGGAATCATTATTAAAATTCAAACAGATAAATTTATAGGTAATAAATAATATTTTATTATTGTATATATATATGTATAAATATTTAATAGAATTTCTAGGAACTTTCTTTTTCTTAGCAGTTATTCTAAGTGTTTATAAAAATAAAAATATAATTTTAGCAGGATTATCAATTGGATTAGGACTTAGCTGTGCTATATTTATAGGTGGAAGATTGTCAGGAGGGCATTATAACCCAGCTGTTACTATAATGATGTATGCAAATAATTCAATAAATCTAAAAGAAGCAATTTTATATATAATATCTCAAATATTAGGAGGCTTATGTATATTAGGAGTATTTAAATTAATAAAATAATTATTCATTAATTATATCTGTAGCTAAATTTAAATCAGATTGTATATTATTTATTGTTTTTGTATTTTGTTTATTTAATATTTTTAATTCAAGTATTTCTTCATTATGTTTATCTAATTTTTCATTTAAATTTTTTATATCTGACTGTAATATCTGAGTTAAGATACTAATATTGGTTTCTATATTAGTGTTATCTGTCAAATGCTCAATTGGATTTTTTATTAAATAAAGACCCAATGCTAAAATAAATAATAACATTAGTAGTTTTTTATTTAATAGTTTAATCATATATATTTAAAGAAGTTTTTTTCTAAAAAAGATTATATATGAAAAAATTTAATTTTTTAATATTAATATTGATATTAATATTAATATATTATTTTTATATTAACAAAGAATCCTTTACAAATAAAGATGAAAATAAAGATAAAGATAATTATACTATAAATTTATTTAATCAATATAAAAATTATAATTGTAATAAAGCAATTTTATATAATAATAAAAAAATGGTAGCTGAATCAGACAATGATAAATGTATGTGGAATCCTATTTCAGGAAAATATAATTTAGAAGTTATATCACAAAATAAAGAAGATTTTGATAAGAAAATAAAAAAAATAGATAATAATGTATATGCAATAGGTGATAATTATTATATTAAATGTATCAATCATTCTTTATTTAAAACCTCTAAAAATAAGGATTTTAGAGATTATGATTACACCATACATCATAATTTTATAAAGAAAAAAGATTTTATTTCGATTAATAAATATAATAAAAATGTAATTGAGGTAAATTATAAAAATAGTATTAAAGATAAACATAATAAAAAATATAAATTATATGGTGATAAATACGATATAAAATTCTTAAATAAAGTTGATCCTTTATTTGTTTTTAATATATTTTATCTTATTAAGGAAATACATAGAAATAAATACATTGCTAATTTTGATAAAAAATGAAAATTAATAGTTATTTTATTAATCAAGTAATAAATGAAAGAATGTTGTATTTGTTATTCTAAAAGAAGAGATGATTTATTTATCCAAAAGAAATGCTGTATATATGAAATATGCTTAACCTGTTACATATGTCTAAAACATAGAAATTGTGCCATATGTAAAACCGATACAGTTATAAAAAATACTAATATAACAAGTAAAATTTATATTAGCGATGTCTTAAAATTAAAATTACCTAGATGTGCTTGTAGAACTGATTTATATAGAACACCTTGTTCAAATAAAATATATCCTCCTTTTAATACATGTATTGTTCATCATAAGAAGAATAATAAAGATAAACATTATTATGATTCATCTAAAATAATATTAACTTATATTATTTATGGTATTATTCTCCAAGATGCTAAATTAGTTAAATTAGATACTTTACATATGTTTTATTACTTAATTGAAAAGTATAATATTAAATTATCAGCAACAGGAAATTATAAGAATTTCTGGAAATATATAATGACAGATTATGTATACAAGGATTTTGAAAATGTATCTTTAAATAAAGCAAATAAAAAAAGTATTGATGATATTATAAAATTTAACTCTTTTTAAAATCAATGTTTAAAAAATAATATTTTAATATCGATTTATTTTAATGATATCTAGAGCTCATTTAATAAAGAATAAAGATAATAATTTTCATAACTATTTATATAATAAAAGAATTGCTATCGTTGGGCCATCATCCAATACTTATAATACCAAACAAGGCGAATATATTGATGGATTTGATATTGTTGTAAGATTAAATAAGTCTTTACCTATACCAAGTAATAGACATATAGATATAGGTTCTAAAACAAATATTTTATATAATTCTTTTAATTTATCTGATTATCCAGGAGAAAATAATTTAAATATAAATATTATTAAAAATAAAATTGACTATATTTGCTCACCTTATCCATTCATATATCCATTTATGAATGATATATTATATTTTATGAATAAAAATAACTCACAAATTAATGTTCATATTATAAATTTAATATTATACAAATACATTGTTTCCATACTACAATGTAGGCCGTATACAGGGACATGTGCTATAATAGATTTACTACAATATTCAATTAAAGAACTTTATATTACAGGTATCGATTGTTATTTATGTAAATATTATAATGAATATAGGAGAATTTCTAAAGCACAATTATTAAGACAGCAGAATAATAATATTCATAAAAATGGTCCTCAATTAGAATTAATAAAAAAATTATGCTTAAATGATAACAGAATAAAAATAGATTTATTTTTAGAAAATTATTTCTTTAAGAAAGAATATATTATTTATAAAAATATATTATCTACAAATAATATATTTAATATTTTAAAAGGTAATGATTTATTTGTTACAGATAAATATTTAGTTTATTCTAATAATTATTATATAAATTATAATAATATATCAGATTCATTAAATTATTATCATTTATATAAAAAGTCTGATATAATATTTAATTTTAATAATGATAATATATCTAGAGAAGTAAAAGTTAATAATGATTTAAAATTTTTATTTGATTTTAATAATAATAAAAAATATATACAATCTATATTAAATAATACTGATATAAAAAATATTAGTTTAATTAATTATAATAGTATACAAAAATTCCTAAAATTTAGTTATTTTAAGAATCTTAATTTTAGAAGTATTATTATATTTATTTTATTATCTACAATTAATAAAATAATTTATATATCAAATAATTTAATAAAAGACTTATCTAAAGAAGAATATAACTTTATATTGTATTTACAATTCAAAAATAAAATAAAAATTTTTAAGGAATAAAAAATATACCAATTGATATGACCGATTGAAATATAACAATTATCCGTGTTCTATTAGAAATCGGAAATATATCTCCATATCCCAATAAAGATTGACTAATACATGAAAAGTATAATCTGTCAAAATATGAATTTACAGCACTAGCCTTCGGAGTCTTAAAATTAATAGGAAAATTAATATCATATGGAATATTATTAGTATTTATATTTTCTATCGATATAGATACTCCTAAAAATTCATTTTCATTAAGTAAATTATTATAATTTTTTAATTTATTAAATAACTTATATTTTTCTTCTTTATTTTTATAATTATTAGTTATATAATTTTCTTTCTCTAAAACAAACCATTCATTGTCTTTTTTATAAATTGGTATTTTTAAAAAATTATTTAAGTTAATATAATTTTTTTTATTAGAGTACTTTTGAAATATATATGCCATGTATTTATCTTCTTCTAGTAAACTTTTAGATGTTGTATCTACCCAACCAGCAAATTCATTATCTTGACAAAAATTATAAATTATAGAAAATAATAATATAGATATCAAATATAATATTATTTTCATTATATAATTATTTTTTTCAAATCTAATTATATGTTTTTTCATATATAATTATATTTTATTTTTTTGTTGAGATTCCATAATAAATTCAGGCGGAGGACATTTTAAAAATAAATTTGCAGCATTAGGTGTTCCACCCGATCTACCCGCTGAACCATATTTAGAGCTATCAGATATTTTTCTAGCTATCTCATACATATTATATTTTTTACTTTGATGGTCTGCCATTAATTTAATTATATATTCACCTGCATTTTGATGATAACTCCAAAGAACAGCAAAATCAACTCTTTTAGATGAACCTTCTCTTTTATATTTATTATTTTGATCTACTATCATTTGTCTTCCAACTGATTTCTCTAAACCACCTGCTTCCAAATTAGCCATCACTACATTATATCCATAAAATTTAGTTGTATATGCTGAACGACTTGATATTAATCCCTTATAATTCTCTTGAATTTCATACATATATGCACCTGCTATAGCCATCCAACTTACATTCTCAGTAGTTAACATCTGATTCATTAATTTATAACCTCCGCCATCAATTGAATTAAAACCATTATATTTTCCAACCATATGACTTTTTGTTAATCTAACATTCATAAATACTGTAAAAAGATGACTATCTGGTATAAATTTAAGATACAATTTCATATCTGAATCATCTACATATATTACCCAAATAGGAATAGGTTCTTTTGGATAAAAAAACTTTTGAACACTAGCACACGCTGCGTGGTCTTGTGAAGTAAATATATTATCACCAGCATTCCTCATAGAATCGTGATTATCTATTGCTATAAAACTTTTTGCTTGTTTTTCTATTTCATTTAATGTATCTTTATTATAATTTAAATCCATCAATATTACATTTCTATCTTTAATATTTGAATTTAAAATCTTTTTTATTTGATATGAAACACCTGATTTACTTAAATCAGGATTTATACCAACAAATAATATATCTTTATTCTTATTTTTACCATCTTTTGTTAAATATTTCCAAGTTATATAAGAACAAGATACTCCATCATTATTACCCTGATGATATACAACTGAATCAATCTGCTTCTTTTGTTTTTCAGTAAATTTTTTCTCAAATTCTAGAAGAGGCTTAAACGAATCTTGATATTGTTTTTCAGTTCTATATCTTGCTTTATTATCATTATTATTAATGTTACTCACATAGTCTTTAACTGATTTACTCACTACTGAATTAAATTTCTTTCTAGTATTTATAAATTTATTTAAACCTGTATATTGAGACATTTATATATATATATATTATAATGATTAAATTTATCATTTTAGTATTATCTATTGTTATATTTGTATTATCTGTTATTTATTTTCTTTATCGTTATCAATTAAAACACAAAAAAATTACACCCATTTTAAAAAAACCTTTACATAATCAACAACAAGTCAATCAACCACAAGCTATTTTAAAAAGACCTTTAGTTAATCAACCAGTAGTATCTAATAAAAGTATAGATAAATCTCCTCTTTTGGCAAATGCTCGCGGGGGTAATTTTGAAAGAACATATTTAGATCATAAATCTAATATGATTAAAAATAAAGAAAAAAGAGTAAGATTTAATGAAAAAGTTAAAACATTAAATTATAAAATTCAAAAGCAAAATGAAGAAATTGCTAAGAGAAATTCTATGTTCTAAAAGAAATTATTTGTTATCTGTTCGGATATCAATACAATCAAATAAAAAACAAATTATTATAATATATGGATAATAAAATTAAATTTGAAATGTTGGCAAATTTTATAAAGAAAAATATTAAAAACTATCCCGAATGTAAAATTGAAGAAATTAAAATATTCTACAAAAAATCATATAAAAAAGAATATCGAGATGTTAAAAGTCAAAAACAAATTAGTGCTTTGGTTAATCTTGCTGAATCTAAAAATATTCCAAATATATTATCTAGACTAGCAGCCTTATTATGTGCTAGATTAGACCTACATTATTATAAATTAATAATTAATAAATTAGTTGATAAAGATTTTACTGATGGTAAAATTTATGAACTTCTAAGAATATTCTATCAGGGAAAAAATAATAATTCTCAAAGAGGTGGAGCATTCTGTAATACTAAAAGAATTAGAGCACAAAACTTCTATTATGAACTAATGGATATTCCAAATATCAAGATAGATAACTATTTAGATGTTGGTAGTGGTGATAGTAAATTTACAGAAGTAATGGGTGAAATATTAAAACTTCCATATAATAAAATACATGCTCGAGATGGAAATACTTTTGATGAAGTAAAATATAATAATAAGAAGTACAAAATCAATCATAAATTTATACATTATATTGAAGCAGGTCATCCATTGGAATTTAAGGATAATAGTATGTCATTAGTAAGTAATATTAATGTTTTACATCATGTTAAAGATTTAAAATTCTTTATTCAAGAGATGCATAGAGTAACTAAAAAAGGTGGTATCTATATGGTCATGGAGCACGATGTTTTTAATTATGCGGATGTTATGTTATGTGATATTGAACATATGATGTATATGAGTGTTTATGATAACAAAGTTAATAAGGATGCTATTAAGAATTTCTATACTAGATATCGTAATTGGGTAGAATGGAGTGTTTTAATAACGTCTATTGGCTTTAAATTTATTAAAAAATCATTCGAATTTAGAAGCATTGATATGGAAATGCAACCTACTAAACATTTAATGCTTTACTACCAGAAGTTATAAGTCTTTACTTAACATTGATTTTTATTTGATTTATTAATTTAATAATAGATTCTTCAAGTTCTGTTGTATCTTCACCTAATTCTTTTAGGTTTTTTATTGAGTCGTGACATTCTTCAATTAAAGGGATTTCTTCTTCGACTTTCCATTCGCCATTTAGGTCTTCCTTGATACATTCAATATAGTGATTAAACTTTCTAATAAAAGGTTTTTTAGGATCAACTCGAATACAAGGTTCTGGTTCAAGTTTAGATGTAAATGAATCTTGCATTTCTATGTATATATAAAATATGATATAAATTATTTAATTTTTAAATTTAATGTTAATTAAAAATGCATATAAACAATGGTTATTATAGTAAAGTTCACATTATCACTGATATTAAAAATGATAAATATGCTGTAAAAATTTTTAAAGTTAAAAATATAGACCATTTTAATAATGAAATAAGTATATTAAGTGAATTAGACCATCCAAATATTGTATACATGTTTAATTATAATAGTTCTTTAAGAAAAGATTATATTTTATTAGAGTATTGTAGAGGAGGTGATTTGCAGTATTATATTAATAATTATTATGAAAAACACAATAGACAACTTTGCTTAAGACAAGTAAAATTAATTTTTAAGCAAATATTAGAAGGGGTTTTGTATTTACACACAAGGCAAATATGTCATAGAGATTTAAAATTAGAAAATATATTAATATCTGATATAGAAATTGAATCTATTAAGCAAATTAAAATTTGTGATTTTGGGTTTTCTACAAAAAATAATTCTTATTGTGATGTCGCTTGGGGAAGTATTGATTATATATCACCAGAAGTAAATACCAAATACCCCAATGGATTCAAAATAGATATTTGGGCATTAGGGGTTATATTATATTTATTATTAAAATCAGAATTTCCTTTTAAGAAATCTAAGTATTTGGAAGTATGTTCCATAATTGATTTACAAGTAATTAGTTTTTTAGGTAAAATGCTACACATAAACCCACTTATCAGAGCAGATGCTAAAGACCTTTTAATGGACGAGTGGTTTAATATATCAAATAAAAGAAAATTAGAAACCTCTTAAGTAGTATCTACAGTAATTTCTGATGGACTTATATTAGACCCAAGTATTCATCAGTAACTAAAAAACATTATAAAAATCAGAAAAAAGAATTCTCATTCTTCAATAATATATCTAAAAATAAATTTACTAATATAGAATGTGATAAAAATATTAATAAATATAAAGTTAAAAGTTGAACTTCACTTGAATTTTGGGAGAATAAAGGATGAATAAATAAACAGGACCATTTATGGATGGTTTCAATGGTATTGTTGTTTCTATAATGGGAGAATAAGTAATGATGATAGACAAATTGATATGGTTAAAATTTGCTGGTCCTATGAAGATTTAAAAGAAGATTAATTAATATGATTAATAAAAAGAATATAAAAAATATATTTAAGTATGTAATTAATTAAGTACGCTTGGAATTCAATCAAGATTACATTCAATCAACATGAGTATGGCAGGATTCGCGATGTACCTCGCTCGTTCCACGGAACTGTGGAAATTCGAGGGAAGAGATCTTCATATGGCGCAGCTACTGCTTCTGCTCGCACAGATATGCCAACAATTTGCCGATCAATCTCTTTTCGACATTGGCGAACTCGCCCTGTTCGCACAACAATACTGGAGGTCCCTGTGCATGCAGTGCCGTAAAATCCAGCTATCGGTCAAAGAAGCGCGTGACTCGAAAAAATATCACAACAGGCTTCTCTGTCCGTTTTGTCTCGGAGATAGCGAGCGTAAGAGGGATGACGCACACAGAGCAATGAAGCAGTACCTTATCTGGCGGGCGGTCTATGCTATATCGATCGTAGATCGCAAAAGCATAGGGGGCATGGACCAAGATGCCTTCGACAGCCTGAACAAGGCACACAGGATAGCTCGCCGCACGAAAGCCCTTGCGGATGCTAACCCCGTACACGAACCGCAAAACCCTGAGAACATCGTCCTCCTGAGAATACAAAACGTCCCCTCGCGATGCGACTGCACCCAAGCACAGCAAATTGACATTGACGCTAATCAAATTATGGGTCTGGTTCTGGGTCTCGATCCTGATATGTCAGACCGTGAGGCGAACGCATGTGCGCGTCGCGTTGCCATTGGTCAGTACCCTACTATTAATTTCCTTTGAGTAAGTTTGTGAAACATAAATACACATAAATACACATAAATACAAATAAATTATATTATGAATCAATATCTTAAAATTAGTTATATTCTTTTAAAAGTTATCATATACTATAATCCACGAAAATAGTATCTAAATGGTAATAGTTTAGTTCTATGTTTTTTTAAAAATATATGATATAATTTAGTCCATTCGTTACACCACTCACCTTTCTTATAATTACTCATTTTCAATATATAATTACTACTGCTAATATAAGGTCTTCTCATACTCTGGTATTCTGATTTTAAATTATCACCAAATACCATATCCATAACATTCTGATACATTACCCATTCATATGAATCAGTACTAAATTCCATAAACCATCTAAATCCCTCTTTAGAAGATATACCACTTAAATTCATAAAATTTCCAACCATCATTAATCTTTCGATATGGTGTAAATAACCTGTATTAAATGCGTTTTTAATACAATTATCTATTGGTTCTATTCCAATTGTTCCATTATACCATTTTTTATTTAATTTCCCCTTATTTCCAAAATAATTATATTTACCATATTTTATATAAATATAACAATATCTTTGATATTCTCTCCAAAATAATTGTCTTATATACCCTTCAAAACTATTTATTGGAATTTTTTTTTTATGTTTAGTAATAATTTCTATAATATCTAATGGATTAATTAAACCTTTGTTAATAGATGATGATAAAAGAGAATGAAATAAAAAATTATTATCTTTATCTATCGCATCTTCATATTTACCAAAATCTTTAAATTTATTCTTTATAAAATCATCTAGCCATTTATATGTATATTTATGTGATATTGGAAATAAAAAATTATCTGTATTACCATAGTTTTTTGAAAAATTCTTATTGACATATACTATTGCCTCTTTGATATATTTTTCATCATTATTATCTGGAACTGGTGGTATTTTCAAACCCTTTGGAATTTTTAATCTATTATCTTTATCCTTGGATTTAATATTTGGAATTATATCTTTCTTTTTTTTACCCCAATTATAAAAAGAATTAAAAAAAAATTTATCTGTTTTTTTCCTAAATTCTACATAATCCTCCTTAGTTAATATAAAATTAGGACTTTCAACCATATCTATTCCTAAATCTATTTTATCTATTGGATCGAACATTAAACATTCTTTACTAATTTTTGGTTTATCTTTAAATGTATAATATTTAACTTTAAATTTATGTTTTTTTAAGTAATCTTCATAGTATTTCATAGATGCTCGATGTAATAATAATTTCTTCTTATTAAAATTAAATTTAGTAAAAAAGTGTGGATGTTCCCATAATATTATATTGTATTTCTTATCTAAGAATTTATAATTAAATAGTTGATTTGGTAATATTAAAAAATCCATTATATAATATAATAATGAAATATTCAAATGGTTTATCTGCTGCTCTTGTTAATGGAATTCATATGATAGTTGGTATTTATTTTGTTTATTTAGGATATCTCTTAGTTAATAAGAAAAACTTATCTTTTAATAACACAATTCTCATTGTATTAGGTATTGTGTCTGGGTTATATCAATTATATCTTTGGTATAAATTTCCCCATAAAAACTATAGCTTCCAATTACCAGGCTGGTTAGTTCATTTATCACATATTATAAATGGTATTATCTACATCCTTATTGCAATGAATATGTTTTTTAGTTTTATCTTATTATAATTGGGAGTTTAGCATTTTCATATCACGCACATTTATGGTATCTAAGATATAAAACTTTTCATTAATGATATTATCCTTTCTTGTGTTTTAATTATATCATTAACTATAAATTTAATGAAGTCTTCTGTTAAAAATGGAGTTATACTTTATACTTTATATTTTATATGAACGATAAAATCAACAGATAATTCAATTTGACTAATTCAATTTAATAACTATTTTAAATTAATAATATCAATTTAAAGTATTATTTTATATAAAAAAAAATGATACCTAAAAATTTAAAATTAATAATTAATAATTGGACCATTCTCATTAGTTAATAATGGGAAAAAATTCTAGCACTAAAAGGGTAGAGGGTAAGCCATATGACTACAGTATTGGGGGGATTATTACCAGAGATCTTTACAAACAACACAAAAACTTTGACCCGAGTGACACGAAATGGTGGGAAACAATGATAGGTGCAGGAATGAGCAGGACGAAAAAAAAAGAATGTCAACAGCCAACTAAGAAAAGCCGTAAAAGCATAGAGTTAACGCCTGAATGTCTAGAAGCTGAACGTAAAAAAAAAAAGATATTGTGGGAAACAATGATAGAGACAGGAGTGAGCAGGACGAAAAAACCAGACTGTCAATCCAGTAAAAGAGAAAAACAAGGGTGCACTGTAGAGTTAACGCCTGAACGTGTAGAAGCTATGCAAACACGTAAAAAAGAGGCACGCCGAAAAATTGACGAACTACGCATGCGAAGTAAGGATAACCAACAACGCACCCGAGGGAAGGTTTCCCAAATTTTTTCCAAATATTTTGATCCAAGTATTCCTGACCACAACGACTTGAAGAAATGGGATGTCGATGACAGCAAGGTCATTCATCGAATGGTGGAACTGATGATTCAAAAAAAATGTCCAATTAGGAAGAACTTCATACGGGTAATCCTGGAATCTCCGAATATGCGGGCCATATTCGGAAACCATGATATACTTGACGCATTGGGTGCAGGAGATGAGGCAAAACGCCAGATTGACGCTTTACACGCGTCTCCCGAACCAGAACTCGCGATAGTGGATGCTGTTATTCAGCGCTTTGGAGAGATGTTCTCGACAGTTAACCAACGGCAATTTGTACTTCAGCTCCTCTTATGGGTTTTACCTTTGAAGGATAAGTGCCTTGCAACCTGGAAGAGTATGACTATATTCCCAGAGGATGTCGTTATCCAGATTATGGACAAGGTGGTGGAGGGTGGTACTCTTCAACCGATACCACGAAAGGCACTGATTGAACTATTAGTGCGACTTTCATGTCCAATGGGACAGAACTCTGATGGTGCCACTAGTGACACCTGCGTTATTACATCAGAACACCGATTGTGCAATGTTTCACGCTTGATGGCGGAACAGGGGTTTCCGATGAAAGGAAAATCACCAAATCGGGTGAATTTCAATACGACATCACTGGTTCGGTGCTACCTGATACTTCAGGCATCACCTGATGGTAAGTCTCTTCAAAAAGTTGACCCGAAGAATCCATGTGGATGTGTCTTCCTAGAAGTTTATTTGCTGAGAGGTGTCAAGGGCACTGGAATAACGGACATTCACCCTATGTACCTCAACTATCCGTACACAGCTGAAAATTCCGTATACTACGGAACGGTGGTCTTTGTGAAGAAGGAAGACATTGTTATTCCAATAGATATGGAGAAGTGTGTTCACTGGAACAACAAAAACGACAGGTCCATGGATCATAGTGGTACAGCTACATCTGGAGGCACGAGTCCTCAGTTCAAAGCTCTGTTTAAGAAGAAATCCAATAACCTCAACTTGACAGGAGATATCCCTGTTATTTTTGTTGATACGGATTTTCCTAAAATTGATGCGAATGGACATGGTGTCATCAACAAAGTATTTGGGGGTGTCAAGTTTCCAGAAGGATTCAGCCTGACGATTGCCGACGAGAAAGACGACACCGATGACGACACCGATGACGACACCGATGACGACACCGATGACGACACCGATGACGACACCGATGACGACACTGACGACACTGACGACGAATGAGTGTGATGAACTTCCTTCCAATCTCAATGTGATGAAGATATTTGTTTACATGCTCTAACTCTTAAGAGAAGTTTTCTAAAAAAAAAAAATAATTTACTATATATCAATATACCTAATAAAAATAGATATATTATCAAAACTTAAATATTGAGTATATAAGATTAGGACTTTCTATAACCTTAATCTCTAATCTAATTTATCTATTGTGTCTGGGTTATATCAATTATATCTTTGGTATAAATTTCCCCATAAAAACTATAGCTTCCAATTACCAGGCTGGTTAGTTCATTTATCACATATTATAAATGGTATTATCTACATCCTTATTGCAATGAATATGTTTTTTAGTTTTATCTTATTATAATTGGGAGTTTAGCATTTTCATATCACGCACATTTATGGTATCTAAGATATAAAACTTTTCATTAATTATATTATCCTTTCTTGTGTTTTAATTATATCATTAACTATAAACTGATTTCTTAATAAATAAATAGTTATTATTATTATTATTATTATTAATAATATACCAAATAAATATTATTTATATTTATATATTATTATATAAAGGATGATTAATAATATAAAAATACAATTTCCAAATATATATATATTAATTATGGCTATATCTATATCTATATGGTTTAATGGTATTAATTATATACTTAACACGTTAATGAAGTCTTCTATTAAAAATGGAGTTATACTTTTAGGTATTTCATTATTTATATTTTATATGGATGATAAAATGCTATCAGAATTATATAATCATGATAATGATACATCCCACAAAGGCGATATGATGGTAATATCAGCTGCTAATTCAATTTGACTAATTGAATTTAATAACTATTTAAAGTATTATTTTATATAAAAAAAATGATACTAAAAATTTAAAATTAATAATTAATAATTGGACCATTCCCATTAGTTAATAATGGAAAAACGTTATGACTGTAGATGTCTCGAGGAAGCCCGCTACGAAGACACTGATGATACAAGACCCAACTCTGCAGCATGTGTTAATCGAAGAGGAAAGCGACAAAGTTTTAAAACAGAATTGGAATTTTTTGAATTTTTCGGATCGCGGAATCGATTACCCAAGGGTGACAATTACAATACTGACGATATAATTCGCCACATCCAGGCTGGTATCGACGAAGACGAGGTTATAATAAAATATAATTGCCAATTGCTGTATCTAGTAAACAAATCCAAGTGTCACGATTTGTCAATTGGCAATTGGTTAAAGTTGTCGAAAGATATGATTCACCACATCCAGTCTGAAATCGATCGTAGACTGGACAAAAATGACGAAGACAACGACGACGAAGACAAGAGTGACGAAGCCCTTGACGAAGACAAGAGTGACGAAGACACTGACGACGAAGCCCTTGACGAAGACAAAGACGAAGACAACAGTGACGAAGCCCTTGACGAAGACAAAGACGAAGACACTGACGACGAAGCCCTTGACGAAGACAAAGACGAAGACACTGACGACGAAGCCCTTGACGAAGACAAAGACGAAGACACTGACGACGAAGCCCTTGACGAAGACAAAGACGAAGACAAAGACGAAGACACTGACGACGAAGCCCTTGACGAAGACAAAGACGAAGACAAGAGTGACGAAGACACTGACGACGAATCCCTTGACGAAGACAAAGACGAAGACAAGAGTGACGAAGACACTGACGACGAAGAGATAAGAAAATTTGCTGATTATCTTGAACATAAAGAGGAAATGCGAATGGTGACTTGTACCAAGCAAGCTATCGAAATATCTAAAGAATGGACTGAATCCCAATTGATTGCAGTATTAGAAGATAATGGAATTGAGTATAAGAAATATTGGAATAAAACTAAACTTCAACAAACATTTTATGAAAATTACACTGATTAAAAATCTTATTATAATTTAAAAAAATATAATGTTGGTGCTGAAGCACCGGCGGCGTGACAAATAAAACATCAAATGGTGTTTTATTGAAAAAATGAAATTAAATAATAAAAAATAAATTAATAATTAAATAATAAATGAGTAATATTATTATTATACCAAATATAGAAAATTATAATATAACATTTATTGATGGATCATTATATTTAACACCTAAGCAAGTGAAAATGGATGAAGATGATTTATATAAAAAAGACATTTCTGCTTCAACAATTATAAAATCTAATATAATAAATGAAGATAAAATCATATCAAATAAAACATCATTTCGAGGTATTTTAATTGATATATGGAAAACTATGCCCCCTAACATCATACTTCAAAATACATCGTTTAACTTTAAATTAGAAGATGCTAGAGGTGATAAGGGATATTATTGGTGCGATGATATTAAAATGTCTTTCCAAAACAAAGATGCTCCTTCTACCCTTAAAGAAGTAATTGGTATGTGTAAATTAAATAAATACACTATGGAAATAAAAATCAAGTTTAAAGATGGTAGTATTGGTGAATTTGAATTGTAAAAAATGATAAAATTATATAAATAGTTAACTTAATAAGTTATAATAAAGAATGGGAAGAGATGAAATGATAGGATATATTTATATATTAAAAAATAAATGTTGTGAAAAAGTAAAGATTGGTTCAACACGATATCCTGTTAATAGATATCATAGTTATACGACATATTATCCTGATAAATCTGAATTTATTAAATTATATCAGGTTAATCTTGGAGATTTAAATTGTTATCAAATAGATTATGAATTACAAAAAGGTGATATATTTATACATGAATATATTGAAGGTGGTGGGACTGAATTTTATCAATATCCCACTGAAAAACAATTTAAGTTATTTGAAGAAAAATACCATTATTGTAAAGAAGTTGATATAGATAGCTTGGAATTGAAAAATTATCCATCAGATATAGAAATACTTAAAACAGAATTAAAGGATGCGGAGACAAGGGAGAAATACAGAATTGAACCAGAACCTGAATTAGAATTAATTGATGGGTATCAAACTGAAACACATGATAAATTTAAAAGAGAAAACAAAGCGATTGTTAATTGGTGTTGTGGTGGGGGGAAAACATATTTTTCATTATATCAATTACAATTTTTTCTTTATTCGTTGGTCTTAATTGGGGTTCCTAGTTTAATATTACAAAATCAATGGTGTAGTATAATGGAAAAGTATTTACCATATTACGAAATATTAATAATTAGAGGAAATAATACTACTAACAGAGAAATAAAAACGTTTTGTGAAAGTAATAAACCATATAAATGTATTATTACAACATATCATTCTTCTCATAGATTAGTAAATTTTAAATTTGATTTAAAAATATTAGATGAAATTCATCATTTATGTCAGGAAAAAAATAATGAAACAAAGAATTTTTCCAGAATATTAGAATGTGAAAGTAAAAAACAACTTGGTTTAACGGCTACAATGAAAGATATTGAAGATACTAAATATTATTCTAATTATAATATAGATGATTTTGGTAAAGTAATTGATTTAAAAAATATAGAATTTATGATAAAAAATAATAGAATAACAGATTTTAAATTGGTTATTTTAGAAGAAATGTGTGATATATATTTAGAAACTCCATTACATATGTATGCTTTTATGCTCTTAAAATTATTTAATAGTAATAAATGTAATCATACTTTAGTTTATTTTAATAAAATAAATACTGCTAAAGAATTTAAAAAAATACTAAATTATATAAAAAAAATATATTTTTCAAAATTAAAATTTTTTAATAAAGCATTAACAAGTGAATCTAAAAATATTAAAGAATCAATTGTAGAATTTAATAACTCACAATTTGGAATTATATCTTGTGTATATATATTTGGTGAAGGATATGATAATCCTATCATTGACTCTGTGTTCTTTGCTGACAACATGCAATCAAATATTAGAATTGTTCAATCATCATTAAGGTGTTGTAGATTAAATCCTAAAAATCCAGATAAAATAGCATCAATTATATTACCAATTATTGATTTTGAAGAGGAACAGAATTATGCTAATATTAAAAATATTATAAAAAAATTGAGTAAAGACTGTGATAATATTGAAGTACATATCCAACACATCGTTGGAAAGATTAAAAAGAATAAAAAGAATAAAAAATGTATAACACTTACTAATACATTAATATATGACTTAAATTTAGAAAATATAACAGATGATATTAAATGTCGTTTTATCAAAAGGGAATACTTGGAATACAATCCTAAACAGTTATATGATATGTTAAAGAAAAAAGTAAACGATAAAGGTATTAAATCTGAAAAAGAATATCACGACAAAATGAAAGATGATGAACAATATGAATCATCACTTGGATTTTTTGGTGATTTATTTGAAGGCTGGTATCAATTCTTAAACATTGATACCAGTAATTATCCAAAAAATGAAACTGAATTCAAACTAAAATGTGATGAATGTGGAATTACAATTTATATCAAAGAACTATTTAAATCAGATGGTATTCTTAATATAGATGAATTTTCAAAAAAATGTTTTGAAAATAATCTACCATATTTTAATTTTGAAGAATTATATCCAAATTTAAAAGATGGAGGGATTACTGATTTATTAGGATTAGTTATTAATCAAAGGAGGAGAATGTGATTTTATAAATAGTTAAATGTATAAAATAATTTAATTTTAACTATTTTATAGTTAAAGTACTTAAAAATAAAATATTTATATATATTATAAAATGAGTCAATATATTTGTAATAAATGCGGAAAGACATTTTCACAAAAGTGTCATTATGATCAACATATTAATAAAAAATACCCTTGTATTACTAATGAGGATATTAAAAAAATTGAAAATTTAGAATTATTGGTTAATGATAATGATACTATCGAAATGTCCAATATTGAAAACATCACAGGTAGAGAAGCGTTAAAAGACATTATCCATGATATCCACAATTTTATGCGTAATAATGGGGCTGGGTATGGAATGAATGCTTTAAAAGTATTTAATATTCTACAGGGATTAAAAAAGATTGAAGAATATGGGTTATTAGAAAAAACTAAAATTAAAATATCATTTACTGAACTTCTATCATTTGCTGATGATGGAGATGGTGAAAGAATTAGAAATGATGTTAGAGTAAAATTAATAGATGATATATATGAAAATGATAAACTTAAACCTTTTTTATATTTTGAAATATCTGATCATATTTCATACAAAGCTTGGATTTATTTAATTAAAAAGATTGAAGAAATATCTAAAATTGAACAAACAGGTGAACAATTATCAGGTAAAACATATGAATATTTCATTGGTCGTGATAAGACAGCTATTGATGAATTAGGTGCTTATTTTACAAATCGTCACATTGTGAATTTTATTTACGATGATTTAATAAAAATAACACTTGAAGATGATGGTTCAGTTCCTACTATGATTGATATGTTTGGTGGTTCAGGTGGTTTCACTACAGGATATGTTTTATATTTAAATGAAAAATTTGATATTGATTGGGAGGAAAACATTAATAGTATATATCACTATGATATGAATGATGATGTTATTAAATCGGCTGCCCTTGAATTATTTTGCTTAACTAAACAATATCCAAATATTAGGACTACAACTAATAAAGAAGGTAATATTGGATATGTTAACTCATTTACATTTGGTTTTAATGATAAAAAATATAAATATGTAATTACCAATCCACCATATGGTGGAGATAAAACAATTACATCTGATTTTACAGATAAATGTAAAAAAATAATGTCTTTTATTGAATTGAAAGAGAAAGAAACCGATGATAAAGAACTAAAAGAGAAGTTTAAAAAACAAAAAAAGGAATTAAGTCAAAAATTAAGAGAAAAGAAAGCTTTATCTCATGAATCTAAAGTATCAGTGAAAACTTGTGGTGGTCGTATTAAAGCATATGCTAAAAAATACGAACTAACAGGTAATAATGATAAAGAGGCTTGTTCATTAATTTTATTGATGGATATGGTTGATATTGGAGGAACCGTATGTGGTGTTCTCAAAGAAGGAGTGTTTTTTGATAGGAAATATTCTAATTTGAGAAAACATCTTGTTGAAACATTCGATGTTAAAACAGTTGTTAGTATTGATAATAAACAATTTGAAAATACAGGAACTAAACATCTATTATTCTATTTCACAATACTGGAGAACATACATCTAATGTTGAATTTTATGAACTTATTATGGATACTTATAAAGAAGATAAATTTGATATCGAAGATGGAATTGTTAAACTTATTGAAAATAAAGGAGATGTTAAAGGAACACATAAGGAATTTATTGCGAGTGCTTCATTTGAAGAGATTATGAATAATGAAAAATATTCTCTTTCTGGTAAAGAATACAATACTATAACCATTGTTCCAAATGATGGATACGAAATTGTAAAATTAGGAGATATAGGGAAAATTAAAAATGGTAAACAGTTGGATAAAAAAAATATAATCAATGGTGAATATCCAGTATATGGTGGTGGATTAAATCCAATTGGATATCATAATAATTATAATAATGATAATTGTACTATAATTGCAGGTACTGGTCATTGTGGATTTGTTCAATTTTATCAGGATAAATTTTGGGCATCGCAGTGTTTTACTATTAAATCCGATGATGATATAATAAATAAGTATTTATTTATTATATGCAAGTCTTTACAATTTATGTTTATAAATAGTTGTAAAGGTTCAGTACAAAAATTTATAAGAGCTGGTGATTTTTTGGATTTTAGTATTCCTATTCCTTCATCTGAGGATAAAATTATTGAATGGACAGAAAGAATTTCTACACCATACAATGATTATATTGATAAAACTAAAGAATTTGAAGAATTGGAACGTCAAATCCAAATAGATATCCAAAAAATGATTGATGAAAATCCATGTGATAAAGTCAAACTAGGTAATTTATGCGAAATTAAATGTGGTTCTAAATTTAATTTAAATAGTTATTTAGTCTCGTATAGTAAATATGGTATTTTAAGAACACGAAATTTAAATGATTCAAATGATTATTTATATTTAAATAAAGATGGATATTTAAAATGTGATAAATGTTTATTAAAAACAAATAATATTGTTATGTCTGCATTTATAGATTCATTTGCGTGTGACATTGTAAAATCAATTTGGAATAATTATACATTTAATGGAGGATTATTTAGATTAAATGAAATTAAAATTAACATTTTTTATTTATACTATTATTTAAATAGTGATAAATTCATAAATGAATTAAAAAAACATTCACATAGTTCTACTGCTGACCAAGTCAATTCCACTAATATTAAAAATATTAAAATTTCAATCCCAAAAGATAAGTCATTAATTGATAAATTACAGCCTACTTTTGATAGAATTGAGTTGCTACAAAAAGAGGCAGGTGAATCAAAACAACTATATGAACAATTACTCAAAGATTTGAGGAAAGATGCGATTAAAGAGATTAAACAATCAAAAGACGAACAACAACCTGAACCTGAGGTTATTTCAGATGAAGAAAAACACGCTATCAAAGAAAATAAACTTTTGAATGAAAAATTAGATGCTCAGGAACTTGAATTTAATAAAAAAGATATGACCAAAGCAATTCAAAATTCAATTGAATCAGATACAAGTCCTAATATTAATGACGATGCACAATTAGCTCATGGTATACAAGATAGTTTCGAAGGTAGTCAAAAAGAGAGGGGTGTTATTTCAGATGAAGAAAAACACGCTATCAAAGAAAATAAACTTTTGAATGAAAAATTAGATGCTCAGGAACCTGAACCCGAATTAGTAAATCCAGCTATTGAAATATCTAAAAAATGGACTAAATCCCAATTGATTTCAGTATTAGAAGATAATGGCATTGGGTATAAAAAATCTTGGAATAAAACTAAACTTCAACAAACATTTTATGATAATTACACTCCTGATATGAAGTGCTAATTAAAAAATCTTATTATAATTTAAAAAAATATATTTAAAGTTTTTCTAATAATTCTGCTTGATAATTATATTTAGGATCATCTGAATTAATTAATTTGTATTTTACTTTATCTCCAATTTTTAAAGTATTAATAAATAGACAACTATTATTTTTATTATAATAATAATTATCTATAAATCCATAATTATCATATATTTTATTTATATTACCTATTATATCTTTCTTTTCTAATTCTATAAATTTCTTTTCTAATTCTATAAATTTATTTTTTAATTTATTATATTTATGACATTGATTCCAATATAAATGCTTATAATCTTCTATGTTTTTATTCATTATTTATCTTTATTTAATAACAATTATTGTTTATAAATAAAGATATTTTATTTTATAGAGTTAGGTATTATCTATAATAAAGAACATTTATCTTTGGATGGTAAATAATTAAAATAATTTTTCTCTATTAACACTTTCATTAATTTTTTTGAAGATTTAGGTAGTCCTATCATTCTACCTAAAGGACACCCTCCTATTAAATGAAAATGTAGATAATCTACTTCTTGTCCTCCGTCTTTATTACAGTTCGATATTAAGCGATATCCACTTTCATTTATTTCAAACATTTTGGCTATTTTATTAGCTGCTAACATAATTTCAGATAAATATTTTTCATCTTCACTTTTAATAGTTGCTAAGGATTTAATATATTTTTTGGGAATAATTAATATATGAATTGGTGCATCTGGTGAAATGTCTTTAAAGCAGCATACATAATCATTTTCATAAACAATATCTGCTTTTTCTTGTTTATTTATTATTTTATAAAAAATATTGTCTTTTAAGTTATCGTTATTCATTTTAATTTTAATATTTAAATATGTTTAAATAATATTTAAACATTATAATGTTTAAATAAGTGTATTGTATAAAAATGAATATAGAAGAATATAAATTAGCATTAAAGAGATTAGCATTATTAAAATTAAATAAATATATTAGTTATGATTTAATTAATATTATTCTAGATGAATTATTAAATGTTCCATTGATACCATGTATTTATTCTGGTTTAGATATTACATCTTACAATGGAACATTATATATTTTATGTGATAAAAATCTATATAACCTTACTTGTTATTATGATATTGATAATAATTATTATGATAATAATACACAAGTATTTAAATTAGAAGAAAGAAAATATAAAAATTTTCATAACAATAGCACAATGGAGGGAGGGAGATTAATAACTTACAATAATAAATTATATATAATAGCAGGTTTAGTAGGTGAGGATTGCATAGAGGGTAAATCTTTTATATATAATAATAATAATTTTAAAGAAATATATGTAGGAAATAAATGTATTTCATATAATATTATAAATAATAATTTATATATATGTACAGAAAATTATGATACCATTAGTTTTATGGATTATCGTTATAAATCAGGTGTTAAAAGAACTAATCACATGATTACAGAAATTACTAAAGATGAAGAAATATGTGGTCCAGTATATGAAAATGATTTTCAGAGAATTAATAAAAACAAATGGAGTGATAAGAAAGATAAAATCGATATTTTACCAAATTATCATTTGACAAATTTAGGATTTTTATGCAATGATAGACTATATCCAGGTAAATTATTTAAGTTAAATAATAATAATTATATATTGTATTATAATAATATATGTAAACTGTTAATAAATGAAAAAGGAGAAATTAAATTTGATAAGATTATAACATCCATATTAAAGAATAAAAAACGTTATTGCACAATCGTTCATAATAATTTATTATATGTAATAGGGGGTATGTGTTATGATATATATGATGATGATATGTTTGATGTTATTATGAATAGCAAAGAACGATTTAATCATATTAAATTTAAAGTATTATCTGAAGTAGATATTTTTGATGGGGATAAATGGATAAAAGGAAAACCATTAAACACACCTAGAGTAGAAGCAAAAGTTATAGTTTATCATGGAAAGATTTTAGTGATAGGGGGGTATAATTATGAATACTGGAAAGAACATTTCGATGACTATATTGATGAAAATAATAAATATATCAATAGTAAAGATAATGTTACAGAATATAATAAGAAAAATAATACCAGAATGTTACAATTTAAATCAATTTATAATGATGAATTTCAATCAGAAATATTAGAAGAATTGGTAAATGAAATTATAGATTTCAACTTTAATGTAAATATAAACACATCAGAATATTTAGATGTTTAATCTAAATATAAAAATTGATTTTTATTAGTTATACTAATAATATAATATACAAATGAAGCGTTCAATTGGATATTTGGAATTAGAAAATAAAAAATATGCTAATGAATTCATGGAGAGAATTAGTATAAAATCTCCTAAAAGTTGTAAAAACGAAAAGAAAACAAAAAAAAAGATGAAAAATTTAGAATCTAAATTAAAAGAATTGGAGTTAAAAAATACTCTTTTATCTTCACAAAATAAAAAAATAAAAATTTTAGAGTCTGAATTAAAAGAATCTGCGTTAAAAAACAATCTTTTATCTTCACAAAATAAAAACTTACAGATACAAATTAAACATTTCGAATCCGCATATGCGGATGCTTCAAATATACACGCATGTTTAATCATGCGTGTACGGTGTAATATATAGAAACTGCTTAAAGGATACTAGTTTTAAATATCAAGTTTTTTCTTTAATAAAAAATTGATTTTATAATAATAAATTACACGTAAAATAAAATTAGATGTCTTTTTATAGGAATGACTTGAGTAAATTAAAGACAATGCTTACAGATATAGTAAACAACGATAATGCGAATAAAGATGATTTTAATAATGGCTATTTTATGGTAAATATTAACTTATCATTTCCATCTGATGAACGTGCTTCTAGTAATAATGATGAATTATATACATGTTTTCGTAATTTATTTATAGACAAATTATCAACAGACCCATATTACAATTATTTTTATACACATGATATCGATATTCAAAATAAATATAAATATTTTATTTATTTATCAAATGTGTTATATTACTATACAAAATTAATATATATATTTTCGGGACTGGATTTATATTATACCAAGAAGCGTGGTATATTAAGAATCGATGATTTATTAATATGTATGTTAAATTGCAATGAAACCATCGATGATGTATACATTAATAATTATGAATATAAATCTAAAGAATGTATATATCATAAGATAAATACCATTCGTTCCGAGTGGTGTAAACTAATCAAGGCTCAGCAGTTATTATCATTTGCCAAATTTAAGTTTATATTAGATGACATAATTATATCAGATGACATAATTAATAAAACAATTGATTACATCATTCACAAGAATTCTAATGATATAATTGTAAAATCGGTTGGATTGACTTTATCAATTGGTTATGAGAATAAACTTATAATTATTCCAGATTGTGAACTTGACATCTATTCTGATGAAGAAATGACACCTTTTTAAAGATAAAAAATGAATTAATATAATAAATAAATTAAATTACATATAAAATGAGTTACAAGGATAATGAAACAAATAAAGGTAAGTCTTGGTCCACAGAAGAGAAAAGTGATTTACTAAAAGAACTGATGAGTAAGATGCCTACGCGTGAAATATCTATTAATCACAAAAGAAGTATTAAATCTATAGAATGTCAGGGTTTAAATTTTGCTGTAGAACTACTTGAAGATAAAACAATGGATGAAGTTATTGATTTATTGGGATTTACTAGACATAAAATTGAAGAATGGCTAGAAGAAAAAGACCATCGGGAAAAACAATCTGATAATAGAAAGAATGAACGAGATAGACGTAAAAAGGATAAAGAAAAATATAATAATGAAATTCTTTATGATATGATCATTGAATTGACTAATAAAGTCGATATGCTTAAATTAAGGATAGAAGAGATGAAGTCGTCACCCGAACCAGATAATATTAAATGATATTTAATATATATCATTAAAATATGAATTATAATTTTAATAATAATGTATATAATATTATGATAAAACGATACACTAGAGACTTAAACAGACTTCATTATAATGGGATGACATTAAAGCAGAAAGATAATAGTGATAAAAATTACATACAAGGAACATGTATGTATTGCTGTAGCCTGGTTATTATTCGTCCAGATGCTATTCAAGATATAATTAGATGTAGGGTGTGTCGTAGGATTGTATCATATATAAAAAAAAATTGATTTCTTTATTTTACTCTTATATTAATAAATTAAATGACTTCATACCGTAGACAAAATCATCTAGTGAATCAATCAGAAGAATACATTATCAGCCAAAATAATGAATTACTTATTTTGAATAAGAAATTAACTAAAGATAATTTAAAATTAACGAATGAAAATATAATTCTACAAAGTGATTTAGATAGTTACGAAACTTCAAATAGAAGATTTATTCTACTAGAGCCTAATAAGGGACAATTAATTGAAAATTATAGGTCATTGGTAGTAATACATAAAGAAATACGCTTAAAAAGTGAGGAGTTAGTTGATCCATTTATAGATTTTAACTACTCTAGGTTTTTTAAAACCTACATTGCTATCTTATCCTTATTACTTATAATATTATATTTATTGAATTTTATATCGATAAAACTAATAGTAATAATAATATTGTTAAATGCTGTAATGTATGTTCTTACTTATTTCTTAAATAAAGAAGACATTGATAAAATATGTAAAGTATATAATAATCGTGGTAAATATGCCAATGAAAAAATTAATAAAGAAAATACAATCAAAGGTATTAAAATTAATATTAAAGAAACAAAACAATCTTTAAAATAATTAAAATTCAATAAAATAATAATTTAATAAAAACAAATACTTAGATTCTGTTTTTATTTGTTTTTTTATACATTTCTTTAATAAATAACTTCTTGTTAAAATGCTTAGGTAATTTACAATCCCAATAAATTCCTTTCATAATATTAAACAAACGAGATTTATTACAATTATTCATACACATGTATAATAGAACTTGTATTTTCCATTCTTTAGACATACTTGTAGAACTACTACATTTAATTTCAATAACTTCACTACAATTAAATATTTTAGATAAGTAAAAAGATATTATTTCTATAATATCTTCACTTAGAAGACTATTATATATTAATTTAGATACTTGTAATCTAATTTTAGATAATTCTAAAGGATTATTAGATTCACTTATAAAAAAATCACTTATTCCGTTAATAGAATAATTTTTAATTTTATATAAACATTGCTTCTGATATACTAGTGAATTGTAATTTAGTATTGGTATAGTTTTTTTAATATTACTTATAAGTTTATTAAAATGTGATTGCCATATACCATCGTATTTTATAATTCCTAATCTTCCTTTTTCTAAATCAGAAATACAAGATAAGTAAAATAAACATTTTTTACTTAAGTCTTTTGTTTTAACTGATTTATCGAGATATTCTTTTATAGAATTTTCAATATTAGTAAAAAAATGCTTATCTATAATTTCTTCTTCTTTTAGAATAATAGGAATATTTTTATCATACATCATTCGAGTTAATTTTTCAAATATTTCTCTCCCTCCCCATTTACTATATGAATATTTATTGTTTTTATCTTTGGTGTTTTCTAACATCATATTTCTATAAGAATTAATATTTATATTAAAATTAAATAAAATATTCTTATAATAATCATATTTACTACGATAAGTATTTAGGAAAATATTAATATTATTTATTCTAGAATTATTTTTAGTTTTTATAATAATTTTATTATTATATTTTTTTACAAATAAATAAAAATTTAATTCTCCTAAATTATTATAATTTAAATATAATTCCCTTGTTATTAATAATTCTCCTATAATTCCATATAAATGTTTTAATTGGTATTCTTCATAATATTGATTAAATTTTAAATATTCTGTATTTTTAATTTTATGCTTAGTAAATATGATATCGTCTATTTCCTCTAATTCATAGTCAGCTAATTCCTCAGCGATCTCCACTACACCATTTAATATTTTATCTTTTTTTATTTTATTATCCTCTATATTTAATATCATATCAGTTTCTGTCATCAAATTAACATATCTTGTATTAATATATCCATCATCTCGACACAGGGGTTTTAATAAAGACGAAGGTCGTCGTAGGTTAACAGTTACTACTAACTCTTCAATTGCTCTAGTAATTCCAACATTAAATGTTGATTGTGGGATTAAATCTAAATAATGTTCTGTTTTAAAAGGCAATGACCATTCAGTACAATTTAACAGTATTACTTTTCTCCATTCACTACCTTTTGAAAACATTATACTACATAGTGTTATTTTACCTTTTTCACTTTTATCATCTACAATATTATAAGTTTCTTTACAACTACTATCCTTTTGATACCAAACAACATTATGATTATTCTTCTTTAGTAGATATTCTAATGCAGAAAATATATAATTATTATCGTTTTTGGATTTTCTTTGTATAATAGCAATATCTCTTAATTCACATCCCATAATTATCCACTTGGAAATAAACATATTCCATAATTCTAATGCTAGATTTTCAGCATTATATTTATCAGATAATTTCTCATGAAAAATTATAAATGGTTTATGTGATTCAATGTTTTTATTATATTGAATATCCTGACCTGTAACTTTATTAACAAATTTAGCTATATTTTTACCAAATCTTCTTGTTTTATTTAATATAATTTCATGAGGATTTAATGTATTTCTAAATAAATCAAATACCATTTGATTATCCCCCTCTTTGGGTTTGGATAAAGTTTGCTTTATATCACCAACAGCCATTATACCTAATCCTAATTCACCCAATTTTAATAAAATTTTTGCCTTACTTAAATCATTATAAGTATCCTGAAACTCATCGACTATAAAATAATATTTAATATCAAATGGATAAGTATTATTAACTTCTAACCACTTCAAAAATAATCTAGTTTTCTTAGAGAAATTTGAACCATCGGTATCAGGATAAAATTTATTTATAAATTTTTGTACTAGTGAATCTATTGTTTTAACATCTATATTTCTATTATCTCTTAATTCAAATTGCTCCCTTAGTTTATCAAATCTTTTTTTTATATTATTTATATTTGATTTTGTAAAGGTTGTTACTATAATATTTGATTTATCTAGCACTGATTTATATAAAGCATATCGACATACTATTTCTGTTTTACCAGAACCAGCACACGAAGATATTAATATTTTATTATTTTTACTTTTAAAAACTGATAATTGTTGTTCACTTAATCCTTTGGTTATATTCATTTTATTATCTTATATATAAAACATTTATGTCTATATATAGAAGCAATTATTTTATAAATTATTTTAAATTCGTATATACACATAGAATTAACTTTTAAAATTTTTTAATCAGTTCATTTTTATGTTTATTTTTATCTTCAGTAAACCACTTCTTTTTACTTTTATCCCACTTAGCACCTAATTTCTTCGCTATATCCTTTTGGACATATGGAACATTTAAATATATTTTCTGAATAGTTCTAGGTGCATCTTGCGCCCCCCCAATGGATTTATATGCTAATCTATCTGCTTCTTCATTACCTAATGAATGTTTATCTTGTTTACCAGTATGTGCTTTAATATGAAACAATTTAACATTCTTATGAACTTTAAAAAGATTATAAATAGTTTTTACTAACTGCATGTTTGGGATAGTTTTTTTCCATTGAATTGATTCCATTTTTCTACCGTATGTAGTAGCACATAGTATGGAGTATTGTGAATCTGTGTAAATAGCAATATGTTTATTTAGATCTTTATTTAAGATAGTAAATACTTCTATTATAGCTGTCAGTTCTGCGGTATTATTAGATTGTTTTCCTTTTATCCGCTTAGAAGTATTTCTTTTATCATTTTTACCGAAATAAATTCCAATACCAGCCTTTGCGTTAGTCTTTGCGTTAGTCTTTGCGTTAGTCTTTGTGTTAGTCTTTGCGTTAGCTTTATCCTTTATAATACATGATCCATCAGTGTACACAAAGATGGTTGGTTTAAATATTTTAGATTTATCAATTGGTTCAAAAAATTTAGTTATAGACATTTAATATATATATATTTATTTTTATAAATTATTATTTCATATTTTATATATAAAATTAAATTAATGAATCATTGCATTGTAGAAAATCAGTAAATAGCATCTTATTAATAGATAATTTATAAGATGAGTCAGCTAAGTGATAAAAAATATTATCATCAACATCAATTTTTTTAGCTTCTGGTAATTTTTTAATTGGTAAATATATATTATCATATAATATAATTTGGTCTCCACTGGTAATAATATTATTATAAACATATGCTTCTTCTATTTTAACTTTAATAATACCATTAACTTTACCATATAACGTATCATCATCAATATTAAATTCACTTATTTTCTTTCTACCTGATGTTGTATCAATCATGGTATTCTTATAAAATGCCCATAATGGATATTTTTTATTAATATTTTTTATAGGATATCCATTTTTTATAGATAAAACTTTATCTTGAATATCATTGGGATCTAAATTATAGTCAAAATAATCTGAGAAAATAATATTATTTATATTTATTTTATGTGTATCGGTTATCAAGCAATATAATTCATTTTTATCATAATCTACTTTTTTTGCTATCTTACTATTTTTAACTTGAATCCATTTATTATATTCATAAACAAGATGAGATTCACTTACAATGATACCTTGATAATCATACATTTGACATTTATTATATTTGAACTTCAAAACACCAATTACTTTTGAGTTTTTTGCTATTATATCTCCTATTTTTATATTTTTTATTTTTACTTTACCTTTATCTGTATCTAGTAACGTATCAGGGTCAAAGCAATACCAACCAAATAATTTAAATACAGGCGACAATACATTCATTATAGTTGCAAATGCGAATGATAAATTAGCTCCTAGCCCTAAAGCTTCGCCTAATGCAGTAAATAGTTTTTTAAATATTTCATAGATTTTATTTATTAAATCCCATATAGTATTAAATATACTTTCAATTTTATTATAAATATCTTCAGCCATTGTTTTTATTTGTTCTTTAAAGAAAGAAACCGATGAAGTTAATTGTGAAATCATATTACCTTGTGCCAAAATTACATCATTTACTGTTTCAAATGTATTAATTAATGGTGATATTGATTTAGTAAATAGATTATTATATGACTCTGTCATACATCTATTTAAATTAGTACTAAAATCCACGCCTGCCCAACTTTCATTGACAAATGGAATAATATATGGTTTACATAATTCTTGTTGAGTAGATTCAGGATAATTTTTATATTTTGTAAATAATATAATGATAGATATAAATAAATAAATTAGAATACACAAAAACACTATTAAAAATATAATCCAGGATGGCAAATTAACTACACATGTCCAAATAAAAAATATCATAAAGCAACATAATGTAATCATCACTTGTAGCATCGATGTAAGCTTTCCTTCTTCTCCACCTTTGTAAATATAAAGCATCAAATTAAATAACATAAACATTAATATAATACCATATATAGTAACAAATATGTATTTGCCATTAGATTTTTTTGTAATATTATTTTTAGGAATTAATATATTATTAGTATTTAAATTTTTGATACTTATTGTATTATAAATATTCCAATTTGAGCCATTTCGTTTTGTGAAACATTTTATATCAGTTGGATTCTTAAATAAATTCCAAAACTTAAGAGTTTCTATAAAATTAGTCTGAAATCCACACGCGGCTTTTATTTTCATACAATTTAAGAAATATAAATAAAAAAATACAAATATTAATATAAAATTATTTAACATAATCATCGAACTTTTATCTTCGTTATCTTTATGTTTTGATTCTATTATTATCCAATTGATTACATATATTAATAAGCAAATAGAAAATATCACCCACTGTATAATACGAGAATCTCCTAAATTCTTTAGTTTTTCTATAATATTATTTATGTCCATTACTATATTTTCTAATTATAAAATAAAAAATACAAAAATTATTATATTACAGATATTTTACATACTTTCATCCTATCACAGTGTCAGTGTAATCCTCAATCCATCAATTTCAAAATCATCTAACATTTTTTCCCAAGCTGGGAAAACCAAGTCATCTATTGACAATTTGCAGATCCCGAAATTGGTATCGAATTCTATTGAATGTCCCTTCGTATACTTGACTTCTTTACCATGAAAAGCACCATACACTTTGTTAGCAGGGAAACAATTACCTCTACTAAAATCAATTTCAATTTCCCCATCCTCATCAGACCCAGTAAACATCATAAACTCAAATATAGCATCTATTTGAGCAGGACTCAACCCCGGTATGTTTCGGAAATTACCAAATTTGCGAGTCAATATGTATATTTCATCCTTTATTGCAAAGTTCTTACTAAGAACTTCAATGAGATGCGTCAAAGACTTCTTTCTTTGCACATCCTTTTGGATTTGCGTATACTTCGCAACATATTTATTCAGTTTATAAAAGGAATATATAGAAATAACTGAAATAACTGAAATAAAAATTACAAAATTACTCATTATTGATGATTTTTTATTATTATATAAACTAATGTGTAATACTATCATTTTTTAATTAAATGATTAATATAACAAATTATGTCTATTTTTCTTTATTATACCATTGTCAACATTCAATGATAGGAACACCCAGTAATGTCTTTTTAAAATTATATATTAGTCTACATACACCTTTAGGATTTTCTTAATCCTATCCTTATGTTAATTCTTCAATGTAAATGTGGAGAATTAGAAATTCCTAGACTTATTCATAAAACAGGATGTCGATATAGATAATTATAAATTTATGTTATTTATCCAAGGGGAATTCTTTTCAAACATATTACCATATACACTCATAAGCGGTAATGGATTATTTTGTTCTTCTTCAAATGTCTTTGGTATATACTTATATTTTATAATTGGTGGAGGACATCCCATATTACTTTTAACATAACCTATAGTAATTAAAATAACCCCAACAAAAACTAAAAATAAAACCAATGATCTCATTATATTTTACTTAATTATAATTATTCAAGAATATAAATAATTTACTTAATAATGAATAAAATGAATATTCTGGTTTCATATAGAAAAATATAATTAACATTAAATTAACTTGAACATATAATTTTAATATTCTTTTAGATATTTTAATAAAGTATTTAATTTCTTTATCTTTATCTACTAATTTATTTGCTAGTAGTGTAATCCAGCATTTCCCATCAAAAAAATCCCATCCTATTAATATCAATGATAACAATATAAAAAAATAAGGTAACAATTTATAAGGTGAAAAAATACTTATAAATGCCATAATAGCTATTAATAAATGTATTATTTCTATAAGAAATATTAAATATTTATATTTTGTTTTTAATTCCAAACATTTTGTAAATATATCCATATATTTATATATTAATTTTTTACATAGAGGAATTTACCCTACATAATGAAATTCCATCTGATTTCTCAGTCTCAGGCTCACATTCTACTTCAGTCTCAGGCTCACATTCTACTTCAGTCTCAGGCTCACATTCTACTTCAGTCTCAGGCTCTAGTAATCCTTTTTTATCTGCATCTTTGCGTTCCATCCAAGGGTCTGAACTCTTCATTAATCCATCTTTTTCATCTAAAATATCTCTAAATTCTCCAAATTTATTTTGTGTTTTTTTCTCATCCTCTTTAGATTGAGTATTTTTATTCTTATCTTTATACATTTTAGTTCTTCTTTCCTCATCAAACATTTGTTCTCGTTGTTCCATATTTTCATAATATTTTTTCATTAGAGTATTTAGTTCTCTCTCCTGGTATTCTAAATTTTTAACATCTAATGGATTTGGATCCCATGGTAACCAATAACCAACTTGTCCAACAAATACATTATCATTTGGAAATCTACGTCGCAACACTTCAGCTCTAATCTTTGCTTCTCTTTCACTTTCATATGTTCCTCTTATTTTAACCCCTCTAACACTGGTCCTGAAATCAACAAGTTCATTATATTGTTTTTCTAGTTCATTCTTGTTAGCAATCAAGAAATTTTCCATTTTATCTTCAAAATTTTTTAATGTAAGATCATCATTCACTGATTTTTTTATATTTTCATTATTATTTAACTTTTCATAGAATTTGAAAAACTCATATTTATATTTTGCTAATATAAATTTATCTGGGGATAAAAAACTTAAGCAACAATAGTTTTGACCTGGGATTTGAGGATCTTGTTCTAAAAAATCCTCCTTCTTCTCATCTATCTCTTCTATTGTAGTTGACATATTATAATAAAAAAGAATAATATTTCTTTAAGTAATTTACATTACTTTACCATGTGCAGGAAAACCTGCTATATTTCCTCCTATACCAAACCCAGCTCCCATTCGGGCAGCATTACCAATAGATGGTGTGTACATATCTAGAATAGCAAATGTTGCTGCAGCTGTTACTGCTATAACTAGAATTTCTTCTATATTTAGTTTATTACGACCTCTTGGTATTAAATATGCAACAACCGCAACACATAAACCCTCGATAAGATATTTTACTAGTCTTCGCATAATTTCAGTTGTATCCAACATTATATTAATACTAGATATTTTATTTTTATAGAATTAAATAATATAATGATTACTATAATTAATTTAATTATATTCGTATTAGGAGTAATTTATACTTTATCAGGTCAATTATATTTAGATAACAATAATATAAACTTAAATGATAATGATAAAACAAGCAAAGATGATAATTCAATTAACGCTGAATCATATAATTGGATTCTAGAAAATCTACAATCAATGTCTATAGGTATAGTTACAATTGGCTTGTTCATTATATTAAATATAATGATGTATAATAAAACACATGATAATAGTTCAACAATATTATCTTCTTTTAGTAAAGGAAAAGATAGATTTATGTTAAGTTTTAATATTATATTTTTATTTTATTTATCAAGTGATATTTACTTAAATATTATTTATTTATTATTATTTTTATTTTATATTATATTTAAATCCTATTGTAATGTAGATAAAATTGGAAATTTATTTTCGAATATTTTAGAATATCTAAAACCAAATGCTAATTTAATAGAAAATAATGAAAAAAAAAAAAAAAAAAAAA